>JAABUK010002012.1_pt1 | contig 37311 bp, 32 predicted proteins | sample 5559141 | NCBI WGS metagenome assembly JAABUK01 (sample SAMN10711869, study PRJNA513367) | rock metagenome | isolation source: Antarctica rocks | place: Antarctica: Victoria Land, Pudding Butte nord | collected 2016-01-03
ACTATTAGGGCTATCTAATGAATCTATTTATAGAGCTCTAGCTTACATAATGAGCTAGATATAAGGTTTTAAATATTTGATGAGGAAAAACTTTAAAATCCTTATTGAATATTTAAAACCTTATATCTAGCTCATTATATAAGCTAGAGCTCTACAAATAGATTCATTAGATAGCTCTAATAGTTAGCTTTCTAATGATATTATTTTTAGTATCATAGCTACGATAATTAGCCTGATGCAGGCAATAATAGTTTCTCTAAACGTTAAATCTAAATAGGAAATGTAATCAATTCAGTAATATAAGGGATAGCTTGCAGATTATTGACAGGATTCTGCGGAGATTAGTGCGCCTTATAGAGTGTTGATAGAGTTCTGCGGAGATCAGTACGTCTTATAAAGAGTTAATAGAATTGAATTTAACTTAAAAAATAAGCTGAATTTAAAAATAAGATCTACTTAAGATAGTATGTCTTGTAGATTATTAATAGAATTGAATTTACAGGAAAATCACGCAAAATTTAAGATAGTAGAAAGTTGATAAGCGCAGTAAAGCGTTCATCGGCGTATTCACTAAATATTATAATAGATAATAGATGCTATAGCTGAAATAGCTGAAGAGTTAGAAATAGCTTAATTAAGCTAAATATAGCTATATAATAGTTAAGTTGTTTTTATTAATCTAAGTGAGAGCGGAGAATAGAAATAAGAAAAAGCGCGATCGCGTTAAGTCTTTATCTAAGCTTTAAGATCAAATGCGGCTATATCTTAACGCAAAAGTAAGTCTTGATATAAGATATTAGTACTATTAGAGCACTTCTAAAGCTCTAGCACCCTATTGGGTCTAGCGCTACCGCAGCTCATATAAATAGCGCAGAAATAGGGTTGTAACACTAATAAATCAACTCTTCTACTAAAAAGAACTTATGAAAAAGCTTAAGAACTTACTAATATTATATTAGCATTCTAACTTCTAAACATAAATTTTTTGTGATAAATAAATATCTTATTCTTTACTAATATTTTATTAGAATCTGAGAAGATAAATATCATATTTATATTCAGCATCTTATCAGATTCTTATTACTAACTCTTCTATACAGAACTATTATATAAGACTGATCTTATACTAAAATCTTAAAAGATAAATATCTCATTCTTATTTAATATCTTATTAAAATCTAAAAAGATGAATATCTTATTTATATCTAATATTTTATTAGCTTCTTAACGCATTATATTTTATATAAAGATACTTTAAAACTTATTTCTTAAAGTAAATAATATAATAGTTACTTACTCTTCTTCTAAAACTTTATAATCTAATTATCTTAATAATAAATTTATAGAATTTAACTTATCTAATTAATACTTAATTTTAAAGTTATACTTTAATAATTCTAAAGTTTATCGCGCCTGATATTTATTTAATATTATGATAATCATAAAATATTTTAAATTATTATAATCATACTAAACTTCTATAATTTCTTTTATTTTCTATAAATAATATTACTATTATTTAAATAGCTTAATAATAATTAGAAGTTTCTTATTATAAGTTTTATAAATCTCTTTTATAACTATAAGCTTATAGAAAAAATAGATTATCAAATATTATAATAGCTTATTCTCAGCATTCTTAAATGATTATGATAAGATCTCTTCTATTATATAACTGAAAGTATTAATCTTTATATATATTAGCTTCTAAAAGTTAAAATAATATAATATCAACATCTTATTAAAAACTCGCTTAAGTTCTTTAAAAGCTTTTTTCAATTCTATATTAAATATAAAAAGATTAGTTTGTTTATTATTCTTAATATTCTTTAATAAATTAATAAGAGAAGAGATGATCTGAGAGTAATTCTATATAAATCTATAATATAAATTTATAAATCTCAGAAAAATTTAGAGCTCTCTAATAAATATAGATGCAGATTATTTAAGAATAATTATTATATAACTCGATTCTATTATTATGTTATTAGTATTTATAATGAATCTTAAGAAATTCACTTAAGTTATTATAAATTCGCATTTTAATAACTTAATATATAAACTAAAATGATAGAGCCTTTTAAATATCTTCTTAATATAAATAATATATTCTTTCTTATTCTTTAAAAAGATTAGAATATTATTAAGATATATTATATATGAAATATTAAGAAAATCTTATAATACTATATTAATATATAATTAAAAGGTCGCAGAAGCGTTAATTAATTTAAAGAACATCACTCTATATTTAAAATAGTTATAATGTGTCTGAAATATTATCTTCTATTTATCTTTCTCTTAAATATGAAATTAGTGATATATATCTTATAAATCAAGTTTAGTGAAGATTATAGCTCTAATTATATAATTCAAAGTTTCACTAATTAAAGATAAAGAGTAATAATTCTTAATCATTATTTTATTTAATTCTCAGTAATTAATATATAATCTCATCTCTTTATTCTTTTTAGAGATGAATAAAATAAATACTTCTGCGAGATTAAAGCTTAAACAGATCTATCTCTTCTTTAAAGCGGTATTAAAATATTCCCATAATATTTTTAATTCTCTTTCTAATAAAATATATAACGGGCTAAATAATAACTGCTTATTAGATATTAATTTAATATTGTGCTCTAATTAGTTATGCTTTAAGAGATTACTAACATTCTTATTTAAGAAAATATTAGAGTATTCTTGGAATTTCTTTAGAAGATCTTTCTAATTTATAACAGCTACTATAATTAACGCTAATATAAATCTGATATAATAACTGTTAAGCATCTCTAATACGCAGTAAAGAAAAATCTGCTTATTCTTTTAAATAAATCTTTTTAATAAGAGAGATTCTTAAATCAATTTAATATTATTAATCTTTAATAGAAATCTTTACTAATAAGTTTTAAAGAAGAAATTTAAGTTCTTAATCTCTAATTAAGAAAGATTAAGAATTATATTAATATTCAGACTAAATAAATCTATTGTATAAAACTTAACTTTACAGACTTTAATAACTTTATTAAAATCTTTCATCTTAATAGAAAGTAAATAAGCTTTTAAGAAATAAAAGATAAGATTATTTTCTTATTATAATATAATAATTAACTCTGCAGATGAGTTTAAAAGATCTATTTTCTTTACTATAAATTACGAGATTAAATTTAGATCCGCGATAATATTAAGAAGATATTTCACAGTATAAGAGTTATCTTCAGTATTTATATCTGTATTAGTAATGTATCACTTCTCATCTAAAATAATTAATTCTAATAAAGCTATTAAAAAAAGATTCTCTCTTTTCTTAATAATATAATACTGATAATATAATTATTAATATAATATTTAAACTTATAATACTTATAATATTTAATTTTAAATTTATTTAAAGAATTAAGAGAAATATTATTAAAATTAGAATGACGAGTAATAGACTTATCTTCAGTATTTTAACTAAAATATTAACTACTCTTCAATTTTAACTAGCCTTTATTAGCAGTCTCAGATAAAATAAACTAAATTAAATCTTTCTCGCGATATTAATCTGTTACAGCTACGAATCAGCAGTTAACAAACTTGGCGCTGACTATTAAGAATATAACAGACGGTCCCGCAGATGAATATCTTTTAGAACTACAACAGATTTAATTCAGAAAGTTACGTCTAATCAGAATAATTAGAGATGAATATTAAGATAAATACTTAAGAGTGCTTAAGAGAAGTACTTAAGAATAAGTACTTAAGAGTATTTAAGAAAAGTATTTAAAAGTAAGTATTTAAAAGTGCTTAAGAGAAGTATTTAAAAGCATTATACATGACTTATCAGTAATAATTATATAAACAATCATTTATTTCATAGTTCTATAATCTTATTCTTTTTCCGTAATCAACTTATATTATTAATTACAATCTATCTTTAATTCTTCTATATAAAAATAGTGATTTCTATTTATAATTCTCTGATATCTGAATCTTATTATAACTAATCTTAACAGTTCTTAACACTTTAATTATCTATTATTAAATATCAGTCACTCTATTATAATAGATCTTACTAAAGTAAATATATTATACTTTAAACGCGGATAAAATTAAGAAAGAATCGCGAATATAAATTACGCCTTCTTAAAAGTTAATATTTCTAATATGTTTTATAAAGATAGAAAGAAACTTCGGATCTTCTTAATTTAAGTTAATATATATATTTAATTTAATACTTAAAAGCTGAGAATAATTAAAGTTAAGATAATGTTTATAATTATATATCTTCAAGATAAAGTCTATCTAATAGATTACTTAAAAAAGATGATTAAGAATAAGAAAGTGAAAATAAAAAGAATCTTCATTAATTATTCTTACTTTAAGAAGTGTATTAGACGGGTGTATAAAGAAATAGATAAAGAATGAATTGTTAAATAAGAAGTTTAGAAACTTTAATAAATAAGCTTAGTAATAAAGTATGTGTTTAAGTTTTAATAGATTATATTAAGAATTGAATAAGATAATACAGCACTTATAATAAAATATTATTTAGAACTGAAGAATTTAATTAAAGATAAACTAACTTAAATTAAGAGATTAGATAAATTAGAGAGTCTGATTAATATATTTATTAAGATAAACAATTATTTATATAAAAGATAGATAGAAAAAGAATAAGAACACTCTTAAATCTTCATTTCTAATAAATATTAGAAAGGCGGACATTAAATAAAATAAGTTTATTACTCTTAAGAAATAGATTTAAATATCATAAATTATAAAAGATTTAGAAAGAAATTTAATTAAGATAAACTCTCTCTAATCTAATAAGAAGAGAGAATGAAAAAGAATTTATATTTTTATTACGGAAAATCTAAATATCAAGTTAACAATTACTTAAATAAGTAATAGTTATATATTATCTTAAATAAATCAGAGAAATAGATAACATATAAGATATCAGCTGCATTAATATTGTAATATTAATATTAAAAATGATTATTAAATTGTTCGAATAGATTTATAATTAAAAACTTATAAAACTATCTCATATCTATATATTTTAAACTATCTATTATAATAATTAATATACTATTTATAGATTAGATAAGAATAACTCGAAATAATATTCTAAGAAACTTAGATAGAAGAAAGCATAATAATTATTAAGCATCATCTTTAAGATATTTCAGAAATAGATATTAAGCAATCTAAAATATAACGAGAATTATGTAAAAATAATTATCAAATTCTGAGAATTAGTATTATATATAAATATAGACTGTGAGTTAAAGTCATAATATTAATATAAAGTATATACGCCCGAGAAAATATTATAAAGAATTAAGTTAAAACTATAATTAAGAATATATTATATAGAGAGCTATTTAAATTAGAATTAAAAATAAATTCATTATTATTAAAATAATAATCTTCAAGAAGTGATTAACTTATATAAGATTAATACTCCCGCTTATCTTAAAGAGATATAAAATATAAGTATAATATAGATTCATGAATCTAAGAAATTAGAAGTGATAAGAGTGATCTGTGATAAAGAATACCGCACTTCTTATAAGTTATACGCACACTTCTTATACGATAAACTAGAATATCATTTCGCGAAAAAAGAATATACTTATTTCAGAAACTTTAAATTAGAAGAGTTAAAAAATAAGAAGACTCTTTAAATCTAAGATATAATAAAGAATCTACTTTCAAATCTCAGAAAATAGTAGTAACTAATATTAATTACGCACGATATTTAATTATATAAATTTAAATAGAATAATGTTAAATTAAAATTATAATTAATTTTGAAGTCACTGAAAATTATATCTCTTTAATATATATAGTCTGATCCCGCCTGTTTATATAAGAAAAAGATAAACTCTATTAATTAATATTAATAGATGAAAGTTCTATTAAATAAGATTAAGAATAAATGAAAGTAGAGACTTATTTACTAAAACTTAATATTCAGTAATACACGAAATAAATAATATTAAATATCATGAAAATCAAATATAATATTATTCTAAACATTTCATAACTAAAAGCTTATGATTTAATAATTAGTTAGAAATAATAAATTATTAGCTTTCTTAACTGCGTCTATAAATCAAATATGATTATAATATTATTTATAAAAGTAGTATAAGTAAAACTCAATAATAAATGTTTAGCAGAAATAATAAAGAGTTTTTTTAAATACTTATCTGAATATAATAAATTTAAATATTTGTTTATTAAGAATAAAAGCGCATCAGCATTATCTAAATATTAATTTTAAGATCATAAGATTTCTTTAAAATCTAATAAGAAACTTATTTATAGATCTATTTATTCTCTTTCTAAGAAAGAACTTAAGATTTTATAGAAATATTTAAATAAGAATTAGAAGAAAGGATTTATTTAATCTTTTACTTTATCTATAGAATACTTAGTTCTGTTTATTTTAAAACTTAATAATGAAATATATCTATATATTAACTATTAATAATTAAACAATATTATAATAAAAAATCAATACACATTATTATTAATCTTAGAGTTATATAATCGCATTTGTGAGATAAAGTAATTTATTACACTTGATTTATAAGAAGTGTATAATTTAGTGAGAATAAAGAAAGAAGAGAAATGGAAAATCACATTTTAAACTTATTATAATTATTATAAGTATTTAATTATACTCTTTAAATTAATAAACGTCTTTATCTTCTTTTAATCTTTAATAAATAATGTTTTAAGAGAATATCTAAATCAGTTTTATATCATTTACTTAGACAACATTCTTATATACTCGGAAATTAAGAAATAATATATTGAATATATTTAGAAGATGCTTCGCGCCTTTTAGATGAAAAATTTATTAATAAAGATTGAGAAGTATAAATTTTATAAGTAAAGTATTAAGTTTCTTGAATTTATTTTAATAATCATGAGAATTTAAATAAATAAATTCAAGATAATAATCATACTCAAATAATTATAATCTATATCGGTAAAGAAATTATAATTATTTCTTAGATTTATTAACTTCTATTAAAGATTTATTACAGATTACTTAAAAGTGATCGCTTCATTAATATAAATAACTCGAAAGAAAGTATTCTTTATTTAAAGAATAGAAGTAGAGTCTTTGTTTTAAAAGCTGAAATAGAAATTTATAACAATCTTTATTCTTATAATATTTGATTTTAAAAGATAAATTATGCTCGAGATAGATATATTAAACTATATTATTAATATATACATAAATTAATTAAATAATAAAGAATGATTAAGACTTATTATCTTCTATTTTAGAAAGATGATTTCAGCGAAACTTAATTACAAGATTTATAATAAGAAACTTCTAGTTATAATTATTATATTTAATAAATAAAGAGTATATTTAAAAGAATTTAAGTATTCTGTAAAAGTATATATAAATTATAAAAATCTATTATACTTCATCATTATTAAGATGTTAAATAGATATTAGATATAATAATTTGAGCTGTTATTAATTTATAACTTTAAAATTTTTTATTAAAAGAAGAATAATAATATTAAAGCTAATATTTTAAGTTATTAAGTAGATTATATTTAAGATATTAAATCCGCTTTATAATTAGTTTTACGTAAAGATAAGAACGGATTTATAATATATAATCATATTATAATTACTTTAACATTTCAGATCTCTAATTAAGATTAGAAAGATCAAATTATTAGATTATACTTAAACGATTATTTATCTTGCGAGATTTAAAAAAATCCCGAAAAATATTCAGTCTTTTAAAAACAAGATAGCGGGCTGATCTTATATAAAGAACTGATATATATTATAAATTAAGTAAAGAAAATAATCATTTAATAATATTATAAGAAAATATCTTATGAATATTAAGAAATAGAAAAGATATTAAAACGTATTTCTAGATTCTATTATTTTTCAGAAATAAACAAAGCGATTTAATAATGAATTATTAACTGCGATACTTATTAAAAAATTAAGCACTTCCAATATAAATCATATAGGGAGATGCAGTCTCTAAAACAATCTGAAGAAGTATAAAGATTCATTATGCTGAACTTCATTATTAAGCTATTATTATCTAAAGACTTAATAACTAATATTAATTATAACAGCATTCTAATTATTACGAACAGATTAATAAAATATATCTACTTTATTAATTATAGAAAAGTATTAAACGCCGAAGACTTAATCTATATATTTCTATAAATAATATTCGTAAATCATAATATATTAATAGAGATCATCTCTAATTAAGATAAATTATTTACTTCTAAATTTTAAAAGTTATTAATAAATCAACTTAAAATTAAATATAAGCTGTTTACAGCTTATTATTTATAAATAGATAAATAAATTAAAAGAATTAATTAGATACTTGAACAATATCTATAATATTATATGAACTATTATCAGAATAACTAAGTAGTACTTTTATTACTAGTATAGTTCGCGTATAATAGTATTTTAGTAATAATTAAATTGTCATCTTTCTATGTTAATTACGAATAAGAATCAATTCCGTATAAATAATCAAGAGAAATGAAATAACTTGCATAAAAATCAGTTATTAATATATAATTATTAATTAATTTACATTAAGAATTAATAAGAGATCTTAAATTCATTCATTAAAGATCTGATATATATTGTAATTCTAAGAGAATTGACAAATCAAATCTTAAAGAAGAAAATCTAATATACTTATTTCATCGAAATATTAAGATTAAAAGATCTAGCATAAAATTAAATTATATAAAACTTAATCTTTATTTAGTTTAGAAAGTCTTAGAAAAATCAATTTATAAATTTAAACTTCTAAATATTATAAAGATTCACTTTATATTCGACATTTTTTTTCTGAAATCTACATTAAAGAACGTTAAATAAATCTCAGTTTAGCTAAATAATCAAGATTAGAAATATAAAATGAAAAAAGTGCTTAATAATTAAGAGATTAAGAATAAAACTTATTATCCGATAAAATAATTAAATTATAACACGTCAGAAAATATATAAGAATTAGAAACAAATCTCAGTCTCACGATTCTTAAGAATTGTTATTATCGGAATTCTTAATATAAAAAGAATTAAAGAAAGTAGTTAGCTGCTTATTATTAAAGATAACACTTAATCTCATACTAATTAATAACTCTTTCTTTTTAGAATATCTCTCTTTTAAATTAAGCTCTTTTAAAGACTTAATCTTCCGAGCAATTATCTTATTCTAAGCCGCCCGAAAAGATTTAATATAAGAATTTAGACTTATTATCTCTACAAAATTCTATTAAAGATGAAGAAGAGTTATCTTCCGTATAATTTTTAAACGCAGCTCTTTTTATTACAATCTTTAAAAATCAGTCTCCGAGAAATTATTATTATAATAAATATCATGATAAATACACTTCAAATACTTTAAGATGTCTTTAGAAAATATACAGAGATAATCGCGTTTAATATAGATAAAACACGCGATTATAATCAGCACTCTTAATAAAGTTATCTTTTCCGCCTGAATCTAATATTATTTATAAGAGAAAGATTTATTAACACGGTATTAAGATATAATAAAGAAAGAAGAAAGTAGAATCTATTAAAATCATAAAGATAAATTTAAATAGCTTAAGAGATCAAGCTAATTTAAGAGGGTATAATATTACAGTTATAGATTAATAGTTAATAAACTTAGCGCTGATTATTAAGAATATAATAGACGATTCCGCAGATGAATATCTTTTAAGATTATAACAGATCTAACTCAGAAAGTTACATCTAATTAAGATAATCAGAGATGAATATTAAGATAAATGCTTGAGAGTATTTAAGAGAAGCACTTAGAAATAAGTGTTTAAGAGTGCTTAAAAAGAGTACTTAAAAGTAAGTGCTTAAGAGTGCTTAAGAAGAGCACTCAAAAGCACTGTGCACGATTCATCAGTAATAACTATATAAACAATTATTTATCTTATAGTTTCATAATCTTATTCTTCTTCTATAATCAACTTATATTATTAATTGCAATCTATCTTTAATTCTTCTATATAAGAATAGTGATTTCTATTCACAATCTTTTAATATCTGAATCTTACTATAGCTAGTCTTAACAGTTCTTAATATAATCGCGGCTGTTAATCTTTATTATTCTCTCAAAATACTGCGTTAATATTAATAATTCTTAATATAATAGAGATATATCTTCTTTTAATAAAATATTCTTTCTTAATAATAGCTTCAGCTTTATAAAAAGATATTAAGCTTTCTATTCTTTATTATAAGAAGGGAGAACAGTTTTAAATTCTTTAAAATAAAGAGTAAATTATTAAGTGAATTAATATTCTCATTAATATACTTCTTCATATCTTTAAGCGATAATAAGCTGACGATTTACTGAATCAGATTATAAGTTTTAAAAGAAATCTTTAAATTCCTTTTAGATAAAGATGTTATTATTCTTATTATAAATATTCTTCTTATAATGTTTCTATATTTCTACTAAATCTCTTTTAAGAAAGATAATAACTCAGTATATCTTCTACACTTCATTATTAAAATGATATAATTTCACTTAAGTAATATTTTTATAGACTCAAAAGAATGTTTTAAGCTTCTTTAAAGATCTGTTCTTATATTTCTTAGAATCTCTAATCTTTAGATTATATTATAGATATTTACTATCTTCTATATATCTTCTTTTTACTAAAGACTTAATATTATAATACTAAAATATAAATAGAGAATAAGTTATTAAGAATATAGATCTTTTAATATCTTTATTATAAAGTAAGACTCGTATATTTTCTTTAATCTATTATAATTCTTAAAATATTTAAATAAGAAGTTATTCTTAAGTTAATATAATCTCTATTCTTATTAAATTAGATTAACGGAAAGTTACAAATATAATTCTAGCAGATAATTCTGAAAAGAAGAATTAGATTATCAGACTTTCTGATTAGTTAAGAGAGAGCATTATTACTCTTATAAATTTAACTATCACTCTTACAAATAATTATAAGATTAGAGAGATTAGAATGTTAAGATTAATTATGTAATAAATAGATAATAAGAATAAAGTAATAATATTAGAATGCTGACTTAATATTAATAAGAATATTAATTAGTTTTATATAATAGAAACTAATCTTTAAAGAATCTCTTTAAAGATCTCTTCTCTTTTCTCTATATCTATTTAATATGATAGTTAAAGAGGAGGGGAAAGCGGGGTAATTATAGCTAACTACTAATTATAGTAGTAATCAAGAGGAAATCTTCAGAGAAAGAGAAGATATTAAGAAGTCGGAGATGTGAATGCATTAGTTAATAAGTGACTTATTAGCTGAGTTCATAACAAGTTCTAACGTGTTAAGTCTTTAATATTTTATTATATTACATATATAATGAAATGATTGAACTCTTATAATTAGACTGCGTAATAATCCGGTTCAGTCCGATCTCAATCTATATAAGACCGAATCATTCGGTCTTTAATCTTAAGATTTGAAAAATTAGACCGAATTAAATTAGATTCGGTTCGATCCGATCTCTTAATTAAACTATCAAGCATTAAGAAAATATCAAGTTATTTTCAGATTAGCTATATTAGAAAGGTATATATAAATAGAATATTTATTTATAGATAAATTATTATTAAAATATTTATATTTAAATAATTTAAAAAAATTAATTAATTAAAATAATTATTAGAACAAATATTAAATATATTTTATAAAATTCATTAATTATTATTATTAATTAATAATAATATAGTAAAATCTAGCTTTCTTTAATAAATAATGTGAAGAAATTTTAGAATTCTTAATATTTTATAAAACTCTTAATAATCTATTTTCTTTTAATGAAATTAATTAAGATAAAAATTAAAATAAATATTAAATATATTTTAAAAGTTTTATTAGTTATCATTATTTATTAATAAAAATATAGTAAAATCTAGCTTTTTTTAATAAATAATGCTAAGAAATTTTAGAATTCTTGACATTCTATAAAACTTTTAATAATCTATTTTCTCTTAACGAAATTAATTAAGATAAAAATTAAAATAAATATTAAATATATTTTAAAAGTTTTATTAATCATTATTATTAATTAATAAAAATATAATAAAATCTAGCTTTTTTTAATAAATAATGTCAAGAAATTTTAGAATTCTTGGCATTCTATAAAGTTCTTAACAGTCTATTTTCTCTTAACGAGCTCTTAACAGATCCGACCTGATTCAGTTCGGTCTCAGCTCATTTGAGATCGGATCAGCCGGTCTTTAATCCCTCTATATTTAGGACCGGACCGGATCAAGAATCAGACCGGACCGGACCACCCGGGTTGGGACCGAACTGTTACGCAGTCTACTTATAATTCTACCCGCAACCGTTTATGTATACAGCTATTAACAGAGCTGTAGCAACTTATAACACTTATTACTTATAATATATTATTATAAAGTAGATAAGAGAGAATATAATATTAAAGTTAGAGAAGCTTCATTTTAAAGCTAACATATGATATTACTTAATATAAGATCTTAGCATAAGGATCTATACTTAAGAGTGCGTAATCACTTATAAATTGGAAATCAATCACCTTTTATTTTACATCCTCACTGAAACCCTATTCTTACTAACTAGTAACGTGTCTCCGGGCAGATCTGGCTACCACTAGCTTCTAGAGACTTCTACGGCAGACTCCAAAAGACGTGAAACAATCATGACGGTGTTGATCTTTTTCACGGGCAAGGTCTAAATGATAAGTCATCAGTGGACGTCGTCCATCAGTAAAAACCCAGTCCTCCTCCCTCCACTACCACACAACCAAGCCCGGCAGAGCTCGATAAGTCTTTCCATCTCCCGAAATCCACTGTCCAATGGTGCAAGGATAAGATATGAGCTCTACGACGAGTTGTGGCTTTGGGTCTGCCATCAGTTGCATCATTAGAAACGCTGAATCAACATCACATGTGGTTGTCCCTGCCCCAAAACGTCTTACCCAGTCCAATAATCTGTCTCAAATGCGTCTCTATGACGTAGACAACACAAGTCAGAAGCTATCGACTTCAACCCTGATGCGTGCTGCCGTCCACTGGCCTCCTCCAGCCTGGAAAGATCCTGGTTGCGGCGAAATATGTGAAGACGTTGTGGAGCCTTGGCGCCTTGGCGTCTGCGGGGGCCAATTTCCTTCGCCAGCTGTATTCTTTGGATTTTTGAGCTTCTACAACTATCTACCCTTGACACCGAGTTGTCCCACAACGTTGACTTAGCGGCAAGATTTTGCTGCAGCCTTGGGAAAAAGAACGCCAAAATCTCAGGAATCTCTGTTCTTCCACCCATTCTAACAAGGCTTATAGATGAGCGTCCTGCAGGAGCATCCTGCAGGAGATTCAAATGTTTCACAGGTCATATTTCAATCCCTCCTGGCAGGAGCTTTCGCCATTATTTCTCCACTTCTCGTCATATCTCTGTCATGATGCCTTCCCAAAAGCGTGAAAGTGACACAACGAATCACATTGACGTGCTTCGCGGCCGAGCCTGCAGTACGACGCTCCAACAACGCAGCCATGGTGAGCCAGTGTTTCTTTCGCAGCCAAAGTTCCTGCTGAATCTCTCTCCACACATCCATCAAGATGGGCCCCTCTCCAGCCTACGTTGTCGTTGTCCCTGAAAGGAAGGACCTAGATACCTCTGCCTTTGAGAAAGATCCCAAGGTCAAGGTGGTCGTGACACCGGGATATCCTGATGGCATCGACGGCGAAGAACTCTGGGTGACCTCCATTCCACAATAACCTCACACAATAGAGCGTCAACCTTTCATTCTTCGCCCTGATGAGCCCATCACCAATCCTGGCACCGCCCAAGCAACTACAGCTCCTTCTAGAGAGCGCCCGAACGGCACGACCGAGGATGGGTGGCAGGAACGACACCAACACCAAATTGTAATCCAGCAGCATTGCGACTACTTTGACACAGATCATGATGGCATTCTCTGGCCGTCGGATACTTCTCGCGGGTTTTGCGGATTTGGTAATTAGATTACTTACACGAGTACTCTCCATCCTCATGTCACAATGTCTAACACTTACATACAGGCAGGAGCGTACCACTTTCTCTCCTCGCAGTGATCATCATCCATCCGAATCTCTCCTATCCCGGCATCCTGCCCGATCCTTTCTCCCGTATCTACCTTTCCCGCATCTACAAGGACAAGCATGGCAGCGACATCATGACCTATAACAACGAGGGTCGCTACCAGCCGCAAAATTTCGAGGACATCTTCTCCAAGTATGTCCGTGACGGAAGAGGGTGTCTGACCATTGTGGATCTGTGGTGCTGTTGGAATGGGCAGAGGATGGTCTTCGACTTCGGGGCTGGGCTGCTATGGCGCTTGAATGTATAGCTTTCTATGCTGTTGGCGATGGAGATCAGAATGCTGACTTTTCGCTGTAGGGACAGCAGTGTGTCTACTTCTATGGCCGTAAGATGGGGTGGTTACGGAAAGAAGACGTTCGAGGTATCTTCGATGGAAGCGTCTTCTGCAAGAAGGCCGAGGAATACGCCGCCAAGCAGGAAGCTTGCCGAAAGGAAGGACGTGATGGCGTCTTTGAACGGTACAGATGGATTCTCAGCTCCTTGCTGACTGTTGCCTTCTTGATCGTGCTGCTACCATACGCCATCGCGTCCATTTTGGGTGTGAAGGTCAAGGAGCTAGTGTCCAAATTCTAGGGAACATACGAGGAAACAAAACACTGATACTTCACCCCAGTAGGATTACATGAGGTCCATGGCGAAAGATGGCTGTCCTGGCGAAGGCTGAATGGTGATGGGTTGGCTCTACTGGCTTTTGTGTTAGTGGTACTTGCTTTGATGCTGGCCCGGGCACTCTTCCGCGAGCCGGAGCCTACCAAGTATGCGGTATAGGCGGCGCTTTCTCGATGTTCATTCATTCGGAACGTGCGTGTTCCACCACTCCCTAGTCGTAGCGCTTTAGCTGGAAACGAGAAAGCTTCAAATTTCATGACTCCAACACGGACACCTGAGGAATTATAGCGCATTGAGACGGAACTTGCTAGCATACATGAGCGCAATTAGGAACGTTGCGAGTGGACTGGTAACGCTAGGTTGTCCCAGTTCATCTCTCTGCTTGAAGTACACGCCTAGTACCCAATCTGAATCTTTGAAAGGAGGCAATTCAGTCACATAACCTTCATCAGAGGCGAGTGAACACAACTAGCCCCTGTTAACGGTGCCTCACGTGCCCGCTGGCTGGCGAACCCGCAGCATCTTCAGAGCGTAAATTGCAATTTATACTACCAAGTTGCAGTCACCTATGACTCTAAGAGGGTGCCTCGCCACAGCAGCCTCAAGGCACCAAGTGCTATAGGGAAAGATGGCAGGGGCACAATATCGAATCCAATATGAGCAATTTGGATTGCAAGAGTGGAGTAGCAAGTATGGAACGGTTTTCCTCTAACTCACAAGCAGAAGACATGACAACAAGACAGAAGGTGCGCCAGGTGATCCAGAGTCTGGTCCTCAGTCATATACCAGTCCGACAGCCCACGCAACAACAAAAACCCCGCTTGTTCAATCAAACCACCAGGTTGATTATTCGCGAAAAAGACCCATGTATTCCAAGAAGACTGGCCAGTGAGACAGTATCTCCATCATGAGAAACGGTAAGCCTACTGAGTAGGTATCCTTCTGTAAGACACCAGCGGGAGTGTCAGTCCTAAACTAATTCCGAGGGCATGATACAACGAGCAAAAGTTATAAAGAGAGCCCGGTAGTGCAAGAGAGTATAAGAGACGTAGACGACCAAGATTCGATCCACTTCCGGATCCAACGTGAGAGGGCTTGCTTCTATTTTCGTCCGAAAGCTGAGTCGCACGTATTGCATGACCTTAGATGACTGGGATGGTCCGTATTCCCAAATTTGACGCACAACATTGTTGTCATTGGGGTCGAGAGCCGAAAGCGTATCAGCCCAAACGTACGGGACGTCCGTGTTGACTAGATTCATTATACCCAGCGAATTGCTCACCTATACCGGCGACATCCATGACGAACAATGCAGCCTGACCTTCAGATATTGCGGTCCCTGTGCTGGCTGACTGGGGATGCGTGGACGATCCATAGCTATGTCTGTAAACGTCGAAGTCGTCAAGGCTGAGGCTTGGGATGCTTATACCTATCCATGGACTGAGCTCTTCTGAGCTGCTTGGGGGCGTCCGATTGCTGCAGATGGTGTCCTCCAGAGGACCGTGAACTGAAAGTGAGGCATAATTTGTTTCGTCCAGACCTAGACCATCCGCTACGGATACAGTAGAAGGGGTCATCCGAGGCTCCAATATTCCTACATGGTGGTCTGATGTGTCGTTTAAATCAAAAGAAAACGAGGAGTCATCTGATGAAGTGTTCGGCTGACAGGCCTGGAGGGTATCAAACCGGAGAGAGTCATCTGAACCTTTTGTCTTCTGCTCGTGGATCAGGTCTCGGCTCCGATCTTGGGAAGCCGTGACGAAGCTGATAAATGATAGTTGGGACGCTGCTTCATCGATCTCTTCTGTTTGGGTGTGTTCGGACGCCAGCGTTTGGAAACCCGCGATGCTGTCTTGGGCGGTCAGCACCCTCGTTTGATTAGCATATTAGCATTCACCACGCACCTGGCTTCGATTCAAGACCAGAGCCAGGCATTGGATGCGATGGGTGGCACTGGAAGCATTTGCGTTAGTACAGGTGCAGAACAGTGGCGGTGGAGAAGATCACCTTGCGGTGGCCAAGGCGACATGGAGTGCAAGGGCCGCCTCGGCGGCGGACTTCCTGGCTTGAGGCTTTCTCTCCCTCCGATTGTCGCCTTTTCATTCTCAACTTCGTGAGCGGTTCTCCCGTCTTCGAATTCCAGTTGACCAGTGCACTTTGAGGAAAAGGGCTTTCTGCACGCAGCTGATCCATTGGTCGCTGATCGGACAAAGAGACGGCTCCGGAGTTAGAAGCCGGCTGCGATGAAGTCGGAGTCACAATCTCTGGAAACATAAGATATTCTCCTTCAGAGCTCAACGAAGATTCCGCATATCCGTTAGTGAGCGCATCATTTGATTTTCCATGTCGAGTGGTAATATCTGCTCGCTGAATGATGGATTCAACATTAGCAATAACATCCTCTGGCTTCGGAATTGAATCATACCCCTTGTGATAGGGACGATGACTTAGAACCAATTGTGCCGTTGATGTAGGATGATTAACCAGAGCGCTCCACGGGTCTGTATTTGGCGGTCCTGTAGGATAGTCCTGCAGCGGCTGCCACATGACTCCAAGATATTCATGCTCTACCTCCTCCAGCGTGGGAATCATATTGTCCGCGCTGACCTGTGGATAATGGATCACGCCCGGACTTTGCCAGCTCCGGGGATTGTCGACGAAGTCGTCCAAATTCGTCAAGGTCGTGTATTGAGGGTTTGATCTCACGAAGTCGAAACAGAATGGGATGGAAGCATGCAGGTCAGTACGTGCGTGGGGCTGAGTAGTCGCCAAGGGTAGCATAAGATCACACTGTGGAAGGGCTCCACGTGGCAAACGTCCAAGATTAGCTGGCAGTTTTGGTGGTGCGGATGAGACGCCCCCATTGAGCTCTTGGTATGAGATACATTCAGTGAGCCGACAGGTCCTTTTATCTGCCAGCGTAGAATCGGTGAAAACTCTGTATTGGTATGAACGGTCCATTGAAGCAATGATGTGAGAAGCGAGGGGAGCGCCTTGGGCGATGTCTTCATCCCAGTAGCGGCCAGAGGACTCGGTGCAGGTGGATGTGTGTCTTTGCACCAGAATGATAGACTGCTCCGAACCGCTGGGAAGTACCAATCGGTCATATATCTTCACACAAACTTGTCCCGGTCAGCTGAGGTGGCGCTCAGCGCACCGATCCAGGATAACTTGGTAGAAACTGCGTCTTTTGGAACCAGAAGTGCGAATAGTATCCGGAGATCGTGAAGAGACAAATAGGAGAATTGAGAAAGAAAGGTGGTCCACAAAAAGGTGCACGGGGGTGTCCTCAGCACTGGAGGACGACTGGTCTCGCGCCTTCGGTGGCTCAACCGGAAACAGGAAATTTAGGCTGAGGATGTACTTTCAGGCGCTGAAACAAGTACTGTGATCCTCACTGACCTCCAAATCAAAAGGGAGAGCTGTCCAGGGGGGTTTGGTTTCCAGAATGATACAGAAGAATTTGTGAGTGGCCTACTATGACATTAGCGAAGCACCGGATCTGTGAGAATAACCTGCCTGGGGATGATTGAGTTCTGCGAACCCGAGGACGGCGGGTTGAAGAATTGATCTCGTCCGCGAGGGCCGTGTGGGGAAAAGTACTGCTTCAAGCGGGTTGAGCAGTCTAATCAACAGCCAGGACTTGAACACTTGTCGATGAAGGATAAGATCATGCCAAATTGAACGTAGAAGAAAAGTATGATGTCTTGGTTAGTGGTACTGTGATGTAGAGAGAGAAAATGTGAGCAAGGAGGACTTCGGTCCCAGATCTGGGATGTTGGGCTACCCAATGCTCAAGAAGTCAGCATCGTCACCATATTGCTGCCTGCAACAACTCCGCATCCATTTTGGGACGCGGAAATCTTGGTCGGGGCTGAATGGAGACAGTGTTTGTGTGTACTGGCAATGCTACGATTGGACAAGAGAAGGCTGATGGGTGCCCGACGTGAAGTTGGCCAACTGGTGGGCATGGCCGCCGCGCCCCTTTCCAGCGCTGATTGATGGCGTAGGTAGGTACATCGTGAAGAGGCTGGTAAGCGATCAAACAAGGAGCTCACATGCCCGACAATGGGGAGGGTGTACAGAGCACGATCAACTCGCCTGAAGGTCACCTTCAAGGGGTGCGCCAAGAACACCAATCGGGGCTTCGGCCGATTATAAGCTAACCCCAATACGATCCGGCGCTTTTTGGTGGAGGCTCATCAGCTTACGACCCTTTGTACACTGCGACGACCCATTTGCTTCCCCCTGTCATCACCCAGGCAGGTGTAGGTCTGGAACCAGCGGTACGCCGCAACGTTGCCAGCATGTTTTCTTGCATTGGCTACGCTAACCGACTGCAATTGAATGGTGTCCCAATGCATAGTCTGCCTTGATGATATCAGCAGCCTTCTCTGCCACTGCATACACCGATGAACAAATGTTGCCGCTGACATGATTGGGGAAGACACTAGCATCGGCCACGCGGAGGCCGGATACACCTCTGACTTTGAGCTTTCCATCGACAACTTGACCCATCGAGCAAGTGCCACACGGATGATACTCGCCCATCACCCAGTCCCGCACAGCCTCCTTGGCTATCTTGGTGTCTTGAAGATTGAGGTCTGGCGACGGATTGATGCGTTTGCCTAGTTTCCCTTTGAGATGCCCAGACTCTGCCAACTTATCCAGGAACTTCATTCCCCCTGCAAGGACTGCCACATCTGCCGGATGCTTGAGGTATGCCGGGTCGATAGTGGGATGCTTGGTAGGATCTGACAGTAAGATTAGCTCAGTCGCAGCAGCCTTCTACACGGTCATCCTCACCCGAGCTCGTGATATGAACACTGCCACGCGATGCAGGATACTCAAGACATGCAATCATGGTTATGCCATTCGGCTGCGAAGGGTCCGCCGGAGGAGGGAAAATCCTAGCTTGATTCTCGACTCCATCCTTCCAGTTCGCGGTTGCGGCGATCAGGACAAATTGTAAATTGGCCGATTTTGGATTCTCTAGATGCGTAATAATCTGCTGCGCTTGCTTCTTGAAGAATGGTGTCTGGTTGGGTGTATCTCGGATGCTCTGGACAGTCTCCTTCAGCTCGGCGTCCGAGGCAAACAATGTGTATGAAAAGAAGCCCTGAGTGCTGGAGATTGCTGTCAGAGGCCCTCCCTGCGTTTCCATCAAGACCCTTTGGGCATCCTCCATGACTTGGGGGGTGTGAATTGAGTCTAGAGAGGTTGTGCCGGGCGTAAGCTCGTATCCTGTTCCGGTCAAAATATGGTCCTGGAAATTGGTCCCAACGCTTGGGAGTTCGATCTTGCACTCAACTCCGGCCGCTTTCAGAACGTCGGGATCACCGATGCCAGAGAGTTCAAGAAGTTGTGGAGAGTTGAAGACGCCTCCGCAAAGGATAACCTCCTTGTTCACTTTCACGGTTTGTTTCTGGCCGTCATGCATAAAACTTACTCCCTCCGCAGTAGAGCCTTCGAGCTCCACCCTTGTTGCAAGCGCTTCGCAAAGTACTTTCAAGTTTGGACGGCCCTTGTTAGGCTCAAAATACCCTCTGGCTGCATAGCTTCGCTTACCCCGATGCTTGCCGCGGCGAGCCACACTTCCCAGAGAATTGAAGAACCCAATGTGATCACCCGACCAGGGGTCTGTAGGCTTATGGGTCACGCCAGTGGCTTCATCTGCGGCTTTGATTACGTCGTCTTCTAAGGGCAGTCTCCAATCATTGAAACTTGTGCGCACTGGACCTTCGTTGCCATGATTCTCACCAACAAAGGGCATGGTGGAGCGGTCTTTGATACTTTCGTCAAAAGGTTCCAACGTTTGGTGCTTGCGGAAGTATTGCTTCATAGCTTCCGCCGACCAGCTTGGGTCTTCTGCGAGGGTTGCCCAGTCGTCGTAATCAGCATCCGAACCACGAACATACCTATGCTGTCACTATGATGCCGCTAACAGATTTTGGTCTTACAGTGCCAACTCACATCATATAGTTTATCCCGCTCGACCCTCCAAGTAGCTTTCCTCGTGGGATGTGATGGATCTTGCCTTTGTTGCCCTCCTGCAGTTATGTTAGTGCGTCCTTTGCAATGTCCTTGGTACGCTCCAAACCTGCGGAGTTGTGAACATCATCCAGTCATACTCTGGATTTCCTAGCATCTGAAGGAACATAGCCGGCGTGTCAACAAACATGTCTCCCAACCTATTCTTTCCAGCTTCAATGACGGCGACAGTAACATCAGGGTTTTCAGTGAGGCGAGCTGCTATTGCCAAGCCTGCGGTACCTCCTCCCACGATGACAAAGTCGTAGCTACGCTCCAGAAATTGGTTCAGAGATGGCAGCGAAGATTCGGAATGGCCGATGGCCCTATTGACACCATTGACACCATTCGTCCCGTTGGTACCCGCCGCGCCCTTAGTACCGTTTGTATTGGAGTGAGCCATAACGACAATGATTCGGCGACAGTTTTCCAGGACCAAGAAAGGTCAAAGGATCATGTTCTGAAGGAGAGTGTGAGCAACTCGTCCACGGACGAAGAACGATGGTCGTCACCTTTATGTTAAGGCCAGGTTTCTTCCAGCAATTGACCTAGCTGACGACTGCAGTTCATCTCTGCCAATGGATCCAGATTTAGCGGGAAGCTAGGTGTCTCGACAGCGCCCTGTCCAATAGGAGCAAGGTGTACAGTGCCGTGGAGCACATAGCCCACGGTGGGGAAAGGGTTGTATGCGTGGAAGCGGGCTGGGCATTGGATAAAGAGTCACTCGATCCGGTCCCAGTGAGGGGAATCCAGCCCCTCCAAACAAGTTCCCGCGAAGAATCATTACCCCGCAACCGAAAGGTCGCCGAGGGACACGCAGAGATAAGTGAGATGAGCTCGTCCCAATAACAGCAGTATCGACACGGAACCGATTCTGGCTCGCAAGAGATCTGATAGCAGCAGACGTGTGGCAAATATATGCACTGTTTGGCCCAAGGTCTCCTTTGCGAAGGGAGCCTTTTCGAACAGACCCAAGCCTGCATTCCTTCACATCTCGTTCCATAGTGTAAGCGGACTCGTCTTTGGAGAGTCAATCGGGCCGTTCAAGTTTTCGGCTTCAGTCCTCGGAAGAGTAAACCTGACTTCAAGGAATCAAATCGGAAACTTTGATGCAATGTAAGCACGACGGCCTAAATTCTCGCTGCGACAAGCCAGCTAAGAATGAATCGAAGCACACCCCTATAGAAGCGTAGCAAACTCGTGCTCCCTAAAGCCAGCTTTCGAGCCGAGAGAACTGATAACACAGTTTGTGAGTATTGCCGACTCTCTTCACCCGTACCTGCATCAGAGCTGAAGACGATGAGATCGATCAGCGATGGTTTCGACAGCTGAATGGACAGCAAGCCAGTCGCTTTTGGAGATATGTCTGACAGCAGTAGCGCAAATGCTCGCCAGATCCGAGCATCCCAAGCAGCTCCTAGAACATTGCAATTCGTAATACTCCTGGCAGGATCCAGTGCTGCTTGTCAGGGGTCACAGATGCTATCTGCTGCAGAAACATGTCGAGCCTTCCATTCTCGGCCTTACACAGGCAGACTGCGTTCGGTCCTTCTGCAATATCTGAATATTAACTCAAGCTGCAGGAGAATGCGGGAGTCAGAACATGGAGGTGTACCGTCCGTCCAGGGGGCAGAGCTCCGCCGGCCGGAGCATCAGCAGCCACCATGGTGATGGGAATGTCCCTAGTCTTGCCTGCCACCGCCGTATATCGAATAGAGTCTTTGCCAAATGAATGTGGTTGGATATGTCGAAGGAATTTTCACGAAATGCTCCGCCAGGATATCTTTCTCTGCTGTCGCCTTCCTGCCAAAGCTGGTTTTCATTACTTCTGGACGGTAGAATACCTACAGGTTCTTCATCCACAATTTTCGGGCCTCACGTACGATTCGGGAATTAGTCATGAAGCCCAACCACCACCATTTGCAAATAAATTGGAGAGCTTGGAGCCCGTCCACGTTGGAAGCGAGTATTGGCGACTCAGAAGAAAAGACGCGAGCCACTATCTTCGGCCGGTTCCGAGGAGGACAAGGTAATTGCGTTGCCAATGCGGCCTTCTCCCAACATGTCTGGTGCGAAAGAATCAATAGCTTCCAAAGCGTAATTGCCATCCCGATCATTGAATGGAGAAACATGGAAGTCCTTTTTCCATGTATGTATGAAAACGTCTTTTTCAGTGGCGGCCTGCGGATCGTGCGCGTTTGTCCTCTCCATAAAGTACATCCTCTTTTCGTCGAAGGTGTTATTCCCTTCCAATATCATGGCCGCCAGCTGTTTCTGCTCCGAGTACAAATACCAAAAGAAGACTGGGTTGAAGGAGAGATTGGGAGTCGGGGAGCCGTGACCAGGTAGGCATACGGTTATTGCTCAGATGCGACGCCTTGAGATTCGAAATAATTGTACAACTCCTGCGGGAGATCTGTCCCAGTGCTTGTACGCTGCAGATAGTCACTGCCCTCCACGCGGAATCATATTTTACCAATTTACCCGTCGTAGCTTGCAAAGCCGGCACAGACGTATCAGCCCAGAGGAAATGGTTGATGGCTCCTTACCATCCAATGGGAATCCCAGCATAGAAACAGGAGGAAGAAAAAGAGTGACTCCTAGGAAAGTACCGAGTATGCGTTGTACGACCTGGGAAAATTCGAGGCTGCAGGCCGTTATTCTGGACAGGTTCAGACCAATTGAAGAGATCCGACGGGCGGCGATGTGCACTGCGAGAATCTGCTAAGACGAGAAAGATTGTGATAGCGATTGCTCCTGTCGTAAGAGTCTTTTGCACGTCTTCGCCGGGTAAAATGTGAGCACAATTCAATGATCGGGATAAGAATATCATGCCTATTCCTCAAGGCAATTACAACAATAATCCCTACTGCGTCATAAGAGGCACTGAGATCTAATACCCCTATCTTGCGATTCAAGAAGCAATAAAAAAGCAAACTGAGAGTATCAAAGCACAGGTCACTGCAAGCAACAAAGTGGAAGCCTGCGGTGCTGAATCCGTTCGGACTGTGGTTATGTGGCAATGAGGAACTCGTCCTACCGTTGAAAGTCAAAGCCATCGATGGAAAGTCGCCTCCTCCAACACGGAATTTCGAAGCTTCGGGTGACTGCTCCGTCCATGAGCGCATCCTTCTATAATGCAGCCGACAAGTGTGTGGTGGTACGATGGGAGCGGACAGTCTAACGATGTTTCATAGAGAGATGAATGGAACTATTCAGCGTGATGCAAATCTTCGAGACCCAACTTCGTCCAAGGACCAAACATAAAAAGTACGTCGGAAGTAGGATCATCCAATATCTGGGCCAAGCAAGCGCCTCCTGCTTGATGTGGTTTAGCTTCCGGTTATCCAAGTGACTCAGCCTGCAGGACTCTGGCATCTTCCAGACTCCCTATCGTTCTTGATATTTTACCTTCTACAGCACAATTACTCCACAATACGTTGGTGCTTTCTCAGACGAAGGCCTTCGCTCCACCAGTTACATCATCGATTCGACGCCTCGATTACCATCACTGCATCCCCCCGCCTACTCCGTCATAATACCTTCTATCCTCCATCCGATTTCCTCCACCAAGCAAAGCAAAATGTCTGAAGATTGGGACACTGTTACCCGTATTGGCCAGTCGCGCAGTCGTGGTGGTGGTGGCGGTGGACCACGACCGAGTACCTTGAAGAGCAGAGGAGCCCTGAATGCTGCCTTGCGAACCGGTGGAGTGACTGCCGAGAAAAAGCAGTACGGATCCGCCAATTCTGTCAGTTCATACTCCTCCTGCCACTCTTTCGAGGTGTGGATACTGATTGAATCAACTAGAAATCCGATCCTGAAGGTCAATTCCTCGCCAAAGTCGCGAATTCCGATGGAATTGTCAAGCCTAAGAAGAAGGAGATAGATAAAAACACCGGGGATATCATGCTAAAGGCGAGAGAGCAGAAGGGGTTTCCAACTCAAGCAGATTTGGCTCGAAGAAGCAACGTCGATGTAAAATCCATCCAGAAATTTGAAGCTAGGATAGAAATGCCGAACCAGCAAGAGTTAGGCCGTATAGAGAAACAATTAGGAATCTCTCTGAGGGGAGAGACATTCGGTCAGCCAAAAGCTTTTGGGAAGAAGAAGAAGGGAAAGGGCGTTGCAGACAAGAAAGACAAAGAGGAGAAGAAAGGCAAGGAGGAGAAGAAAGACGAAAACGAGAAGAAAGACGAAGAGGAGAAGGAAGACGAAGAGGAGCAGAAAGACGAAGAGGAGGAGTAACACAGCGCTTTAATGAGTGCTGCTTGGAGCAAGTTGGGGTGAATAGATTGGTTGGCATCCGAGAGCATGGCTAAGGAGACGAACAATCGCAACAACGAATGGGCAAGGGACGACGATGGGTATTGCCAGAGACTTAGCCGTAGATGTTGATGAGCCTGGCGCTGCAAGTTGCTTTGCGTCCCATCGTACGGGAAGCACTACTTCGCTTCTTGTAGAACGGTCGCTATGTGGCTCACAATCTTCTGGACCTCACCTAGTATTGGATGCATCATAGTCCTTCTCCAGATTCTTCTTCAATCTCCGTTCCACCGCCTGCATGAAGGCTCCCGTCGTCACCCACGCCTCACGATCCTTTCTCCCACAGGCAAGCGCCAGATCCTTAGTCATGATGCCCTCCTTATCCACCAGATCCACTACCGCTTTCTCCATACTATTCGCCCAGGCCACTACATCTGGCGTATCATCTAATTGTCCCCGCTTCACAAGCCCCCTTGTCCAGGCAAAGATGGAAGCGATCGGGTTTGTGCTTGTCTCATTCCCTTTTTGATGCTCCCGATAATGCCGTGTCACAGTCCCATGCGCAGCCTCACTTTCAAAGGTCAATCCATCCGGTGTCGTAAGTTGACTGGTCATTAAGCCCAGAGATCCAAATCCCTGAGCCACAATGTCTGATTGCACATCTCCATCGTAGTTCTTCATGGCAATGACAAATCCGCCTTCTGATTTGATCATCTGAGCAACCATGTCGTCAATCAGCCGATGCTCGTACCAGAGCTTCTTTGCCTCGAATTGCCCACGGTAGTCCTTTTCGTAGATCTCGTGGAAGATGTCCTTGAACATCCCGTCATATATCTTCAAAATCGTATTTTTGGTGCTCATATACAACGGAAACCCTCTCTTTAACGCAAATTTGAAGCTAGCGTGCGCGAACCCTGATATGCTCTCCTCGGTATTGTATTGCATCTGCGCCACACCTGGACCCTGGAAGTCAAAAACTTTTATCCGCTCCGGTTCGCCCCCATCCGACGGGGTGAAGACCATTTCGAGCGTCCCCGGCCCAGGTATCAATCGATCTTTGGCTCGGTATTGGTCGCCGAAGGCGTGGCGGCCGATAATGATGGGCTGTTTCCAACCGGGGAGGAGGCGAGGAATGCGTGGGATGACAATGGGCTCACGAAACACGGTGCCGCCGAGGATGTTGCGAATTGTGCCGTTGGGAGAAAGCCACACTAATGAGGCAGAGTTGTGGTCAGTTGTGAGACAGAAACTCCAGGTGGGATGTAGGAAGAGAAGTGGTACTTTTCTTTAAGTTGAACTCCTTGACGCGAGCTTCGTCAGGCGTGATGGTTGCGCACTTTACACCAACAGAATACTTCTTGATCGCTTCAGCAGCATCTATTGTGACCTGATCTGCCGTCTCATCTCGGTATGGTAATCCTAAGTCGTAGTATTTCAGGTCTATATCAAGGTATGGATGTATGAATTTTTCTTTGATATCCTTCCATATGATTCTGGTCATCTCATCGCCGTCCAGCTCGACCAGTGGATTCTTGACTTTGACCCTCTTCCCACCATTAGATACTCCCCTAGTCTGGTCACCATTGATGCTCCGTGCTTCGGCGGAAACTCGTGTTGCTACGATTGAGAATTGCGAGGAACGAAGAGAGGGCCTGAGGAAAGAGGCGCCAGTGCGCACCAGAGACTGGATGCTGGGGGGATTCATGTGGGATATTCAAAATGCAAAATGGCGAAGTAAAGTTCCAGGAGAGGATCTGTGAGCATCGTTAAAGCCCTGCAAGCTTTTTGCCGCATTGGGCTTTTTGAAGTATTTTGCATGGAGCAGCGATATCATGCGCCTCAGGCTCTACATCGGCCTATTTGAGCCAATTTCTGGTCCCCTTTTTAGCCCCATTGCCCTCATATTGAGCTCTACATAGAATCTAGGCAGTTGATCCAATCAATTCAATTCAATTCAATGCAAGCTATTTCGAGCTATTCTTGCCATTTGCTTGACACTAATCCACATGGCCTCGACTCTATCTTCAGGGACGACGACGACTTATGTAAGCGGGGCAGGCTCTGCGGTGCAGGCTCTGCGACATGGGACGAGAGCTGGAGCACGTTTAACCTCTACAGTCCTAGAGTATTTGAGTTCCGCCGAATCTGAAGCCACCCGATGATCAATCTATTTCCTGCTACAACACGGCTGAAGGTGTCATGGTCAGAGGAAGGTATTCTTCTGCATGGACCCATTGAGCCTGTGATGTGGAAAGAGAAAGCGTTCCAAAGGATAAAAGGGACCGAACAACGGAGCTTCGGGAAGTGTAGAACAGGGACAAAGAAGAGTGTCTTAAAAGGGCCAGAAATCTTGCGTGCATGAAGATGCTCAGCCCCAGAGCTAGAAGTAGAGTTGACAGATGAAATACCCATATAGCCGAACGCCGCCGTCATGCAATAGCCAGCCCTATGCTGGGATATCCCTTTCCCAGCCGCTGTAGCCAACAGTCATGTCACCAAGCTCCAATCCCTTGCCCACGATACGACACCGTTGTGTGATTGTTGCTCTAGAAAATTCCATTCACGATATTGCTGCCAATTGTGGCCCCAGCTCCGAAAATGGCGGCGTTGCCCATCTTTTTGCCGAACTTCTTGCCATTCTCCTCAAACTTGCTAGGTTTCTTGCCCTCGGCTGGAGTCATTGCACTGCCGGATTGGCTGACGTCCAAGGGCACGTTTCCATAACTGCTGGCCTGTGGTGAAGCATTATGAGAGCGCTTCTCTTCGATGATGTTGACATAGCTTCTGGGGAAAATGCCCTCGAGTCCTGTTCGTTCATTTCGACCTCGCCACCCTAAACCAGATGTGCTGTTAGCACAACTCTCAAAGAATGGGTCAAATAGTCGGAATGAAGGCATTCGTCAGAGCAGAGGAGTGGGCTTACAGTCAATGTTCATATGCTCTGTGACTTGTACCCGATCATTTTGTTGCAGTGCCAAATCACCAGCATCTGTGGGAGTGTATGCGTAGAGAGCGCTTGCGAGCGCAAGCAGCTGTGGACCGGATGCATATGCCGGTGGAGGTGGAGCTGGAACAGAGCTTAAAGTGTATGGGTTCTTCTCGTTGTTTAGACTGAGATTTGAAAGTTGTTGTGTGGCGCTCGGGACCGGTGATTGGACAGGGGCATGTACTTGGGTTTGGGCCGGCAACTGCGACAGGATGGAGGAGAGCTGTTGAGGTGAGATGACGGAGGAGTCTGTGAGGAATTCGAGTTCCTACTTGCGGTCAGCACAAGTCCGGCTTTTGACTATAAATGTATATCGCAAAAAGGAGGGATCCCACTGTTTTGATTGTGCGAAGAGCACGATTTGTCAGGGCAATGGAGGCCTCGTTGGCCATCTTGCCAGATGGTCTTCGCAGGATCGTTTTTAGTGGTAGTCTGATACTTGAGACAGGATAGCGATGAGAATGAAATGCTGCAGAGATGGATGGACGTCGTCGAGTTGAGACTGTAGATGCCGGAGGTCGTGGGTAGATTTTAGTGGGTGCGCGTTTCGGGTGCGCAGCTTGCCGCGCAAGCTGCAGCCAAGCAGAAGGAGATGACTCGCGAAGACAATTCACTGGGCTGCAGTATCAACGGAATCAACCATGCTGGCTTGCCCCATACGAGACCCTACCGTGGATATGTACTGGTACCAGGGCTGCTCTGCCACGGTCGGGCTCTCATTCTGGTCATCTCACCACAGGAAGCACCTTGCATCGCTCTTATAAGCGCACGAGACCCTGGACGTGACCTTGCGAAGACAAGAGGGCTATCACAGGAGTCGCAACGCAACTACTCAGGACGACTGACACTCCCTTAGGACTTATACTACTGTTTGTCGCTTGGAGGTGTGAAGTCGTCCTACTCGTTTGTATCCGACTATGCATGCATGCGATACTATAGTGACCACCGGCAATTTCCAACTGCTGATCTGCTGCCCTTTTGATGGACACGATCTGAACACTATTGGAAGTCTTCATCTAGTCGATATCCCTGATCAGGAAAATCATCGAGGCCTACCGGTGTGTACTGACGAACGGATATCTTTGCAGCCAAAGTCAGGTTTGCTCTGCCACCAAAATGCTCCATGCAAAATGGACGGGAACAGAGCAAAGATCAGACTAATCTTCCTTGAGACATCGTGCAACTATGAAACCCTTCGAGATGCAACTTCTGCAAGGGAAAAGAATCACGAGATACCCAGTGGAAAGCGTATGTCATCTCTGTGCCGACCAGGCTGGTTCACCCTCTTCACCATTCCACAGTCTCAAACTCCATTCTTTTCCTTAAGCCAAGCAGAGTGGTCGTTCCAGAAGCTCAAATGACTCTTGAAATTGGCCTGCAATGATCGAATAGGAATTGACGAGTAGAAACTCGGTTACGTCCAAGAAACCTCGAAGGTTTTGCTTCTCGGACGCGAACACTGCCTTCATTAACTCGGCTACAACGAAGTTTTCAGGCTAGAGAGGCTCAACGTCTTGATCCATGCACCATCAAGCCAGGGAGCAGACTGAAGCAGAATGGGAACACCTAGCGGGTGGCAGAATTAGACGGGCTTTTGAAGATGGGGAAGATTTAGAGGAGGTCGAATGGGTTACCCGGGTACGTCAGGCATGGTCTTGTTCCAAGTTGACCGTGGCTGGTTATGTCCCTGCGTCGAATGAATGTATGTTTACTTCTCCTTGCCCTGTTCATATGTGAGGAGTAGTATACATGAGAATGAGAGCACCATCGGAGGAGCAAAGATTGGGGACATGTTCACATCGATCGCCAGCTGTGAAACGATGACTATCTTGGCCAAAGCCGTCGCCCACGCAGTCCTCGTCATCAAGCCTAGAGAATGTCTCCATCTTTGCGGCACCCACTTCTGCAAAATTGCGAATTTTTTCACTGGGGCCAGAAGATCTCATAGTAGCCATCACTACCCCACCGTTCAGCTATCCTCTCGATGCCAGCGGAGGTCGAAGAGAATGAACGTTGGGTTATCTGATATTATGCCGAGGATAATGAACACCGGCAACTGAGTCTTCACATCGAACTGACTCAAGTGGAGCGAGAAAGATTCATTCAGCTGCGGAAGTTGCGCAACCGTTTTACTTCCCTCCACTTCCACGTCCACTTCCCCTTTCGCACTCACCATTTTCTCTCCCCATCTACTTACCTCTTCCCTTCTGCCAACTCAACCCTCTCTCGTCTCCACCCACTTTCAACCTCTTCTCACTACCTCATATCGCCTTCAACTCTCTCGTAGGTCAAATTCATCCTGTGTCTTGTTGTCGACCATTCACAACCTTCGAATTTCTTGCCTTCATCTCAAACCTCCGCGAGGCGTTGACCTGGTGCAACTCAATTGTTGGTCAGACTTTGACTCAGCCCAAACTCTTTCAAATGTCTGATCACAATATCAGTGTTCTTCCTCTGTCATTCCCTTGCAGTTCTCGTCATCTCCTACCCTTAAAGCTAGCCTTTTCTGCGCGACCTTCTCTTTCGCATGCAACTTTTCCTTCCACTTCTACATATCGAGATCTCCCTGCACCGTCATCAAGCAGTCCAGAGCTCTCGCTGACAAGTGAAAATTCTAGACCGATCTAGAACCATGTCTTGGAACGACAATACCTCCGGTGAGAATTCCAACAATCGCTAACTCGTGCACACCACGATAAAATGCACGAAGTTTTTCAACCCTTTCTGCCTCGACGTCGACTTGGCTCAGCGAGCGCGCTTCTACGACCCTTCCCACCTCAGTCCGCTCCTTATTGAGCCCTGAGACTCACCATCATTCTGAAGCTCGACTAACTTCCACAAAGGTGCAGCAGACTGGAACGGCGGCGGTGCTAGTGCAGATACCTTCAACGACGGCTTCAATGGTTCAGCTGGAGACGGCTTCAATGCTTCAGCTGGAGACGGCTTCAATGCTTCAGCTGGAGACGACTTCGTAACAGCTGACGACAATGGCTTCGGCGGCACCAACGACTTCGCCGCAGCAAGCGGAGGAGCGGATGGAGGTGGATGCAGGAACTGCGTAAGTACCATCCTGACCAACCTACACCATCTACTGAATGAAAGCTCAACAGGGCGAAGAAGGGTTTGTTTCATTCTTACTCCCTGCCCCTTTTTGCTAACCAGCAAAGACATTATGCCCGCGAGTGTACTCAAGTATGCTGCCAACCCCTCCTTGGTTGGACCGGATTTGCTAACGAATGCAGCCTCGTAAGCAGACAGGTGCATGTTTCAACTGTGGAGAAGATGGGTGAGCTCTGCAATGATACGGTCTCCCTAGCGGCATATGTTCTAACATAATCAGCCACTCCAAAGCAGAATGTGCCAACCCGCGCGTCTTCAAGGGCGCTTGCCGCATCTGCGAACAGGAAGGTCATCCTGCCTCTGATTGTCCTCAAAAGCCGCCGTAAGGAGATCATGCCTAGATGATGACGAATATTTGCTGACCTCTTTTCGCAGCCCAATCTGCCGCAACTGCGGTGTCGAAGGTCATGAAGCTTTTGGTTGCGACGCGAAGAAGGTGAGTATCTGATGCACCGATGACTCTCATACAGATTCTAAGACAGACAGGCTCTGCCAATGCATCACATCGCCGATAAACTTCCCGAAGAAGCGTGGGACGGTTTGAAGCAGGCTAGTGACGAGCGCGAGATTACCGATTTCAAGGAGGTAAGAAATTTGCCCGCCGGACCGCGCGTGGAGACTGATGGTATCCTCGACAGGCAGTGCAAGTCCTCGTCAAGGCTGTTCCCAACATGACTTACGCTCAGCTTGAGCAAGAGTTCCGCGTTCGTGGTTACAAGGTGTACCTGATTGCAATGGAGAAAGTGATCGAATCTACCCAAACAATCGTCAACCTCCAGGGCAAGATTGGATGCAAGTACGCGGTCTTCTATTTCTTGTCCGACAAGCCTCAGCGACCAAACATGAAAGAGCGTTGGCCAAAGTCAACAGAGGAGAATGTGGAACGACTCCAGGACGCAGGTGTGCCAATGGACTCTGGTGTCGTCAAGTGCAACAACGTGAGTGGAAACGGCTTGTCTTTGCGGTTATCAAGGCTGACTGACCAGTGCAACGAACTTGGACATACGACGAGGAAGTGCCCACAAGAGCGGGAGACGATTGAGCGGGCTGCAGTCAAGGTACTAGTTCCGCCAGACATCCTGTCAGAGCGCTAAGTACATGTAAAGTGCTTTCTTTGCGATCAAGCAGGTCATCGTGTCCGAGACTGCAAAGAAGACGTAGGTGCCTACCATCATAAACCTATTGGGAAATGCTGACGGTGTCCATAGCGCCCACAACCAAAGTCCCGTGAATGCAAGGTATGCGGAAGTGTTGAACATCTTGCTCGAGAGTGTCCCGAAAAGCCTGCACGTACCTGCCGAAACTGGTATGTCATGTTCTTGACGATGGTGGGATGATGCTGACCAACGGCAGTGGGAGCGAAGATCATATGGCCAAGGAGTGTGACAAGCCTCGCCCATGTAACAACTGTGACCAGCCAGGCCATACTGCTCGGTAAGTCGAATCTTGGCTTTGATTCTCAATCCAATCTGACGTTGGGTTCAGCGAGTGCACTGCGCCAAAGGATTGGTCTCGTGTCACCTGTCGCAAGTAAGTGTCCCTACCCTTTGCTCCAGCTATCGTACTGATCCCTACGCAGCTGCGGTGAAAAGGGTCATACTGTCAAGCGCTGCCCTCAGCCTCTCCGAGAAGAACCAGCGGCTGAGACTGGTGGAGACGGTAGATTTGGTACTGTAGAACCTTCTGGTGGTGCTGGTGGGGAGTGGAAGGGGTATGGGGCTGCTGCAGGTGGGAACGATTGGGAGAACAATACTACTGAGACTCCGGCTTTCGGGGGCGGTGCTCCCATTGCTGCCACCGGTGGTTGGTAGATTGTCGCCGAGGTAGCGAGATCATTCGGTCCTGCTTCTCTCCCGCACCCAGAAGCAAATGGCCGCATAGCTGTGATGGTGCGTCGAGCATCGTACTCTTCGGATATGAGCAAACGGGCACAACAATGATGGTGCGTCGAGCATGATGACTGTGGTGATCTTCACCAGACAAATGGAAGGATCATGCAGCTTGCCAGCATAGTCAATACCAGCATCTCTTCTCCATATCCTCTTATCTAGTTAGTGGTTCTTTTGCGTTCCGACTACCCCCTTGCCATTCTGAGCGAACTCAAATTGCCAGAAGCTCTGCATCCACCACGCCCGGGAAAGATCCATTGTCCAAGTCCAGTACTGGTCGGGTTGGATCTTCTTAAACAGGTCGTGATAGGTCAACAACACTCCAGTTGACCTTTGCACAGGGCGTGATCACGCACCCACCATCTGTAAGATTTCGAACACGGGTTCTGGTGCTGTTCCTTCGTCGCTAGCAAGATGCAAGAGACGTTCAATGCTAACATCTGAAGTCCGGATCTGAAGGATTTGTCCCCTGCCACGTCCTTCCCTTCTATCTGGAGTCGTGGCCGCATGTACTCAATCGCCAGACGGTTTTGAGCTCCGCGCACCGAATCATACACCTGTATATTCGATTCGAGTTAGATCGCTCATGGCAAGCATCACATTCCGGCATTGATCGAGAAGTCCCTGCGATCCACGGCCCCACCCATCGCCTCACAATACTTTCCCAGACCTTGCACATTCTGCTCAAACATCCCTTGCAGATACTCCCGGTAATAATCCTTCACGAATCTCGCCAACAGGCCTCTCTGGCACTCCCATGTCGTAATTTCGCAATCCTCCTTCCCATCGCCTCGTATCACTGGTCTGATCTGTGTCACCCGCTGGCTGAAAAGGAGCCACTTGGGCAGGCTGTATTGGAACGTGAGTTTCGTATCGCTCTCCCACATTATCCGATAGACTGGCTTTTGGCCTGGAGACTGGTCGCCTGGTCGGATCAGCTCCGAGACAACAAGCTCGGTCTTGCGATACTTTCTGGGCTTGGATGGATCGAGGACTACGTGGAATGTCATTGATGTGCCAAGTCGGAGTCGAACCGAGGGCTCGCCGGCCATGGTTGAGATGCTAAGAGTGTGGGCGCGTAGTGCCGTGGGACTCAGGCTGCGTCGACCTTCAAGGGGGTCATGGATAGCGAGATGGTTGCCCGTGCCCAATTTGCTGCCGAGGGGAGGATCTGAGTCCGGAGGACTTGTGGGGAAAGAGTCTGGCGGTACGTCCAGACTTCGATCTCGACTGAAGCCGACGTCGCCAATGCTTCCGATGCGAGATTTCGTTTGATCCTGCTGTGGTGATGGTGCGCACCCTCGGAGCCGTGCCAGGATTTCTCGAAACGAATGGGGCTTCCCATTCATCCGTGGCAGGCTGGGACCGGATGGTCACTTCTGGGACCAGATGATTCCAGTCTCGCCATACTGAGGTATCGAGAACTTTGCGGAAGCAAAGAGCAGCGCCAGCATTCGCAAACGTAGAAGCGGAGAACGTCACTTTGGCACGAGAAGCTGGGATCCCCGGAGTAGACAGCGCTTCGGACTAGGCTGGCTTCGACATCTTCGTCAGGCCACGACGGCCTACGTTTGAATCTGGCCAAGCAGGAGGGGGTTCCGAATTTGGTTTCGAGTCGGCGAATTGATGAGTAGCCGAAGCTTCGACGGTTCTCCACTGCATCCTTCCTAGAGCAATGAAGTCCAATTACATGAACGAAATCCAATGCGAGAAAATGTGAGACGCGCGATCAGTACACTGTTGCCGCAAAACTTCAATGTTCAGCCCCATCAACCTCTGCCTCAGCTTGTTACCACCCAAACCGCTGCCACATCCCTTCGCAGCGCGGGAAGTTCAAGAAAAGCATATCAGCCTCATATGTCCACGACTACATGCCAGGAAAAGAGCAAGGAGGACATGAGAAACAAGCCATGACGCCGAAGTGAAAATTCTATCAACGAGGAGGCCACCGCCTGCATGGTCTGATCGCCAAGAGCAGATCTGGCAGTTTCTGCGGAGTCTTGTTAAGTGAAGGAAAAGACAAATTAAAACTGAGATCAAAATTTTTATATAATTCTGAACACTAGTACTCTACGTATCATACAACAGAGATAATGATCTCCAAATTTCCAATCTTAAAAAAACCTACTACGCACCTGGAGGGCACCGGGATCCTGACACGAATTTTAATTTTCTGGAACTTTTGTGCATATTCTATTTTGTCATTTCCTAACACAGCTCTACCCAATCCAGCTCGTTGCCTCATCCTTCTCTCATGCTGCCTCATCTGGCAGCTATTCCCAATCCGGGTCATTGGCCCCTGAGATCCTACAAAACCAGGCCGTCCCTGGCCGGAACCTGCCTTTTCCTACATCCTGCGTCCACACGGACGCTCGCAGAGCCGTAGGAGCCCCAAAGGAGGGCAAAAGGGAAGTAACAAGCCGAGTCATGGCTTGAGAGAGCACAATATCATCGGTGGGCGTAGCCAGCGTGAGGCAGGTCGTGACTGTCATTGACTTGAGAGATGGATGCGCTCTCTTGAATCGCCAAAGAATGTGTTCAAATTCACGATCTAGGTCAACCAGCACCCTCCCTGTCACTGTCACTGTAAGTTTGCGGACAGCCTGCATGTGGTGGACTTGCTGTAGGAGGACATGGTGTATAAATGCGACGTCCATAGAAGGGCGGAAACGCAGAGAAAGGTTGCGAATTTGTTGAGTCAGAGATGCTGGCAAGTTGCGGTAGAATGGGTATTTGGCGTCCGTGTCGAACTTCAGAGACTGAAACATTACGGCTCCCAGCTCCTCTCGGACAAGCTTGCAGGTGCGGATGAATGCCATGGCGTCGACGAAGTTTGGGTCTGCTTTTAAGGTGTTTGTGATATTCCAGCTGGCGTGGCGAAAGAGTTGAACAAAGTGCTGGTACACAATGATGCGGATGTCAAATGGGAGATCGACAAAGCTTTGCGTTTTCCCCAATGCGGAAGCTTGTGAGCGATTGGGGGCTTTGGAACGCATCCTGTGTAAAGGTAGTAACGGAAATGAGGAGGATTTGAGGCGTGGCCGCAGTTTGCGAGCATGAAAACGGCCCAACCATCGCTTGCAAGCTACGTGGGCATTGCACAAAGACTGGATGAGGTGTACTGTGGTGTGAAAGAGCGTCGATCTTGGGTCTGACCAAAGACGGCAGAAGAAGTCGTGAATGTTGTAGATCGGCGTCACAAGTCGTCGCTGGAAGTTCTGCCGCCCAAGAACAAATGGTAGGAAGAATATGATGAGTATGAAAAGGACAGCCGCTCCCATCCATACCCCATTTGCGATAGAGAAGTTCATTTCGTCTTTTAGCTGTACCGATTCTTGGTGAGCCGTCACCCACAACGGCGCGGTGAAGAGTTGCTGGTGGCGAAATAGCGTTAAGGATGTCCGCTTTGACGGAAATGGAAGGCGCTCTGGATGTAGATTAAATCGCAAAGACAGCGAGATGTTGACTTGCAGGAGCGTTGTGAAGAGCGATGTTGTTCTGACTTCAGGAGGTGGATATGTAAGGTTTGTGGGAGAAGAAGGGAAATGGTGAGCACAACGGGTTTGGCTGTCAGCTTTGTGGACAGTGTGCAGCGCGGTGTTCAGATATCGGAGGGGAAGCGCTTGTAGCGGGAGTGTGTCTTCATATTCATCAATACCAGTTGTATCACAGCATGCCTCCATTTCGCTCCCACTGGACTACCTCCTCGCCTGCTCCCGCTCCACCTCATACATAAAGTCAAAGTAAGGCTTGTCGAATGCATGCATTCTCACGTAGCCATCTTCTCCGCCACTGGCATATGCGGTACCTTGTGGGTGGACAGCTATGGTGTTGAGTGGTCCAAAATGACCTCGCACTCGGCCAATCTCATCTTCGAAGATTTTGTGGTAGAAACGAGCTTCAAACTTGCCCTGACGTGCTGATGTGGTTGTCACATCCATGGCTGCTTGTCCACCTCCCAGGATGACGAACTCTTTCTTTGGCGTAATTGCGGCAGTGTTGAGTGGTGTGTCAGCTTTGTAAGTCTTGAGGATATCCAAGTCTCGGCAGGTTACCAGCTAGGACTGTCGTCAGTATTGCGAAACCAGGACGGACGATCAGGGAAGGGCGCTTGAATACCTTCGATTGCTTGTCTTTGCCTGCTGTTATGAAGTAGGTTCGATCTTCTGACATCTGGAGATCGTTGATTTGATTGCCGTCATCGTGGACCTCGGCGTCAAGAAGCATTTCCCCGCTCTGCTCAGGCGT
>JAABUK010002013.1_pt1 | contig 37308 bp, 37 predicted proteins | sample 5559141 | NCBI WGS metagenome assembly JAABUK01 (sample SAMN10711869, study PRJNA513367) | rock metagenome | isolation source: Antarctica rocks | place: Antarctica: Victoria Land, Pudding Butte nord | collected 2016-01-03
ACTACCCCTCTGAGTCCGATGATCCAAACAAAGAGCTGGTATTGCTCGACTCAACAAGCGACAGGGTCGCGTGACCTGATTGTGGGAAACAGGAACTGCCTCCAAGATTTAAGATTTGTCCGCCAGCAGTCCTGATCTTAGGTGCGTCGAGGAAGAGTAAAGAAGATCAAGGCCGTTTACATTCGTGCCGTTATGTGATGCTCGGGAGGCCGCAGTGATCTTAACGAAGGAAGTCTTTACCTGAGAAATCGAAAGATAAATGTCGTGAAAAGAAGTAATCAGCTTACTAAACCGCCACCCCCCCCCAAACCCCTCTGCCACCAAGCGATACCCCCCAGCCGAATCCTCAAAGTTCATCCTTGAGAAGCGCCATCTCTGCCACGAACGCATTTCCTCCACCGATACTCACGGTCAACAGCGTTGGATCTCCCGCATGCACGGCCCCACTCTCATCCCGGCCCCCCGCCCCACTCACATCATCATACGGAAAGGCATACCCCCTCCCATCTAGATTCACCTCATGCACAATCCTCGAGTAATGATTGGTAATCCTCTCCACATAATACGGCGGCGGCGTGTCGGGAATGACACGATCCGAATCGGTCAGCAAGGTTGAGCGATTGAACGCGGCGCTCAGACGAGCGATGATGGCGCCACGGAAGGCTGAGCCCATCTCGGCGAAGGGCCCGGTGCTGCAGCTGAAGATGTCTGCCGCGCTGGGCTGGGTGAATTGCTGGCCGGAGATGTCGAAGACGCCATTTCCGACTTGACCGGTCACGGTGCCCCATTGGCCGGATTGGGTGTTTATGGCGAGTGGGGTGGTGGAGTACAGGTTCCAGACCTGATCAACATATGGCTGGTAGTAGCCGCGAAAGAGGTTGTTGTCGGTTACGATGCCGGTGTTTGAACTGAGGGCCCGGAGGTTGCGGTTCGTCTTCGGGTCTCTGACGATTAATCTGCTCCAGCCGGCGTGGTCGGAGTTGTCTTGGTCTTGGAGGCGGGCGCAGACGGTGTCGAGACCGTTGGATGGCATGCCGGAGACGTGTTGGGTCGTGTTGGAGCTGGTGTTGAGGGTCAGGGCGATGGGGATGGAGACGAAGTCGACGTAGGAGATATTGGCATAAATCTCGTTGCTGTTGTAGGTGAATTCGGCGAAGCTCCAGTTGAGGTTGATGTTTGGATCCGTGGGGTTGGTGACCGAGGGCTCGACGAGTGCAGGGCCCGGATTCAATAAGAAGGTCAGTTGTCCGTCGACCGAGAAGTAGATGCGTGCACCGGCCAGGTGGGGAATAACGATGTCAGTGGTGGATCCCGGACTACCAAGACGGATTGCGCAGTCTTCCGTCAGAGCCGCGCCGGTTGAAGAAGGCGAGTTGGGATAATAGGCGGTCCTCCCATCACTCCGAAGCAAAAACAAGGCATTGCCATTGTCAAGCGCACGGCCGGTAATGTACGCAAAGACTGTGTTTGAATTCGTGCTGTTCTGCAACGAGAAATTCAATGTTGGTGGAGTCGGCATTGCGGATGCTTTCAGGGTCTAACGATAATTGCCTAATGTCCCTCAGGAAGCGCAATATAGGTTAATAAGTATCCAGCTAATCGATTCAATGGTCAAGAGGGGGTTGAAGATAGAAGGAAATATGGATAGAGAGAAGTATTCGAGACGATATATCTCTAAAATGAGAACATTGCCTGACATCGTGATGTTGACGAGCTGACGTGTATCACAATGTCCGAGTCGTCATGAGAGCTGAGAAAGTTCATGTCCAGTAGGAGAGATGCGATCAGAATGTGGTTGCAATTATCCCTGCTTAGGCCTGAACGCCCCGGGCAGCCTCATGATCGGCTGGTAAGCGTCGCAAGGGGGCGCTTCTCAAACCAGAGAAAGTTGAGAGGGAAGAGGCACAGAAAACCAACCTAGAGACTTGTAAAGGGTGAATGCAAATTCGGATAATGAAAAGGATGGTATACAGAAGAATCTAAGTGTAACCACGCTTCCGGAAGCTTATCGATGAGCACCAAGTTCGCAACTTTGTGCTCCATCAGATCGAGGCTAATGCATCGACCCGGTGGGGATAAGGCGATCATTTTGGCAACCAACCTGGCGTCCAGCTGCATTTCGTATCCACCAAATGCTTGCGTGGTTGAAGGTCGGACGACTTCATCGCAGAAGTGAAAGTTGCGCCGTGCCATTTACGCTCGTAATAGTTCTACGAGCTGGATTGATCAGGAGCCTTGCCAGGTAGCTCATCTGATCGAGACCTAGTTTCTTGAGTCGACAAAAAATTCTCTCCGCAGCGTTGCACTTGCTTTAGTACGCAGTATCGCTACTGAGTCTCCTGTGGATAGGGACCTAAAGGACGTCTGCTGGTCGCCTTTCCTAGTTTTGGTTCGTCGAATTTGTGCTCTGAGCAGAGATTTCACGCTCGACTTGGGCGGATGGAGAAGCAGAATTAGCTGGGTCATGAGCCACCCATAGCTTGCCTGATCTACTCCTGACCTTCTATACGGGCTTTCGAAGCGAGCGGACTCATTATTATTTTGGCTGAAACCGATGAACAGATCAGTAAGGACGATCCCATCATCCGGCGTGCTGTCCAGTCAAGTCCTCATGAGCAGCTGATCACTAGATCCCTTCTATGTGTGGTCCATAGTAGGTGAGTCTGACGAGACTATGTCAGTCCGACGATCGTCTTTTCGGTGCTGCATCTGAGGTTACATCTGTAGGAAGCCAGGGTGTCGGGTTTCAATCCTCTAGAGTGGGCGCTCTTTTCTGGGAGAATGGTTCCAAGACATAGCCGCCCCTTCCCCCTGGTTGTCTTCGTGCCAGTCAGTATTGAGAAATTCACAAATGGTCTTACCAGGTGAAGGTGGCCACAATGAGACGGTAATTCATGAGCACTCGCGTCCCCTTCGGTGCCAAAAACCCGTCCAAGGTCGGGACAGAGGACCGATGCTGAAGAGCTACGTACTCAACCCAGATGATTGCAGCCCGTCCGGACATTAAGCATCGAATTCTGGTGCAAGCTAAGTAATCTGTGAGGAACCGACCACACATTTTGACTTTGGTTCACGTAGGTCCTGAGTTTGGCGCAGTACACCGGAACAACAGCTTGCGGGCAAGATCAGCCATTCACGAGATAATCACAGCCTTGACTGCGAAGAACTGAACATCGGAGACATCGATTTGTCTCGTAAGTGAGCCTCCGCTTGGGAAAGGTTGAAGTATCACCGGATTGGAGGGCAATTATATCTTCGGCTATGAAACATCAAAAGAGAGTGAGCAGCTACAAGAAAAGTTAACATCACTGTCCAGGAACGGCCGAGTTCAAGCGGAATAGGCGGCGATTATTGCGGTCGGACTCGGTTCCTCCCATCGAGGTAGCGTTCTTAGTGGCCGGAGCAATAGGCAACACCTGCTTCGATACAACATGCAAAACATGGCGTAGGACCTGGTTGGCGTCCGTGAGAGGTTCTGAACGGATTATCATCGTAGACGTGTTGAAAGCTCGGCGATCTGCAACTTCCTTCCTGGGAAAGTCGAAGGAGCTGACAAGAGTTCTAATCCTTTAATGTAGCGTCATGAAAAGGACGAAATAGCTCCTCACATACACTGATCCGTAAGGTGTACCGGATGGCGGCTGAACGCCACAAGCTGACAGCGTTCGGATCAAGGTGGCCTCGTTCATTGATATAGGTCAGATGTCGCGATTCTGGGCCTCCTGGCACCAGCATGACGCAAGGACTCCTCTTTTCTTTCAAGCTGAGGCACTTGGAGTGGAGGTGGCACTACTCGTACTGAGTGCATCATCTTTGGTGGACGCGTGCATGGCAGCAGGCAGTCTGCGGGGAAGTGGCCTCACTAGAACAGTGAGGCGAGTCGCGTACGGATAGCAATTGGCACCTGGTGAGGAAGAGGACTTATCACGCACGTCTAGTCTCTACATCTCAACCATTAAGCAGCGCTAGTCACACGGAAGTGATGGAATTGAGCCTATGAAAGCGTCGCTCCTGTGCATTATCGTGCATGTATCTGACCAACAGTCTGTAGATGGGAGGATATTGAAGGCGAAACTATACTTATTCAGTCGCCCAACTGGGGATTTGCCTGGAAGCAATCTCACCCCAACTGCGCCCTAATGCAGTCGAACCTGCAGAAACCCCCTCTATCTCCCTCCTACCAAGGCATCCTTCGACATTGCGCTAGGTGGGCCGTTCTTTCACCTCTCCATGGAAAGGTTCGAGCTCAGTCTCCCTTCCAAATTCGATCTTGTCAGCGCGTACCGTTAGTGACATCATGTCAATAGAGAAGAGCTATGAAGAAAACGCCACTGCTGAAGTACACCTTCATGCTGATGTCGATTTCGGACTCAACAATGGAGTCGATCAGGCGAAGAGCGGAACTCCGTACGACGCGCGGGATATGTGGCGCATTGGGAAAACCCAGGAACTGAACGTGAGCTTTCTCAGAGGATCTGCCCTGAATGACACCTGCTGACAACTTCAAAGCGGAATTTCCGATTCATATCTATCTTGGGATTCACTTGCGTGCTCATGAGCACATGGGAGGCCGTCCTGATGTGAGTAAGCATGCGCAGTTTGTTCTTGGAAGGTACTGAGGATTCACGTAGAGGTTCTTCGTACGGGCTCGTCAATGGCGGTCCCTCGGGCATGATATGGACTTACATAGGTGCTGTCATTGGATTTGGCACTGTCATCCTCTCCATGGCGGAGATGTCGTCGATGTAAGCCCCATGGGTCCTGCAAGAATGGCCACCTCCTGACCCGGTGGTAGGGCACCAACTTCTGGCGGCCAGTACCACTGGGTCTCCGAATTTGCCCCGAAAAGCATTCAGAGATTTCTCAGTTACATTGTCGGCTGGCTATGCGTTCTGGGCTGGCACACAGGCATTGCGGCTGGCGGGTACATATTCGCAAACATAACCATCGGCCTTCTTGCACTCAACCATGAGACTTATGTTCCACAACCATTTCACGGCACCCTCATTGTTATCGCGGTCACCGTGGTGTGTATGTTGTTTAACACTTTTCTAGCCAAAAATCTGCCATTGATCGAGGGAGTCATGCTGGTCCTGCACGTCATTGGCTTCTTCGCTATTCTGATTCCTCTCTGGGTCTTGTCGCCCCGATCGCCGGTTTCAGAAGTCTTCGGTCCCCTTCAAGATAATGGTGGATGGGGTAGTAGCGGACTGGTATATCTTGTGGGCTTGGTTGGTCCGATTTATGCTGTCTTAGGTAAATCCCGTTCTTCTGGCTCAAAATGAACAAGCAGTTGCTGAAGCCTGCCATAGGGCCCGACTCTGCGGTGCATATGTGTATGTCACTCTTCACCGCCTATCGGAGAGTGACAAGTGCTAACGTCCAATGATAACAGCCGAAGAAATCCGAGACTCTTCCCGCATCTTGCCCCTCGCAATGGTGTGGACCCTCGTAATCAACGGCGTTACCGGTTTCGTTATGGTCATCACGTTCGCTTTCTGTGTCGGAAATGCGGCAGAGATCCTGAAGACATCGACGGGCTTCCCCTTCATCCAGGTCTTCTACAACGCGACCGGCTCCAAGAGCGGTACCACAGCCATGACCTGCGTTATCATGGTTATGAGTCTCTGCAGCACGATAAGCAATGTCGCAACGACTTCACGCCAGATGTATGCATTCGCTCGAGATCAAGCTCTGCCGTTCTCAGGCTTCCTCTGCAGGGTAACTTGACCTTTCCTTCTACCTCCCTCATCGTGCTTCTTCACGCCAGGCTGTAGTGTAATCCGAACCTTCAACGTGAGTGCGACATACTGATAGAGCCATTACAATCCAGGTCAACCATAGATGGACCATACCTCTCAACGCCATGTGCGTCAGCTTCGTTGTCGTCTGCCTCCTCTCCCTCATCAACCTAGGCTCTTCTGTCGCTTTCAACGCTATCATCTCCCTTGGCGTCGCTGCTCTTCTCACTTCTTACACGGTGTCCGTCTTCTGCATACGCCTGAAGCGGTGGCGGGGTGAGCCCCTCCCTCCGGCGCGCTGGAGCATGGGCAAGATGGCTTCGACCGTTGAAACCATTGCCATTCTCTTTTTGGCCGTCGTGTGGGTCTTCACCTTCTTCCCACTGACAAGGGAGGTCACGGTCCAGACGATGAACTGGAGCTCAGTGATATTTTCCAGCGTCGTGGTGGTTGCGCTTACGTATTATTATGCCTACGCCAGGAAGATATACACCGGACCAGTGGCGCTTGTCAAGCCTGTCCAATGAATTGACGCCCGGGGTAAACTGCAGGAAACTTAGTCAAGCGAAGAAAAATCTAGGAAAGGTTCATTGATGGTAGATTCAGGGCACTTACATAAAAAGATAGGAAAATGTATAAAAGTTTCCAATCCGATCAACGGAACGCATGGTTTTCGTAAGACCGATAAGCAAATGTAAGACGGATCCGAAGTCAGCCCCTAAGAAAGCATTGGCCGCTACATCTAATGCGGAGGGGATATACGACTGGAGTTCAGCCCATGTATCGTACAAGAGAAGAACCCCTTTCTTGGAAACGGGTTTCTCAAAGATTACTTTGTATCGGAGCACCCTTCTCGCCCTCGTCGGGTAGCCATCTCTCTCTAGTCGTGTTGCCCTCATTTCTACGTGTGACTTTGCCATTCTGCCTACAGACACCCTCACAAAGAGACAATCAAGTCTGCGAGTTGAAATATTGTCCTACATGTCTGTCAATTGCAGCATCAAAAATCTCTCCTCCCCCCTCTCTTTATAAATTTGAAGAGAATAGTATTGTCTAATTACTTTTGGCGAAAAACGAAATGCAACGATGAATAAATCCAACTAATGTTTAATCCCAGAATCGAAATGTCTTGTTGATTGGATTATGTTTGTAGATTTTACTTCTTTTTCATGCCAAGACTTCAGCCCTATGGGCCTACGTGGACTGACTTTACTTCAGTGGGACATTGGTCTTTTGAGGTCACTGTTCTGCTGAGGATGACAAGGCTTTTGGTCTCCCCAATGGTCCGGCCGAGGTACTTCTGATATTGAAGTATGAGAATCGGGCACTTTCGTGTCTTACCCTTCATACTAGAATAACCCTTTGACCATGGCTCTTCTGCAGAATGAGGAGTATGATGGAGCACTCATCTCACATCGAGATAAAGACTAATCATATGCTTATAGGTTTGCTACATGGTACATGCGAACATCGTATCTTGCAAACATCAAAGACGGAATCGGGGAGCGTCTCATAAACATCAATTCGTCAATCCTCAACACCCCTGGCTTCAGAGCTGCGGGATGGATTGCGGGGCCGGCCGATATCAAACGAACCTATTCTCCTCCTATACCTACGACCTCTCACTCAGTATACTTTCAGGGTCCTGTTGCACCAGGCATACACCGGATCACGTCATGGCCAGAGGAGGAAGAGGAGGGAGGCGTTGTTACGGGCCGCAGGAGTAATGATACTATTGGGCCGGCACCAGCGACGAAGAGGAGACGCAGGAGAGAGCAAATGGAGCAGGAAGACAGCAGCGATCTCAGCGATGAAAGTGAAGATGAAGCAGACAGCGCTCAACGTGCCGCTCAGCAAATCAAGTTTTCACGCATGCCTGTGAGACATCGAGCTGATTCGTCTCCCAATCGAAATTCAGAGCGGAAAGAGGGACCTGAAGTTCTCATCACGTCTCCTTCTAGGAGGTCTACGGACGGCAGACTAAGAAGAGGATCGCTCGGAGCGGTGGAAGCTATGAAGGCAAGGGCCCGGCGGGATACCACGACCAGCAGTGAAATGTCCTCCGAGAACGAGGGCTTGAATCCAACGGTATTCGCCAGACGTCGTATCAACTCCCGGACCACTTCAGCTGCCAATCTCCTCAACGAAAAAGTGAACGAGAATGCGGAAGGGGAGCTTGCAACAGCCACCGAAGCACAAAACGAGAATTCCGATGCGGAATCGGTCGATTCTACCCTTTCCTCGGAATTTGGTGAAACTTTACACTCTGGTTCTCTGCTTGATACGGTTGATGTGCCTGGTCTTGACAATTCATCACCTATTCCATCGGCTCTGTCACCCCCAGACAGCTCTCCACCAAAGAAGATCAAGGCCGAGCCAAGCCCATTCATCCAAGATTTTCCATCCTCTCGCCCAATCAGTATCGTTGCTCCTGTCAGTCTCCTTGGATCAGCTATCAGAGCTCGAAAGACGAAACCAGTCAACCCTATCGAAAGCTTCGCTACATTGTCTGGTAAGGGATCCTCGAATCCGCTATGGATTAAGATTTTCGCACCTTTCTCCGACGATCCTGAAACTCCTTATGAGATGCCACTTCAACGCACTTCGAAGGACGGTGCGAATACTACTGTTGCAGAAGCGATCGGCCTAAGTCTCTGGCGGTATACCGAGCAGCATCTCTCTCCACCTCTCGAGCCTGAGATACTTAATGTCAACAAGTGGACATTGAGGATGGTGGAAGACTGTGAAGTCGACTTCGATTTTCCTGCTTTGTCTCGCACCAGACCCATCACCGACTTCACTTCGAACAATAATCGTGGCGCTCGCGGTCGATCGCGAGAGCGCCCCTACGACGAGTTCGCTCTTGTCGAAGCCACCGCACAGCAATCCGAAGAGAACCAGAAGCTGACACCTAAGTATACCCCATCGACAACGGCGAATGAAGAACGTCCAGACTTGCCTGACTCCGGAAATGCCAGTTTCCAGTCAACGGGCCCACGGATGCCTGCTCCTTCACAAAGATTCAAACCAGTTTTAGGTCAGCCCTTCGCGTCGGCCTTACACAACGCATCCTTGAGACCAGCCGACATGCCAGAGCCACAAACGTCCTACGCAACGCCACGCATGGGTGTGATCAAGACACTGCGAATACGACACCTCGACCTAGACGTCTCAAACCAAGCCACAACCATGGACATCGCAACAGACAGCTACATCGCCGAGATCCTCGACCACGTATGCAAACTCTGGAACCTCGACAAAGCAGCCTACACCCTCAAAGTCTCTGGCACCAACACCGTTGCCCCACTCGACCGAACAGTCGAAGCCCTCGGCAACCGTAGCGACCTCGATCTGGTCCGTCGCCGCTTCGGCGCCGGCCCGCTCAACCTCACCGGTTCACCCGGCAGCGCCTCGCCCAACGCCCCACTCCTTATTGACATCGAAGGGCCCAAAAAGGGCAAAAAGGGTCTCCAGATGCTGCACCCTCTAGCCCAAAAGCAAGACCTCATCTCCTCTGCTGGAAACTTCAAAAAGTACAACGTTATCCGCAAACACCTCACCGCTTTCGCACAGGGGAGTCATAAAAAGATCCTCGCCCTGGACGCTGACTACATGCACATTATGCCGATGGAAACAGACAAGACGATTAATTCGAGTACCAAGACGACATCTATTCCATTCGCGGACATCACGAATACAAAGGTTAGCTCTCGGCATCCGAAGGTGTTTAGGGTGATCATCCGGAGGGCGAGTGAGAGTAAGAGGTATGATTTTGAGGCGAAGGATGTGAGCGAGGCGGCGGAGATCGTGGAGGAGATCAAGAAGGTTATGCTGCCTCCATGATCTGGTGGGTGGATAGGTAGGTGTATGGCGTTTGGTGAGGAAACTTGGTAGGATGGGGTGCGAGAAATAGGAGCTTGGATTCTGTGATACCCATGGGAAGGAAGTGCGCTCTATCAATCTGCTCTGCTTCACCGTTCGTGTATGACGTATTCCTCGTTGTAGCTGCTCAATGGTAGGATGAGAACCGCTGCCATCAACCTCCTGACCAACCTGTGAGACCACTGTCCTGCTCTTCATCTCGTGAGATCAACAAACCCATCCATCCATCCACCAAAACCCGTGCGCATTCAGAAACGTCAGATTCAGCACTTCGATCCCCCCTTCTCCAGCAGCAGACAACGTCCACCCTGCTCTTGTACAGAATCTGAACAAACATCCCCTCCATCCATCCCCCCTTAGCAATCCCCCACCAAAGAAGCAAGAGGAGGACCGGCTATCCCAAAAATCCCCAAATCCCATGTCATCTCATCTCACCTTCAATCACTCCCCTGAATCTGCCAGGTTCAGTTCCGCGGCGAATGAAGACCCGGCAGGGTCGCCGGATGTCAAGCTTTGGTGCTCTTTCTCTCTCTCTCTCTCTCTCTCTCTCTCACACACACACACCAGGGAAAAAAGTGGGATGCGAGTTTCAAAAGGGAGGGAGGAAGAGTGGGCAGGGAAGTCCATGCCCGCTCACCACCAAACTGTTGGTAAGTTTCGATGGGGGTGAGGGGAGGGAAAGTCAGCTTTTGCTGAGAGCTGGGGTTTTTTCTTCTTCTTCTTCTTCTTCTTCTTCTTCATATGTCTTGTATTCAGTCATCGGCCCGGACCTTCTTCAGTAATTACTTGTTGCTTTTTTCTTCTTCGCAGCTGGCACCTTTTTTGTGGGGGAGGAGGTGGGGAGTTTCGTTGTTGTCGTTGTTGTCGTCATTGGCGATCTAGATCTGAAGGTGTGGATTTCAAACCAAGTGGAACGGGGTTTTTTTTAACGTGGCTGAAGTCCCCATCTGTCTCTTGTTTTTTTTTTTGGTGTCGCGGGCGAGACCGCGGGCGGGGTACATGTGTGTAGCTTAATTATACAGAACACGGACGAGGTGACGGAAAAGTTTGACACCTGTCTGCACGAGGAAAGGGTGAGAAGTATGTGGGGCATTGATTGAAAACTGTCAGGCGGGGAGGGGTTCTTAGCAAGGGGATTCATTCATCTCACGTAGCATTTAAATCACATCTATCTTGTAGGTATGAAGCTTCGCGCACAGTGATAGGGAGGGATAAAATGCACTTCCAGTGTTTGTATGGACAGGGCAGTTGAATGGGATAGAGATACCACAAAAAGCTTCGTTCTCATCGACGCTGGCTTGGCGCACGCGGCTCCCCAAGTTGGACTGTCGGAGTAACCAAAACACCATCGAGTGTCATGTGTATAATGCGTGAAGGAGAAGGAGAAGGAGAAGGAGAAGGAGAAGAAAGGAACCTGTAGATACCTAGCGAAGCTTGCCCGCTTTGACCTAGTCCCAGATGACGGTGAATCAAACCCGTCAATGTGAAATTCATGATGACCTTCTTCTCTGCCTGCGATGGTTCTTGCTCGGTCATTTCCTCTTGCTTCTTTGCGCCTCCTGTGATGGAGAGTCTCGGTCTCGCTTTGACTTCCTTGACCACCCAGCCTCAGCACTTGCGAACCATGGATCTTTCAGCAATTCAGCAGCCTGAGGACGCTCCTCGGGGTCGTACCGGAATATACTTCGCAGCAAGGCTTTGACGCAGACGAGCCCCTCTGCGCTCATGTCGGATGGCACGAAGCGGCCTAAGAGATCTTCTAGGACCGGTGAGATATATTCTGCCATTCGCTCGCTGGCCGGGGCAAGTGTTGCAAGCCAACCAGCAATGTCGGCTGCTAACGCGGCGCGGTCGAGGTATTTGTCTTCGGTACTTGCATTGGATGCCACCTCGCTTTCGTCATCTGGTAGCGCCTGGCTCCTTTGGCTCCCTATGTCGTCCTGCCTTCGGTCATATGGCATTCTCTCATTTCTTTGGTTCTGATCATCGAAATACAGTGGATAGCGTTTCCACTGAGCCTTCACAGCAGGGATCAACGGCCCTAAAGTCTCTGAGAATTGTAGCATCAAATCATCTACCTCGGCTGCTGTTTTGTTGCGCAGCGTATTAACTTGGAACAATGAGAATCCAGTGAGGACCTCGAAGATCGCACATCCAAAGGCCCAAATGTCTTGTGGCTGGCTGTGGCTTCTAGCGCAAGTTCTGGACGGTGCAAGATAATTGGGGTCTTGTGCTGTAGGCCTGTCTCGGGCGCCTGCCCTTCGGCATCAATAAGCCTTGGTCTAAGCTGGTCATCTTCCAAGGCGATATATTGCACAAGCGACTCATGCGTTATCAAGTACCTGGGCACGCTTTTATCAAGATCCCGGCCATCCCGCCTTCTCACTGTCTCGGCTATATCCTCATCCTCCGGATCTTGCGGTTTGAAAATGCCGTTTTCGCGGTGAAGGTTGGCCTGTGAAGCTCGTAGGGGAAGAAGCGCATTTTCTAAGTTTAAGTCCCCGTGGATCAGGCCTCTAGAATGCAACACCACTAAGGCCGCCAAAATTTGCGTAGGATGCCTTTAGCCCGACGAGTAGCTTGGCCACGACCGCTGAAAGTCGGTGTACACCTCTCTCTCCTGAGTACGGAGAGGGAATGGCTAGTAAGAACCTCGCCCACACTAGAGACCATAGGTTCAAAGACCAGGCAGGTATGATTGCCGCTAGGGCCAAGATGACTGAACGATGCAAGGAGAGGGACAAAGAAATCGGTCCACGGAGGCGACTCTGGGCGGGTAAAGTGGCAGCAGTAGCATCATTCACCGACTTATCGGGCTTCGCAAGCTGGGAATAGACAGCCGTCTCCTGGCCGGAACTGGATTTTGACGCTTTCAGGATCTCGATAGCTACCCACTCCTTCCCTCCGGTGTTCCTGATGACAACGATCAGCGATTTTTTCGCATCTACACACGGATGAGGCGTCAAAGTTTCGCTCACTGGGAATCATGCGCCAGCCATACCGTTCCATCTGCGCCGAAGCCGAGTTTTCTCTGGATGAGATAGCGCTCATTCGGACCGAGGCGGTCTCCAATGTGGACGGGATGATAACCACCTGGTCGGTGGTCTTCGATCCACTCTGTGTCCAGACCTACATCGTGATAGAATGTGCGAGGCTGCATGGACTCTCGCCGATGTCCTCTTGAGATTCGTAGCGTTCGAAGCACTTTCTCGGTCTTCTTGGAGAGAATATCTTGAACAGTATTGTGGATAGGGTACACCATAACCACACAGGTGGACAAGCGTTCGGTGATATCAATCGGATCAAGTAGACTGTCTTCACCGCTTCCAAATGCTCTGCAAGATCTCTAAGCTGGATCAAACTCCAAGTGCTGTCACGGTGCGACAAAGCCAGCCATCGAGGTTGGCGGCGCGGGACCCTTGGCATGGAATGGAGACCTGGCCGGATCGAGGGATATGAAGTTACGGTGTGTGGATTGTTGACAGACAGAAGACGTAGTCACAATGGTTGAAGTTGCTGGCAAGACTGGGTCCGTGGATTATGAGATATCAGTCTGAGTAGTCCATACTGGGCCAGAAGTTGTACAAATTGCCCACCCCGGACGTTACCCCTAACACGAACAGGGCCTTGGGCTTGGCGCTACGAGCCGACCTAGAAACCCCCGGGAGAAGGGAGGAAATGGGCACTAACAGTCCGCTTCTAGTGCCTAAGAAATTGCGATCTGGGGGCGGATTTAGATAAGCACCAACCACTAAGACGTACCTCCTACTGGATTGGGGGGACAACGTTTGAGACGGTGACATTCTACGTTGAACTCGCTTTGGGAGAGACCTGATTGAACGTTGAGCCCGGCTGACGAGAGGAGATTTGAAGCCTCTGGCTTTGTAAGGGGAGATTTGAGTTGGATGAGGTGTTCGCCTAATGTCCCTTATGTACGTGTAACTACGCGGTGCCCTGGCGAGTTCTGAAGCTTCTCCTTACCTTGAGTGCGTTCGATCCAACGTACCGGAAGGCGTGAAGCTGGCCATGTTTGACATCTGAAATCACAGGGGGCGGATGCTCGTCTATCTCATCACTCTGTCAAGACGAAAACAACTGTGCCGTGATCGTGCAGTTTCAGAACGTCTGATCAACGCCAGTCAACAGGTGTCTCCTATCGACTTCAGACCGCAATGTTTTATCAGACTACAAGTATCTGGGCCTCAACGCTTTGTCGGCTGCTTTCCCGGATGCGGTCTTTGGCAATTCTCCAACCACGACACACAATATCTCCAGTTTTTGGACCCGATGGTACCGCCAAGCCAGCCAAGGCCCACTAAATTGTTCTCAACGAAAACTCCAATACCTACCACGATTCAGGACGAGACTAGTCCATTCTGGATCTTGGTAGATATACCATCAATTCCATACTACAGTTATATTCCGCTATTTACGAACACTACCACTAGCGGGTGAGGTTAAGGGAAAGCCCGATGCGGAGGCCGAGCTTCCGGGTGGAAGGGAGAGTAGAACTTGTTTGAATAGTCATGTCAAGGTGGTGGTGATAGCGGACGAGGACTTGGAGAGGCTGAGGGCTCTAGGGAAGGTATTAGGTGGGCAATAGCGGACGTTGTTGGTGGAGACCAAGGACCCCCATCTGGAAGTTTTCGAGCCATCTCTTGTATCCCGCTTGTGGTACTTCACAAGTCTCGATCTGGCAGAAGAAGAAGAAAGATAGATAGGGCGAATTCGTGGCGAGGACACACGAAAAGAGAAGATGACGCTTAGTTGAATTCCACTCTCCGTCTCTCCCCCCCTCGGCCACTTTCCCTTCATTGTGACGCTAGCGAGAGAGTAACCGGGATCTATCCAAATCCATCCACACCGTTAGCTCAGCTTAGTGGACCCCTTGCTCGTCCCTTCTTCAAAACCAGAACCAAGCATTGCCCCATAAAGAAAATGCCATCACTTACCAGCGGAATGAATTCTCTACTACTAAACCTCCACTCCAGCTCCGGCCAATGCTCCCCTTTCCTCGTCCTCTCAAATTTATCATTGAAATACCCATTGAAAGTGTTCGTGACGTTCGGCCCCAGCAGTCCATAGACCGTCTCGAGCAAGTAGACGCTGCCGGTGGCGGTGCCAGCCTCGGCGTCGACGTGGAGTGTTTCGGTGGCGAAGAGGTGCTGAGTCGAGGCGTTGCCGGTGACCTCGCGGATTTTGTCTTTTATGGCGGCGATGCCATAGACGGTGCCGAAGGTGACGGAGATGGAGAAGGAGGCGTTCGGGGTAAAGAGTGCGTCGAGACGGTCTAGGTCTTTGAAGTCGAGGGCAAGAGGATAGAGGTTGATGGTTTGACGGATGGAATGGACGTCGGAAAGGTAGGAGGTGGCGGAGGAGGGGTTGGAGGAATCTTCTTCGCGGTCTTTTGCGAGAGTGGAGAGTGGGAGGGAGAGGAAGAGGGAGAGGAAGAGGGAGAGGGAGGGGCTGAAGAGCTTCATGATGGTGGAGAAGTGAAGGTAGGTCAAGTGGATGGGAGAGGAAGAGGCGTGAATCCCACCTCAGGCTGTGGAGTTGAGGGAAGCTTTATGTGGCCGCGAGGTGGTCGACAGAAGGGGAAGCCTGTATGCATATCCGGTGCTGAAGTCCTTCGGTTCCGATCAAGGACGAGAACGTGGATGTGGGTATGAGCAACACCAGGAAAAAGAGGGTGAAATCTCACTCGTTCAGCCGGGAAGTTGGCCACGTCTAGCCACTGAAGCTGGGTCAATCCCACTTTGCCAGCTCGGTCCCGATGAAAGCTTTGTAAAAGACTCTCTCTCTCGAATTTCCGAGCCATGATTGATCGTCGTAGTTATAACGGAAGCCACATCGGTGCGAAGATTTGGGGCCAAGCAAGGCAACCGTTGAGCGGGAAATGACAACAATGCAAGCGGTGAAGATTAACCCCCTTTCCACCACTACAGTACCAGTCGAATCTTCCACTCGGCTCGCAGACGAGCCGGTCCGCGGAGCTTTAGACGGGGCGTTGAAACGAGAGAATTAGACATCGTGCCATTCTCTAACTCAGACGCCAAGGGCCGTTTCTCGGCGGTAGAATAGAGCGGCGTTTCAAGGGTTGTGCCCATCCTGCATGCTCAATGATGAGAGTCGTATAAGTCGCTGCCTGGAATGTGTGAAGAGAGACCGGTCCACGAGACTGCAATTGATGGTGATGAGGATTCCTCGATGACTTGCTTGCTCAGGGCTGTATGATTGTATTGTATCAAACATTAAATCGAAGAATGCAGTAGGATCGAATCAATTGACTGTCCAAAGTCTATTATAAAACTGCCTCCTGAGAGGGAGCTAAATATGAAGAAAATGAGGCTCAAAATGGCCGGAGATTGGCTAGAAACTGACCGATGGCAGCTTGACATCTTATCTGTCGTCGTCTAGAGAGAATGCGAGGTGTGAGTTGCACATGGAGTACATATGCATATGTAAAGTGACCCGGCAAAGCCTTCGACTTCGACGCGCGTTTCTCAATCTCCTATCAAAGAATACCCAGTCTCTGGCCAGTCTCTGTTCAGGCCAAGGCGTGTGTTCAAAACACCCGGCCGAAGTTGAAATTGAATTCTTTTCTTACTTGTCCTCTCATTTAGATTGATCGTCACTGCGACCATATCCCGCAGCACCATCTTCCACCAGTCCACAAGCTCAACGCCCTTGCCATCCCCCGCTTCTCGTCCTTCAGTCTTCCTAGGAGTACTGTCTCATAAATGCCTGATGAAAGTCCACAATCCTCCCAACCCACTCCGTCCCCGGCGCCAAGAAAGTCGTCCTGAAATGTAGCGTCCCGGGTTTCTGGCCGAATCCTGTTCCGGGCACAAGGCAGATGCCTGTCCTGTCCAGGAGCTCGAGACAGTAGAACTCGTCGGGTTGGCGGTCTGCTTTTTCAGCGGCTTCGATGGCCTTTGGTGGAAGGTGGATTGTGGGGAAGAGATACATAGATCCCTGGAGTGAGGCATAGGTCAGTCCATATCTGAGAGGAGATCCAATGGGTTTGGGTGGGGATGAAGAGATGAACTTACCTGAGGCTCACCCAGCTCAACACCCTCCATTGTCATAAACGCATCATACAAGGCGTAAGCTCTTTCTCGGAGCCCCTCTTTGATACCGTTGTATTCCTTGTTGTACAATTCAAAGCTCGGCTCGCCCTCCTTCGGTGGGTTCACCATCATCTCCACGAGGCACTGTCCCACCACGGGCGGACAGAGCATGATGCTGATGAACTTATATATCTGGGCCTGGACCTCCGCGTCGAAGCCTACGAGCTCAAAGTAACCGCCTCGGTGTCCGCATTCGCCCACCATGCCTTTGGAGATTGAATGCAAAGACGCGAGCTCGACATTGTCGTATTTCCGTGGCTCGGCTTTCTGCAGGTCCCTGAGCCCCTTCTTGAAGGAGGTGAAGGTGCCAAGGAAGATGTTGGTTTGGTAGACCTCGTCGGCCATTACGACCAACTTCTCTTCGGCGGCGAATTTGATCACTGAGGCGACGTCGTCGGGTGACAAGCTGGCGCCGGTGGGGTTGCCTGGGTTGATGACGACTATGGCGCGGACGTCGATGCCTTCGGCTTTGGCGTTTTGGTAGGACTCTTTGATGGTGGCGAAGTCGGTGCCCCAGCCTTTGGCTTCGTCGAGGTAGTAGGGCACTACTCGTGCGTCTAGGATGGCGAGCGTGGCTGTGTAGAGCGGGTATTGGGGGATGGGAACAAGGACGCCGGTTTGGGGCGAGGAGGCGATAATGTGTAGGAGGGTGTTGACACCTGAGGAAGCACCAGCAGAGAGGTAGACGTTGGCTGGGTCAGAAGGATAACCATCACGTCTCTCAATGAAGTTTGCGACAGATTGGCGGATTGCAGGGGCCCCTTGAGATTGCGAGTATGCTCCAACAGAGTGGACTTCCCTTAATAACCATTTTGCACGATCAATGACGTCTTGCTGATAGCCAAAGCTGGACCGCAGAGCTTCTTCATTTTCGAGTAGTGGTGCATACTCCAAGAGTGACAAGACCTGCCTGAAAAATGTGAGAGGTTTCTGGTCGAGCTGCTGCGGGTTACCGATATTGGCTGAAATGACCTTGTCAAAGGGCAGAGGCGATTCAGGCGGTGTAGGAGGGTCTTGCGATGCAGATTTCTTTAGCTGGGCGCGGTATTCTTCTGATTTTATGGCTAGCTCGCCACGGACGGCATATTTCGCTTCTTTGACATGGGGATTTATATTGCCAATGTTCAGACTTCGCAGTCGAGGACTGGAGGACATGTTGCGAGTCTGGGAGAGCTTGTGCCGATAAGAGCGCGGATGCGTGACTGAAGGAGAAATATGTCAGTACTCTGGTCCAGAATTTCACTCTGCAACGCAGACTCTAGGGTGGTGAGCGACCCCTCGGCGAGTGTTCCCAGGAGCACAAACTATTCGAAATTACACACGTACCAGAAGATCTCGATACTGGATTGTCTTGTCTAAAGTTCAGACGAGTAATTGCGATCGTACGGCAAGCCCTTGAAAGTTCGACAGAAAATTGTTCTGCTTTGAGTAGTAGTGATGACGGTTGGAGAGGAGTCATGGTGGGGAGGGTCTAAAGCCAACGCCGATATCGTCGCTATCGACTGAGATTCGCCGCCGCAGTCCTTGTGCTTGTTTATGACATATCCTGCTCCTCTGTGTAGCTTGAGCTTAGCCAGATAGCAAGGTTTGGTCCAGGTGCTATCGCTCCTTTGTGGCAGACACGGAATGAGTCAGTTGGATCAATTGTAGGGTCCATTGTTTGATAAGATGACAAGGTGGGGATCGACGGCGGAAAAGCCAGCTGCAGCAAATCCTGCCGAACCCAGCAGGGGCAGACACGTTTGGGATGTAGCTGCAGCATGGTTATGCATACAAGATCTGGTGGTGTCTCAGGGCATCAAGAACGATGCTTGCTTATGCCATCTATGGAAATTGAGGTATTTTACCTCCGCAACGCCGGACGCTAAATGACCACAACTGAGATCGAAGGAAGATCTCACGCTCTCTCACTTCCTCTCAATCTCACTGCCTGGCCATACTTCTGAAGCTTGGTGATCAACGTGTCGCCATGCTTGACCACATCAGCATATTGTTTATTTTTGTCGTCGGGCCGTGTCGTCTCAATTATGCCCTTGACTCTGTCTATCGTGCACGGAATTCGATCGCCAGCGATGAACTTTGCAAGGTCCCTACAATGAATGTTAGCTGAGGACAGTTTGAGAGGTAGAGAACAAACCTGTCAAGGAACTCGACAGTGACACCAAAACTGGCCGCCATCGTGTCCAGCCCGACAACCCGATAGCTTTGCAGTAACTGCTGGTACCCACGCAGACGCATCTCCCGAACAAACCATGCCCGATGTTCGAACAGATATCGATCTTGACTCAGGAAGTTCTCTTCCACAGCCGCCAATGAAATGAAGAATGACCGATAATTGCCGTTGTACAAGCTGCTGACAAGGCTTGCCAATGGAGTGAAATCCATAGGTGCTTCTTCCTCTGCCTGCGTACCGGAGCCAGTGCCCAATGTCGCGAGATTGACAACGGTCGATGCTTGACCAGGCGTGGCACTAGAAGCGTCTTTCATCTCTTCATCACCAGCAGCTGGGCCAGCTGAGATCTGACCAGTCATCGCAGCAACCTTCTCTTCTCCATCTCCAAGGATTGCCTTGATTTCTGGCGCATCCACGACCTTCGCTTTGAAATCGACACGTTTGAGAGATAAAGAACCTGCCAAAACCGCGTAGATGACAAGCGACGAATAGCTGCACAGTTCATAACTGGTGAAGGTGGAAAGGCTGTCAAGCAGGAAAGGCGCGGCAAGGTTGTAAGATCGGGTGGTAAGAAGGTGAAGACCTTTGTATGCTTTAAGTCGGTTTCTACGATCCCAGTCTCCTCCACTTTCGACCAGCATATTTGCGCGGTCGACTTGCTTCTTCACGAACAGCTTGTCTCCGAAGAAGAGTCCTACTCGAATGATTGCAAGCACAACGTCGATCTTCGTTCCCAGCGGTCCAGTCTTCTCAAACAGGGCCTCGTAGGCAGTGATTGCTTGATCCTATCGTATAGCGAGTCAGCATGGTTTTCGCGCCCTGCCAACGTATAGCTACCTTGTCTCCGACTCTGGCCCAGAATTCCGCGCGCTTCCCTCTCGCAGCTTGTACCTCTGTCTCACCAGCAATCTCTTCGGCCGCCTCCTCTTCCTTCTGTATGGCAGCAAGTTCCTTCTCGTTGTCTGCCTTCAACTCTTCGTATAGAGTAGCATCCCAAGGTAGTACATTTGTAAGTGTTGGTCTGCGGGCTGGGAGCAGATTTGACGAAATGATGGATTCTCGCCGGGTAAGCGGCTTTGAGGCTGGTGACTGTACTGAGCCCTCTCCACTTGAATTTAAGATGCCTTCGAGGGGGTGTGCGAGGTGTTGGTACAAAGGTGCCATCTTGTGCTCTTTGATGGCATTTTCGATCGTTTTGACTGCGGCTGGGTTGGTTGAGATTGAAAATATTGCCTGCGCAAGGCCCAGATTTGGGTACTTGGCAAATTGCGGATCTGAACCCATGATGGCGGCGTGGATAGACAGTAAATGGATCTGACGTGAAGTGGAGGGTGCTACTCGTATCAGGCATGTACTGTTTTTCCAAGCTTGTAAGGCGACGAGAATACGAATGCTCTCCAAAAATGGTCCTAACTAGCGCAAATCCGGTCCGAGCTCCAATTAAGTCTCGGTACCAGCGGAAACCACCGTAGTTAGTACTCATACTCAAGTACACTCCAGTACAGTGACCGCTACTAAATTTTTCATTGGTAAGAACTCTGACGAATTTCTCGAAGTGAACGACACTCGCGATCAGTCACAAGAGAAGTAATTAGCTAAAGAAGCTATTAATAAGCTGCATAATCCCGTCTCATTCAGTCGATCAAGTCCACAGCGACGACAGACTACTCTTTACTTTGCTGCAACCAACAAAGATGTCAAGAAAGAGCGTATAATCATTCTGAATAACAGTATACGGTGGTTTTCAATATACATTAGGCTTAAGCGCGCATTGAAGCTTAAGAATATCATTCAAGATCATACTAACACGTGCCTTGCCAAAACGGGTGATAGAGTGGATAGGGCATTCAAAAAGTTCAAACAGCTTACCCTCACCGATTGAAATGAGCTTACATTTATTTACAATATTCAAGCCATTCCATACTGCAATCAAGCGGCTTGAGGACTTTGCAGAGGATGGCTATGGGTCGCTGTGGGAATGCCTTCCTGTTCTTGAGTATCTTCTACCAGACACTGAGTAGCAGATCTCTCAGCTAGATCTTGAAACTCCACCTCAGATCGTTGCTAATAATGCTTGAAATAAGCTGAAGGTCGACTATGAGCTTACCGATGAATCTCCCCTCTACATCGCTGCTGTTCTTATCAATCCGCATTATAAGTGGAATTACTTCGAGGTTCACTGGAAGACAAGAAGGAGCTGGATAAACACTGCAAGAAAGAAGATAAAGAGGCTGTGGATTAAGAACGTTGCTGGATGTGAGCCGCAAGCCAGGACGACAATCTACCTCCGTCTCCATCTCCTCATCCTCCGCCGCCTCCTCGCTCTTCTACGGGTCAAGCTCCTTGAAATCCTGATCGATTCGACCCGATGGGCGACTTCATTGCTCAAACAAGGCTCCAGAAGTTTCGGAAAGAGGTGGAGGATGGATGTCAAGCGTACTGCGCTCTTCCACCGTCAGTAGAGCTTGTTGAGAATCGCTTTAGCTACTGGCAAGCACAAGAGCAGTCCTTTCCAAAGCTTTCGAAGCTTGCTTTCAATCTTTTAGCAATGCCTGCGATGAGCGCCGAATGTGAGCGCGGTTTCGGTAGTTGTAAACTGCTCATTACGCCGAATCCCAACCATTGGAATGCGGAATCGATCGAAGCAAGTGAGTGCCTCCGAGACTGGTATCGTCAGGAGATCCTCAAATAATGGTGACGATGAGCATGGAGAAGGCACCAGCGAGCTTTACGGGGTAGCAAGGCCCGTTGAAAGACTCGACACCAAGAAGTATATGCTCAACGCCCTCTACTATACAGATCAATCAATCAAACCAATCAAATCAATCCAAGAGCTATTTAAAACAAATGATGCTTAGATTTGGTCGATCAGTTCAAATAAGGCCTTTATTTTGATTTGATTGATTGAGCGAGCGAGCGTCGCGCCCAAACTGCTTGGCAACGATAGATAGACCCTCAGTCCCAGTCGATGATCCTCAAGCTCTCACAAGTGGTGAACATTGCCGTCACTGAATGGCTCAAACGACCTTTTCGCATGGCAATCTACTAAGGGTTGAGGTATTGAGCCGACTATGCTCCTAATTCCAGTGTTGGCGTCAGGATGCTCGGGCTCGCGGAACCGCCTCTTCTGCGAGTGATTTCCGCAGGTCCTCTCTTTCTTTATTTTGCCTCCGCCATTTTGGCCCATTTTGGCGTGGAGCATGCGGTCCACCACTGCCAACTAACATGCAGGAAATCGGACATTCTAATGGTATCCCTAGTCGCCAAAATAATTAGGGATCCCTTCTTATCGAAGGGATTCCATGCCTGAACTTCACCCCAATAAAAGCACTGCAAGCGCAAAGTAGCCGTCTTGTAACGCAGCACAAGTGAGTCTGGGCTCGAGTCCAAAAACAGTAATCTATGATGTATCTATTGATCCTCCTTCGAGCAGGTACCAATTTGGGAAGAGACAAAGGGCGATAGATCTGAGGTACTGATATGCTTGACGAAACATGGAATATTAATCATAGTCAAGAATGACAAAGCCGAATGTTTAAGTCTCGGAGGTCGAGGCCCGTTGACAGAATATTTGTCGCTCGTGGCACAGATTTTTGGTGTAGACGAAGGACCTTCGGACATAAATTCTGTCACCGAGCCTCGGGCCGGTCCTTTCGAGATGCCTAGTTGGGCCAGTGCCTAACTAATTAGTCATTAAGGCATCTTTTGCGTGTGACGTCTTGCCACCTATGGTTGCGACGGAGTATGAGAGCGTAAACAGCTACAGCCAGCCCCACATGAGTTTCCTCGAGATGCAATTATTGTTCATGTTGTTTATCTCCTAAGAAGTTTGAGCAAGGTGCTCGCTCATATTATCCATATCCTGAACTCGGTGAACATATCTCGCTAGATTAGAAAGGATACTGTTCAAATTATCCTTCTGGATGAGATCTGGTCGTATCCCAACTAACCAGTATTGGTTAGTTGCCTCTTGGCCCCGAGCTGTCAGATCACGTGCTTAGCAGGGCAGTGACGACACGCATGCTGATAGAAGGAGTTGAGGACTATCAACAATCCGGCACAAAGAGCATACTATGCACAGAAACTATTACTAATTACACAGGGAGTGGACATAATGCTAACACTTGTTGTCAAAGGCTATATGCAACGGACGCCGGCCTTCCACACACCCTCAACGTGCCTCAAGTCCTCAATATCGTGGGTTGGGTCGCCCCTGATCAGCAGAAGATCGGCTCTTCTTCCAGCTTCGATCCTTCCTCGGTCTTCCAGTCGAAACCTACGGGCTGCCACACTTGTCGCTGACCGCAGAGCCTCTGCCGGGGTGAATCCACACCGCTTGACGTACAGGTACAGCTCCTCCAGCAGACTCGGTCCAATCGCGGTTCCCTTCACTCCAGGAACCGCATCTGTGCCTGCAACGATATCAATGCCAGCAGCTTTGAGCTCCCGGACAGATGCATAAGCGTTCTCAATATTTACTCCGGGTCCTTTGTGATCCATAGCATCACACATAACAGCTTTGGTCTCATCATCGCCACTCGCGAACATTGCAGAAGCGAGTCTTTCCTCGCCAGTCAGAGATGCTAATGTTATGAGGGTCGGAACCACGAAAGCCCCGGTTTCTTGATATAATTGGACCAGTCTCGATGATGGGTATTGATCTGCGAAAGTGTGCATCAGGCCGTCCACTCCGGCACGTAGAACCAGCATAGTTTCCGCCATATTGGTAGCATGAGCCACGGCTAAGAGGCCATGGCGATGTGCCGCAGACGTTACAGCCTTTTGAAGCTCGAATGATGCAGCGACAACTTCTGGAAATGCGACGGAGAAGCCGTTTTCTTGCATCAGCTTAATGTAGTCCGCGCCTTGTTTCTTGTTCTGCTTCACGAAATCCTCGGCGCTATCTGGTGTAATGCTCGGCCATCTTGCAACCTCTTGCTTACTCTGAAAACCTCAGTGGCTAAAGTGACAAATTGAGCAGGTTGGACTCACCGGTTCCGAATCATCGAGGTGGAGGACAATTGGCTTCGGCCACCCTCCATCAATCGTTGCCGCGTAGCATGCACTTTTAAGGTCCGGTAACAAGCTTGAATTGGAACACGCTTCTTTGAGCTCCCGTACAATGTCCGGGTTGTTGTGCATGTCAAGCAATGTGGTGATGCCATTAGAGAGCGCTGGTTCTAGCACTTTTGGGTATGTGCCAGGACGTACTTGAGCATGCACATGTGAATCGATCAGGCCGGGAAGGAGAGTGAAACCTTGCCCTTCAACGACAATGAAATCCTTTGCAGCAGGCAGGACCTGATGCAGCTCGATGACGCTTGTGATCACATTCTTGTCAACAACAACAGAACCTTGAAATGTACTGTCACCATCAAAGATGCGAACGTTTCGGAAAAGGGTGAGCGACATAGATAGGGAGTTCCTAGAAAAATGTTCCCGAGAGAAAAGGTGTCTTACGGCAAAATCGCCGAATGAAACTTTGATGTCTGTAGGATATCGTACAGAGCTTCGCATCGTGGTGGTTAACATAGACCGGGAATGCGCGGATGTGTTGTACTACGTAGGTCCTCCTTAGCAGCTTACTCAGCCTGCGTTAGCCTCTGCAGAGTCATCAGGATGTGACTCCGAGGTCCGCTAATCGGTAGGGCGGAAGCGGAATCACATCTAGTGGAGTCTTGCGTTACTCATTACTCGAAAGAGGCTCATGGTTCTCCGCATTATTCGTGCGTGTACTAACGAAGTGTTCGGTGACAGTCTGGTTGCTGGTTGTGGTAGCTGTCCCAAACCAGACTAGCCCGCTACGGACTTCCCTCCGTCACCGACAAATGATTTGGCGGCCGTCTTAGAAATCGTTTGTGACGGCGGCGTAGCACGCACTACCCCAGGAACTGGCTTTGCTCCGGGAGTAAGGGTTCTGTCATATGCTGCCGTTCTAACGTGGTTATGATCAGAGAAGTCTTCAAATTCGCACGCTTCTCGTTTTAGTGTGAACTGCTTCAAGATGCTCGAGTTTCACGGCAAGTAATTCCATCAAAATCTTGTTGCATGGAGTGTTGTGACCAAGAAAAAGCCTGGCACGATTTCGTGTGAGCCATGGTAGAGGCTATATTGACGCAAGCCTCAAGTATTAGGAAGCGTAGAAATTGTCGTTTGCTCGTCAAAGAGAAAGGGGGAAGGACCCGACTTCTGGCTCAAGCGTCCTTAGGTGGCGGATTGGTATTCTTGTCCCTCTTAATTGTCTTGCCGTAAGCTCCGCCATCCATTCGGCGCTTTTCCAAGGCAGCTTTGTAAGGAGGAGCAGTCGGAGGTTGTACGGGATCCAAGCTAACATAGCCTGCAGGCAGCTTGTAGCTTGCGTCTGCGTCCCAAGCTGATAGATCGCCACAAGCGAGGAAAGGAGCAATGTACCTCTCAGCATAACCATAAGCTGTGTCTATTGCAAGCTCTGTAATACCATCCTCTCGAACGTGTCTTCGCTGCCTTTCGCTAGTGAGATTGGATATTGGCTTCTGGGCCTTGATAGAGGCACCAATTTCAGGTGTCCAACCTGCAATAGGTCTGAAACCCTCGCAGACGACAAATGCTTCGATACTGCTGGCCCTACTGCTCCTCGGCTTTGCGACATGCACTCTGCTGAACACCAGCTTCAGCTGCGCATAGATCAGGTCAACGTTCCTGCCACGAAAAATCTTGGCCACAAATTTGCCACCAGGCTTCAACACCTTCATCGCCAGGGTCAAAGCGGAGTGAAGAAGTTGAGACTGCACATAAATGTCCAAATCGTGAAGTCCGGTAACATCTGGTGCGCCATCACTGATGACAAGGTCTACCTGGTGCGTTTCCGTCATTTGCCCATCATCATAGTCAGGATCGAGTGCTTTCAAGAGTAATGGCACCGTGGAAGGGTGAGTGATATCTGCTTTCAAGGTCACGATACCATCCAGAGGAGCCATTGGTTGCAAATCGATTGCTACAATCTTGACATTCTCTCTGGGTATGAGGACTGTCTCATCCTGTGCTCCGCCTTGAGACGGCTCTTTGTCAGATGGGAGAGACCCTACTCCTTCGGATAAAGACAGTTTTGCGGGCGTATCAAGGCTATTAAAGGCTGCATTGTTCGGGCCACCAAATAATTTGGCCTGCTTCTCGATCCAGGTCCGTCGTCCAAAGCTCTCACCCTTGATAAGTACACGACTCAGCACCTGGCTCCAGCTCCCTGGGGCGGCGCAAAGGTCTACAACGCGCGTACATTTCCTGGGATCCTCGTAGGAGAACAGGTCGAATTGCTCATCGAGTTGAATTAGTTTAAAGGCTGAACGGGCACGCCAATTCTGCTCTTTTGCGAGTCGATAGTAGATATCACGCTTGTCCTTTGAAGATTTCCCCATTAGAAACAGCCAAGCACCAGGTGGATGTTGAATTCAAGTCTGCACACTCGGAAATAGACGGTTCGACAATCGGAGGTTGAATATTTCCATGTGCTTGGCGCTGTCCAATGACGAACATCAGCATTTTGTTCGGACAACGGTACACCTTTCTCACTACACGCAGGAATGTCTCGGACTGGCCAAAAGAGGGCCAAAGCCAAAGACCTTTCCAGATTATCTCGAAAGAGAAGGAAATTGGAAACTACGCCCCAAAAACCATTCAAATCCACATCATCATCTGGCGCCTCCGTCGCAACTCGCTCGGCCAACGAGCTAGTTTGGAGGGAGGTCACCCCTCCTGAGCGGCTCGATGATGCGGAGGGTTTCTTAGGATTAGAAGAGATTGATGATGTCGAGGTCGTACGCGATGCGAAAGGGAAGCAGACATACTTTCGAGTATGTTCATTTACTTCTTGCTCGATCCAACATTTGCTAATAAATCCTTTTTGCTAGAGCCTCACTCATCCCGAACCTTCTCGACCAGATGCATCACCTCCTATCCTGAAATTGCTCGATAAGTCGGCGATACAGGGGGAAGATGACGAAGAATGGTGTGGTTTCACAGACGAAGAGCACTTCAATTTGAATGGCCCCAACGAGAGGGAGCGTCAAAAAGCCTCGGAGCTTGCCTGTAACGATAAAACTTACAGGAAGAACAGGGTGCATGTTGAGCCCAGCTCAGGGGTTCCATACAGCATATTACACAATGGGGATGAAAGGGAAGGAGTGGACGTTTCGGAATGGTTCAGTCTTCCATTGTCTGACAAACTTCTATCTGCGATCGCCGGACTGGGCTTTAGTCGCCCATCACCGATACAGACGGCTGTCATACCAGAGGTTCTGGCTGGCCACGATATCGTAGGAAAGGCTGTGACTGGTTCTGGCAAGACTCTCGCTTTCGCGATACCTATTTTCGAAAAATGGCTTGCTTCAAATGCATCACGTCATATTATAAAGTCTCGACAGAAGGGATCCCCAACCAGTTTAATTCTAACCCCCACGCGTGAGCTTGCGCATCAGCTCTCTAAACACTTCGAAGATTTGGTAGATCATGCCGTAGACCAACCAAGGGTTGTCACAATCACGGGGGGTCTGTCTATCCACAAGCAACAGCGCCAGCTAATCGATGCCGACATCATAGTTGGCACGCCAGGTCGCCTTTGGGAGGTGATGAATGACTCACAGGATTTGATGGACGGCTTAAAGCGCATCAAATTCTTGGTCTTCGACGAGGCAGATCGCCTGCTCAGCGGAGGGCACTTCAAAGAAGTAGAAGATATTCTTGACATGCTCGATCGGCGAGTCATTAGTGATGGAGAGATCTTGCCTTCAAAAGGGCCCAAACCCGTCCTACCATCCCGGCAGACTCTTATCTTCTCCGCGACCTTTCACAAAGGGCTTCAGCGGAAACTTGCCAGCAGAGCGCAGTTCAATGAAGCAGAGCTCCTGACGAACAAACAGTCATTGGATTACTTACTTGAGAAGATTCCGTTTCGGGAGACAATGCCAAAATTCATTGATGTCAACCCAACATCGCAGATGGCACAACGATTAAAGGAAGGCCTGATTGAGTGTTCTGCCATGGAAAAAGACCTCTATCTCTATTCTGTCCTAACTCAGCGACCTCGAGCCAAGACACTTGTATTCACAAATTCGATTTCCTCTGTACGTCGTTTGACGCCTCTCTTGCAGAATCTAAACGTTCCAGCCAGTGCACTCCATTCAAGCAAGCCACAAAAAGCCAGGTTGAGAAGTCTTGAACGCTTCTCACAACGAAAGACGGGCGGAAGTATTCTGGTTGCCACTGATGTCGCTGCAAGAGGCTTGGACATTCAAAACATAGACCTCATCCTGCACTACCACGTTCCAAGAACCGCAGACGCATACATTCATCGCTCTGGTAGGACCGCAAGAGTCCAGAGCGCTGGAGAGTCCATCCTACTTTGCTCCCCAGATGAAGTAGCAGGCGTCACAAAGCTCGTCGCACAGGTTCACAGCGCATCCCGTGGCGACTATCTGGAGCCTATTCATGTTGAGCGCCAACTTGTGGCTCGATTACTGCCACGATTAACTCTATCACAGAAAATCACAGGTGCAACAATGGCCAAAGAAAAAATTGGCTCGCAGGACGATTGGTTACGAACAGCGGCCGAGGAACTTGGCACGGATTTCGATAGCGACGAATTTGCCGCGGAAGGAGCAAGAAACAGTCGAGGTCGAGGTTCCACGAAAAGGCAACAGCAAAAGTCAGCAGGAGCAGTCTCGAAGGCAGAGGTATCGAATTGGAGGTCTCAACTGAAAGACCTCCTTGGTAAGCATATCAATCTCGGTGTCAGCGAAAGATACCTTGCTGGGGGAGGAGTCGACGTGGACGCTCTACTGGATGCTCAAGAAAAGAGCCGATTGTTGAGTAGCCGAAAGGCAGATACTTGACTCCAACAAAGAGATAGTCTCGCTGCATTCAGCTTCGGCAACTTCAAAAATCTCACCTTGCTCGAAAGCAGTCCTGTTGAATCTATGTGCTACTTCAATCGAGCTCAATTCCCTTCGATGGAAGGAAACTTAACTACATTCAAGCACGGTCCGTGAGGCGAATTAGATAAGGGGCGCGTTACATAAGGTCCAGTCCTTGCACGGCATGCTGATTTCGGCGACAAAATTTACGTTCTGTTTTGTCTTTGACAAATCCGAGGGTGATCGTGAGCGGCTTTCGCTGTTTGCGACACAGACCGACAAGACAATAGAATCATGTCAACATGCTAAGGCTACGCAAGCAAGCATACCAGTATTGGACCCCCCCTGACGCTGTCGTTTTGTGTGACTGGCTACCTCAACAGATCCCTCACCTGCGGTCCCAGATATTTGGCCTCTTCAATACTCGAAAGAACTAAAGGGATCATCATTGCTCGCTACTGTCATGTTTTGAACCTCGGGTGGGTTCCAACCAATGTTTTCGGTGCGAACTGAGCGCTTCGTGCTTAGCAAACTGGCTTTACTTGTGTTGAAGAAGAGCTTGAGAGATGTCGCCGCAGTGACTATCGAGATGCCAGCCATTCACTAAGCTAAGGTCCGCCCATTCCTGAAAGCCCAAAGTTATCGCATGGCGTTTGTGACTAAGCCACTCGACTATTCGAAAGCTCACTGCTCTGCACTTTGAAGGTAGACACACCCAACCAAGTACAAGTCCCATAGCTCTCCGCGTTATGTGCCATCCCACTCACTATCTCTATCCTCACCTCCGGGAAGCCCATAGTGCGGCTGCTCTTGTCTGGGTCTTTCACACCGCGGTTCAGCTGAGCAATTCTCTCATACACTCGGTCGTCTCGGCCTTCTGCCTCGGCAGTGCACGCCTGCTTCCAGCCAATGTCTCTCTAAGTTGTGTTGCTGTTGCTCTAAGGTCTTTGGCCTTCACCTTTTCCTGGTCTAACTCCGCTCTTTGCTCGGCCGCCATCGTCTCATGCTGACTCTGCTTAACTCCTTGGCTATAGTCAGCGATCTTGCTCCCCTGACGATCCACATCTACCACTAGCGCGGCGATCCTCTTCCTTTGGCGATCCTGGGAAGCCTCTTCTCTTGGCGACTAATAATCAGTTGCAACTCCGCAATTTCGTCCTTCTGGCGGTCGCTAGCCATCCTCAATGCGGCAATAGTGGCTATGCGATTCTTGTCTTTCTTTTTCATCGCCTTGATCAAGTCACAGCCGAAGAGTGGATGGGAAAGCAGGACAAGGTCCAGCTGCGCCTGGGTTATGACAAAGGGCTCCCGCTCGGTGAACCTCTCTGCAACCTCCCTTTTTAAGCTTCGAGCCTGGTCATGACCAAGATCATACAGCTCTCGGATGAAATGGGCAACGTTGCTGCTTCTAAAAAGTGCCTTGTCTATTTCCCTGGTCATGATCCCTAAGGTCGTACAACACAATTCCTTGAGATCTAGTCGGTGGGCCATGCGGTAAAGTGCCAAACGTTCTTGCCACAACTGCTGAGGTGCCACACTCTTGAGCTTGAAGCGTGCAGAATCCGTCGCTACTTCGTCGCTTCTAGAGGGAATCATGGGAACATGATCGTGGAGAGACAGGGCCTTGGAGACACATCCCCTTCTGCAGATAAGATGATGGGTTTTTTCTACAGCTGATTTGGATTCTTCCGCCCTCGCCTCTGGCTGTTCGAACTTGTGCGACTTCCGGTCAGGATACTCGAGGGTGTACAGGTAGATGAGTAATGCTTCGACAGCATATGGTTCGTCATCACAAAAATCCACACTTTTTGTCTGGCCCTCCTAAAAAACCGTTAGGCTCAAGCAAAAGCCGCACCAGAGAGAATGTGGCAAGGAGGAGCAATAGTCACTGCACGGAAAGTGAGTTAGCTGGGGACGGACCTTGAACTTCTCGCTGCGAAAGCACGCCTCAAAAAAGGGGCACCTAGCGCAGAGGATTAATTGATGAACTTTCCATTCGACTCCCTTGCAGATCACTTTGGCATCTGTGTACTTCTCGGCGTTTTCTGAGAAGAGGAGCCTAGGAGTGCCGTCCACGTTAGTCGGCTCTTAATTGGAAGTGCCCAACTGACCCACATGAGCTGCGCGTCATTGATAGACTTGTGAGGCAAGTCATCATCAGAATCAGTCCGTCGATCGAGCGGGATACTCTGCATCTTAGCAGATAGTGATCGTGCACGTAGTGTCAAGTGCTAAGAGGATGTAAAGGAGAGAGATCCAAAGCTGAGGTCGAAGCTCACGGCTGGGTCTTCCAACAGGCCTGAATTTGTATCGTAGTCTCCACCAGCAAGATGTGAGACTCTCCCGATGAATGATCGAAGAAAGAATAATTAGTGCTCAGAAATGAGACGTTCTCAAACGAGATAGCCGAAGCTTAAATCCGGAGGCTCACAACCGGCCTCTTAACAAGGTTGCCGATCGATAACGCAAATCTTAATCAGCAACCATGGGAAAGGAGTCTGAAGAAGTGACAAGAAGAGAAGGTTGGACCTCAAGAACCAGAGATAAAAGAGTCCCCCCCCTGGAAGTGAAGTGAAGTGAAACACAGCCGGAGGGAGCGGAGAACTAAAGCTGGCAGTAAGAAGCAACCTAAATTACCAAGAAAATCACAAGGGATGCGGTTTGCTGGTGGAAGTATAAGCGTGCGTGTAGTCTCCATCCAGACAAAGATAGTATTTTGATATCAAGCAATCCATACCACGAAGCTACTCTACTTTGCCGGAGATCAATCCTTGATGACAAGTGGTGGTGTATGACTATCTTCGAGCGATTGCAACACGCTGCAACGCTTCAGAGGCGTTGAAAAAGATGAGGAAGGCTGTGTCTAAACACCATAAAGTCGAACAAAGTAGCGCACCAGCAAGCAGGCGGCTGGTATGCCATTCCGTTGCTGGTGTGAAGCAGAACAGGAGGGATTGGGAAGGAGACTACGGGATATAGATTGATGCTGGATATCTGTCTGTATACTTGCCCCCCCTCTCAGTTGAACCGGACAGGAAGAACGTCCTGATCCAAGTAATCTATTGTAAAGCGTGCAAAAACGCGCCAAAGCAGAATGTATGCTTCCTGAGCGTTTATCCTAACACCTGTTTGCGAGCCCAAACGCCAGCTGTATGCCTTTAATAAACCTCCAAAACATACCTCCCCTCATCCTTCAACCTCTCAATCTCCTTCCGAGGATCCACCTTCTTACTACCCGTGGCCTTCGCATCACTCGCAATAGCTTCCTCGAGAACATTCGTCACATCCGGCACCGGCCACGTCGGCCCACACAGATAAAATGCCCCTTCCTCCTTGATATACGCCTGAACGATATCCGTCATAGTCTGCCTCATCCGGTCTTGAATATAGATCTTTTGTGGCTGATCTCTCGAGAAGGCGCGACCAAGCAGCGTAATAACCCCAGCGTCTTGGTAAGCTTCCCATTCCTCGCCATAGCAGTACTCTTCTCGCTGGTGCCGGGAGCCCATGTAGAGGAGGACGGAGCCGATTTCTTTGCCTTGGGCTTTCTCCATGGCGCGGTGTTGGACGAAGGCTCGGAAGGGGGCGAGGCCGGTGCCTAGGCCCGCCATGATGAGAGGCTGAGTGCTCTTGGGGGGCAGCTTCATGACGGATGGCTTGATGGAGACGGTGATGGGGGCGCCGAGCTTGAGATCACAGAGATAGCGTGTGGCTTGTCCGAAGCGGTCGCGGCCTTTGGGGTCGACCCAGTTGACGACTACTACCATTAGTGCCACGGATGTAGGTGTGACGGCCTGGCAGGACGCGATGGAGTATTCGCGACGTTTCATGGGTGACACGATGCGGACGATGTCATGGAACGAAGGATGAGCAGAAGGAAATTCGAGAAGCACATCGGCATAGGTGATGGTGTCGACTTCGGCGCGTCGTTGGAATTCCTTGGCTCCTTCTGGCCCACCAAGGATGCGAAGTTCCTTCTCTTCACCCTGATCGTCTGCGAGTTCAGCGAGAGCCTCGTAAAAGCGTTTGGGCGGACGGCCAAAGATGTCGATGTTCTGGATGAGCGATTGATAGACTGTTCGATTTTCGAAAACGGACGAGTCGTCGCGGTTGGCTACTTCAACGACTTCTTCTGGGTTGAGACCATAGAATTTGATGAACTCCATTACTTCAGTGGGATCGTTTTCAGCGTGAATACCAAGAGCTTCGCCAATGTCGTACTTGAGGCCAGATGTCCCAAGGTCAAATTCGATGTGGAAGATGTTCCGGTCGTAGATAGGAGGGGTGAGACGACGATTTTCTTTGACGCGAACAGTAAATGTTGTGATTGGTAGATCTGGACGTAATGCTGGCTCAGTGTCATAAGCTTCTTTGAAGAGGAGTCCCTTTGCTGCCTTATGCCACGTTCGAAGCTGCGAAGGTGGTTCAGACTCGTCCTTATCGAACCCGACGAAGCTGTTGCAGGACAAGTTTGCTAGTATAATTTCCTCTTCGCTTTCGAGCTCGGCCTCCGCCCATGATTTCGGCACTTCGATTTCACGCAGGGTGTTATCCAGATCTTTGGTAATGGCCTCTACTAATTTCGCATTCCCAATGATTGCAATTAGCTTTTTAAGCACTGTAGGCTCAGATTCACGCAAGGCGACTCTCAAGAAGGCCGCCTCCATGATGATAGGCTCCACGCCGTCCTTCTCTGGCGATGTGGTGGCTGACGGGTCAATCAAAAACAGATGTATGGCGCGTTGACCAAGACACTTTCTCAGCGCAAGAGGCAGCTTCTTCTCAACGTCTTCGTCTTTCACACCAGGGAGTTTCAGGATCAAATTTCCGCCGTCCCTGACACTCCTGAGGATGTCGACTTTTTCTAGAAGCTTCACTTCACCAACAACGACGGTATCAGCAGCATCTATTGGGTAACTCGCTTCCAAACTTCTGGGTGACTTGCGAATGTCTATTCTAATTGAGCCGCCTTCCAATTCATTGTCGTGTGTAATACTGGTTGTGACGTTATTCGAAGAATCTTTCGACAGGGCTCGGGCGAGGGCTGTTGCTGCCTCCGCGAGCGAAGAATCGTCGACGTCCCAGAATGAATACTGCTGTACGGAGGATTCGAATAATTGCAAAGGACGAGTATCGTGCTCGACATTCCCAGTAAGGACTGATTTGCCAAGAATTGTCTGAAAAGCTGAGGCCATGCCGATAGGGGTCCAATTCTGAGATCTGGAGTATTTTAGCTCTTCGAGTCGGGCCTTGATTCCAGTAAACGCGAGAGCGGGGAGAACGTCCTGGTATAAAGACGAATGTATGCTCGGTTCCTGCACAGAATGGTGGGTATGCACTTGGCCCAGAATTCCAATGACCTTGGTCGACTTTGGGAGTTTCTTCAGGAATTCCTCTTCGATAAAAGGCCTATAGACGCGAACATTGATCGCGCCGACTCGGACATCCTGCTTCGACAGAGCAGAAGCAACTTGAATGGCCAATGATGATTCCACGGAGCCAAAGGTCACTAGCACAGCATCCGGCGAGAAGTGACCAGAATATTCGAAGAAGCCGTAATCACAGCCAAGCTCGCCGTTGAAAGCTTCCAGCAGCTTTACGGCTCTCCCCTGAATGTCCAGATGCTTGTTACTGGCCGTGGCGCAGGCTTCTGTCACGGATTGGTAAATTTTGTTTAATCCAGCTTGGTCGAAGACATCGATGACTCTGGTTGTTTCTCGTCCAACCTTGACACCATCATAGATGTGGAAGGTCGGTAAAATCTGGGCCATAGCTGTAGCGAGAAGCGCCATGTGTTGTGATTCGTATGCGGAAGCGCTGGACACCATTCCAAAACCAAGGTCTTCCGCTACTGCCATAGCACTGGTATAGTCTGTCACCATGCCGCCACTCTTCGATCCTGCATAGTCCACAGCGGCTATGTGAGCCACAAAGGGATTTGCAAACGTGTACAGCAGAGACAGTTGTTCCAGAGCAGATTTCAAATATCGTAGACTCGACGAAGAAGCCAACACTCCTTGCGGAATGTGCCTTTTCTTCAAATCAAAATCTTTCGAGAACATGTACCCAAGTGCTATGCTGCCGGCGCCCTGTCTAATCTGCATAGGATGAACCGAGGTGGCGTAACCGTTGGCGTTCTTCTCGCCCTTAGCAAACCATTCGGAGACGGCGACATCGAGGTCAAAGGTATCAGGAGAGTAGGTGAAAAGCTTGTCTGACAGAGAATAAGCGACTTGTTGAATCAGCGATTGCGCGGTCACATAGGTAGGACCAGTGATGGAGTCGAAGGGCTGAATTTGCCCGAAAGGGTGGCTTGACGAGGGCATCGTGACGCTAATCCGCCAACTGCTTTCGATTGGCGAGAGTTGACAGCCTCAATCTCCTCTGGTGACGAGAATGGAGAAAGTAGAATGTAGCCAAGCATGCAAAGAGAAAAAGAAGAGTAGAACGACGGCGCAATAGCCGGTGCACAAGTCTGGCCTACATTTCTGGGCTGCCAAAGTGAAGAAAGGGTCCAGGGAAAATTGCGAATCGATTCCTAGTTCAACATGACGTGCTGTGCTAAAAGGGAGATCTCTTGGCAGGGATCAGCCTTGGCAATCTCCCCCACGAAGTCTTGACTTTTCGAAATTCCTCTCATGATTAAAACAAAACACTTTCGAAGCGGACACGAATCTCTCACACAGATTCAAGTATTATTCCTCCCACAGCAAAGCGCTAGTAGAAGTCGAAGGACTGCCAAACAACCATTCCTGCTCCGGGGACATACTGGACGAGAAACCATCCCACCAAGCATGAAAGGACCACATTCGTCATGCCAATAAGAATAGTAATCACCACCGGTCCAGCTGACACCTCGATTCCAGTGGGAGACTGCGTCGAAGAGCATGCACTCAGAGCGTCAACAACTAGCTCTACCCCCACACTCACAATTGTATGGGACAGAAATGCTGCGTAAGAAGATCTGGCCAATGATACCTTTGAACTGAAGCCGAGGGAAGCACCAGGAACGCTTAACCGAATAGGATGATTCACATGATGCGTAAAGAAGCGCATTACCGCTGGCGTAATCATTGCAAAACTCACCTCATTCCAGATTGCGTAAAGCAGAGCGGGAAGGTTGAAACCTCCCATAACGCGCTCGATTGAAGCGGACAACAAAATTAACGAACATAGTGATACTCCGAATAATGCAACGAGGCCGGCTATATTTAGGCAGAGAGACCAGGCAAGATCCATCAATGACTCAGCCAGTGGGGAAAACGGCGCAAAGACGAAACGATCGCTAGACAGCGCTGACGCATGGCCCCACGTGTAGGCCAGACCGTACTGAGGTAAGAAAGCCGGTCGTAGGTTCAACGGACTAAATATTTTGTCCACGGGGTAAACGAGTCGCACAGCGAAGCTGGCAAAAATACTCGCTGCCCACACTTTTGGGATGGCTGAAGCCTTTCGGCCCGAGGGATGAATCCGAGAGAGGAAATTCCCCGATTCCGTGGGGGAAATCGCCAGTGTAGATGCATCGAAGATAATGACCATAGCCAAGTACCGCACAGGTCCTCGAATGCCGCGAAGCTGGCTCCAAAAAGTCCAGTAGATGTTGCCAATGTGGACCCGCCGAATTCTTGTATCTCTTGACTGGTCGAAAAGGTTGACTATAGGTTTCAATGGCGGTTCAAGAAAAAAAGGGGTACAGACTTGTAGGTAGACCCAGTCGAAGCAGCCGAGAACGGATAAATTACCCATTGCTTCGTAAACCTCGCGTAATACTTTGCCAGGCGAAATATCCGGAGAGAAAGAAGAACGTCCCTATGAGAAAGGTCTGATTACGCAATGGCCGTGTGGTGCACGATCATAAGGGCCGTGAGGAAAGACTGGAGGTTGTCCAGGTCAAGTTGCCGGTGTGGCTTGCCACTCGAGTGGCATGTCTGTTGGTGGATTTGGTCGAGAGCCATCTCTATTTGAAGTGGAGGACTCCTGTTTTCATTCTACGCCTCATGATCGTGGCTCTTGCCCACCGACAGAATCTTTCTCGCAATGGTGATTGTTGCGCATAGCCTTTCAGTTGAATTTCTTCCTTGCATATGCAAAGGATGGCCTCCAGGTTGGAGCAATTTCCCCCCTCCGTTTTTCGTCAATGACAAAGCCGGCTTACCAAACTGATGGGAGATCGCTCACTTCGACGAGAATCATCTTGCGTTGAGTTCTCGCATGGACGCTATTGCCGATAGGTATGATTTGGAAGAGTCAAGAATGTTTCGAAAGCATGTAGCTGATGCCAGTGCTTCAATAGGTGGCTTTATAAATGGCAAACTCCAACTTCAGGCATGGCCCATGGATAAGGCGACTGACTCTGGGTGAACACCACGTCGTTGTACGCTCGTATTTCGTATTCATTTCGGCTTTGGAGCTCAGCGACCTAATAGATGGAAGTCTCCTTCGTACTGTTGTGAGTACGAGCCAATTTTGGGAACCTACCTGTGCCGAGGATGTTGCTA
>JAABUK010002014.1_pt1 | contig 37292 bp, 36 predicted proteins | sample 5559141 | NCBI WGS metagenome assembly JAABUK01 (sample SAMN10711869, study PRJNA513367) | rock metagenome | isolation source: Antarctica rocks | place: Antarctica: Victoria Land, Pudding Butte nord | collected 2016-01-03
GGGGTCGGTGGAGGAGGAGGTGCAGGAGGAAGAAGAGGGAGTCGTAGATTAGAAGGGAGATTGCCAGTTCGAGGATCAGGCGGAGCAGCGTAGGGGCGTGAGATTGAGGCGGTGGGAGGGCGCGGGTTAGTTGGAGGGGGGAGTGTGTGGAGAAGTTGTGGAGGGTGGGGAGGAGGAAGGACGAGCTGATCGTGTCTGTTGCGTTGCTGGATAAGGCGGTGGCTGCGTTCCGATGGTCAAAGCAGAGAGGTAGGGGGGCATAGTTCCCCGACGCTCGGATGTCGGAGACGGGAACGTTGGCGAATTTCTTGATCATGCTGAAATCCATCAAGAACAGTGGTGCGGCGTAGATCAACATCTCTCCCATCCGTTCGCTAGGTCGGCGCATCTTCGGGACTTTGGCTTTTGTCCTGCCGTTGCCGTCACCTGAAGCACTCTTCTGCTGGGAACCTCGGACGTCGAGCCGTAGATCTGGGTTCCGCCCAAACTTGTAGGTGAAGAGAACTTCTATGACGGCGTAGCAGATGACGGTTTCGACGGTCTCGAAGCCGGAAAAGCGGTAGAAGGGGGAGTGGTAGAGGTATGCGTAGATACGTGTCAGGGCGGGTTGGGCCAGGGAGGGAAATAGGGATATGAAGAGGATGGTGAGGAGGATCAGCCGGGGGAGAAAAACCGAGTGTCTCCCCCTCGGTTCTGCTCCTTGTACAGTGGACATGCTTCCAGTCGGTGCACTCGAATCATGGAGGTGGACACTGTCGCAACCACCATTGAGCCTTTACCACTGACGAATTACTCATCGCTGCTCAACAGCAGTACAGGGACTACTGATGAATCATGACGGAATAGACTTGGCTTGAGATCGTCAGGGCGTGCTTCCATGCCGTGCATTTCGAAGAATAGGGCAGAACTGGCTTCGATTACGTCTAGTCTAGTAAAGAATAGCTGCACGTGTGTTCAAGTACGGATGTCAATCTATGAGGTATGTATAGATATAGAGCAATGGTTTCTCGTGGACGTTGCAACCGCGAGATGTGAGTGGGGAAAAACCGCCTAAACTTGGGAAGACCACTGTAGTAACTAGAATTCAAGCGGCAGTTTAGTCACCGAAAACTGGTCCTTCTAGGTATAGACCATTTTGGTCAAATTTCACGTGAGAAGCTGTCAACCTGCAGAGCAATCAAAAGGCTTGGTGAATGAGGACGAGGTGCTGATGTGATCTCTGACAGAACAGAAGCGTCCTCAGGTGAATTCAAAAGTATCACCAACCTTGTCATTGAGCATCTTCCCTACCCTTGATGTTCCTACAATCCGCTCCAACTTCAACGCATCCCACCTGGAAAACAGGGCTCTCACAGTCTGTTTACCTTTCTCTCCTGGATCTGCAAATTCGTCACTAAGCAACCCGACCACCTCGCTCCAAAATGTTGGATTCCCGGGTAAGCTGTAAAAGACGACCCTCCTCACCCCCTTCAGCTTGTACCGTCGGAAATGGTGCGCTCGCTCAGAATACAACAGAACAGATTCTCTGCCGGTGAGGAAATGGGATCGCGCTCTCGCGACATCACGGACCGAGGTGTACTCGGAGATGGCGCCAAACGAAAGCGAAGCGGTATTTGTCGAGATCGAGAAGTGGTTACGCAGGCGGACAAAATCGAGGTAAGAGGACACAAAAATTAGCGTCCCTCTGTCTTGCTTTGACTTGAGGAGAAAAGGGAGGATGCTGGAGGTGAAATACGAGAAGCGGATATCTGCATCGGAGGCGGGGGTTGGTGCGTTCAGTCGGAGGAAAGCCTGCGGTATTCTGACCGGAACAGAGGCCGAAACATCGATTATGGCCCCTTCATAAGAGGATGCGTATTTGACTTTACCGGCGGCGTTGAGCATGGTTTTAGCGTAGATTGTGTTGATTTCAGGTGTAATGAAATCGGTTGAAACGATGGTTTGACGAACGTATTTTGCCTCCCCGTCAAGATACCAGTGCCGCACGCGAGAGAAGTCACAGCCGTGAGATTCCTTCGGCAGCAGATTCAGCTGGGAGAAGATGTAATCAACGTGCTGCCAATTCTGCATGAGTAAAGCATTTGCATGATCCATGATCACGATCTCGATCGACGATAGGAAATCTGCATTGCTGCCTTTCTTGCCATCTTTCGAAGCGCCACTCTCGATTGCTGTTCGTAGTCCCAGTGGCGAAGCGAGGATAATATCAGAGTTGTAAAAAGCGGAGAAAAGCTTCATAGTCTTCCGCGTGAACTTCAAACCGATTCGAAACATATCATCATCATTGCCTCCGAAAAGTTCTTGGAAATCCCGCGGCTTGTCCTCCCACGATCTTGCGTCGACTTGAGCAAAGCTTTCCATGAAGCGTGATCTGTTTTCTTGCTGTTCTGGATGGCACAACTTCACAATGCTGTCAACGAATCTCACACATGCTTGCCTGGTAGGGAGAATGAAAAGGACTTTTGGTCGCGTAAAGCCCTGGTCTCGCAGCTCGGGGACATCCCTATCGCCTTCATGTGCCAATTTCGAATTGTTCTTAATCACGCGATCTCGAGTCTTAAAAACGTGGTTCAATGCATGAAGCACGACAAGATCTCGCCAGCGAGATGCATTATCAATCGTTCTTGACCCAAACAGCACGTCACTGTAAGTGAAGACCGCAGAAGCAACTTCTCGGTCTGTGATCCTAAGACTGCTCCAGACATTCTGACCAATGGCGGTAAGTCTCCGCTTGAGCTTCAGAACCTCAAAAGCTCGAATTCGGAGAGCGTCTTGCGCTGCATCTGCATTGGTAGCTGGTACTGAGTGCTGTCGCTTGATGCCTTGAGGTGTGCTTGTGGACTTTGATATCCATTTGTGGTCCTTGATTGCCTGCAGTCCCTCAGATAGAGCTTTTAAGTCACGGGCTGCAAAATGAGACTCATATGGATCAGTCGGATCTTCTTCTCCAACGTCGTCTTCTTCTTCTAGGTCTTTCGCAGCAACATGATCGTCGTGTTCAGCTTCTTCGACTTCGGAGTCGGCCTTATCTATCTCTGACGTGCTGTTCCCATCACCCGTCGACGAATCGTCATCTGGCGCCTTTTGCCTCGCATTATCTGTCTTGACCGAATCAAAGGCGGGTTCACTAGAGCCATGGAGAAGTCTGCGCTTCTTCGTTGCTGGTTCGCTACTATGCGGTTGGGAATACAGTGATCGAAGGAGGTGACCGTAAGAGCTGGCTAGGTTGCTTGTATCCTCCTCGCTGTCCGAACCTTTGTCGGAAACACGGTCTTCGCCCGACTGAGCGTCGTTGTCATCCGCACTGGAAGCTGTAGTATCTCTGTAAGCATCAGCGCGGTTGATTCGATCTCGAGTGCGTGGACTCTCACCCTGTCTCCTCTACGCGCGAGGTCCTGAAATTAGACCTTGGGTATTGTGACTGCCCTCCCCGGCCTCTTGAGCCCCCTCGATCTCCCCGACCTCTGCCACCTCTGCCACCTCTGCCACCTCTGCCACCTCGACTTCGGCTTCTTAACATGTCGCGTGCTCTGCCGATCGGCGGACCTATCGTGACTATGCTCACTGCACTTTGCGGTAGAGGAGAAGTCTAAGTGTACGGGTGGAAAATATCATAAGGGAGATCTTATCTTATCTTAGCGCGAAACCTTGCCGCACATTTTGTGTGCTACTTGACCATCTTCGCGAAAACAAAGCATCAGGTTTCCTGTCCGACCCCAGCTTCACCGAGTCTTTACTTGCACAAGTGACGACGAGGAAGGTTTGAAGCTGTCCCCTTCATTGTCTGGCCCAGCTTCCAAAGCGGTGGATGAAATACCCACCATGGCTACGAACGAAGATACCTTCCTCCACCTCGCTCGCCCTCTTGGTCCCGCTGGAATCGGCACTCAACCCTCCACGCATCCTCTTTCCGTGATAGTCCAGCCTCAGGCTATTCTATCCATCCTCGACCACTCCACTCGACGACCGCCAGATCAAACTAGGGTGATTGGCACTCTCCTTGGAACCCGCTCCGATGCAGACGACTCAACCATCACAATCCATTCCTCCTTCGCCGTTGGACACACAGAAACTACTGACCAAGTCGAGGTCGACATGGAATATCAGAAGACGATGCTCGACTTACACAAGAAAGGAAATCCTAAGGAGGTCCTAGTGGGTTGGTATGCGACCAGCAGTGAACTGAATACGTTCAGTGCGTTGATTCAGAACTTTTACGGAGGACAGGGAGATGGAACTTGGCCACACCCGGCGGTTCATATGACGGTCTCAACGGAAGCAGGAAAGGGGGTCGAAGTTAGGACCTACATCAGCGCGCCCGTGGGAGTGACTGCCGAAAGAGCAGCGGATTCGGCAGCATTCATTCCGGTACCCTACGAGATTCGGTACGGTGAGACGGACAGAAGTGGGCTAGAGTTGCTATCTGCTGCAAAAGATAGAGAAGATAGGACTGTGGCGTCGATCACAGATATCGAAGGTTTGGAGCACGCTCTTGAAGACATTATGGGGATGCTGGATAGGGTAGGCAGATACGTCGAGGGCGTGATTGAAGAGGAAGACGACACGCCGCCAAATACCGCGCTGGGTCAATACCTGCTAAACGCTCTGGCTCTGGCTCCGAAGGTGGATCCAGCAGATATCGAGAAGGACTTGTATGTTCCAATTCATCTACTAATCTGGACATTGCTGATATGGTTCCTAGCAACAATCACATCCAAGACGTCCTCGCAGTCTCCTACCTCGCCAACACTATTCGCACCCAGATGGATCTCTCTAACCGATTAGCAACCGCACAGCTCACTATGGGCGGACCAGAAACGACAGGGCCCGCGTCGAAAGAAGAAGGGGGACAGCAAAATCAACGAGGAGGTGGGCAAAGAGGCGGCAGAGGGAGAGGAGGTCAGCAAAGAGAGCAAAGAGAACAGAGGGAGCCTGTGTCGGCCATATGAATTTCGTTGCTTAGCATGACATCTGCATAGCGAGCAAAGAAAAGTACGGCGTTGTGGAGTCAGTTCAAGATGGACGACCCGGCAAGAGCGGACCGGATAGATGTTGTCGGGTTTCTTCTTCCTGAAGAGCAGTGTGGCAATACCATCGCTAGCAATAGCTATCCCGTGCTTCTATTCAATCTTGTGCCCGTCGATAAGCGAGGGCGGCTCGCGTTCGACAAGTCATCCCCTGTAAGATGCCCAGAGCCAAATGCTATCAGCTTCGTCCATGTGTAAGCTGATGGCGCACTCACAATTCGCTGGAAAAGTCCGCTCCGGAATAGAGGCCGGGTTTGGATTGCCGCCTTGGGGCACGACTTTCTGCCTTGCCGTAAAGGCTGAAGCAATCGGAGAATAGCCGCAGGATTTGGTTATGAGGATGTCATGATGTGATCTTCCTCATCCCGCATCACTCCTCGCCTTCTTAGCCGCAGCCTCCTCCCCATCCCCAGCACCATCAAGCTGGTCAACAGCCTTCCTCTTCCTCCCCCTACCCCTCCCTTTTCCCCGTCCAGTCCCCTCCTCCCCACCCATTTCAGCAAAGACCTCCAGCGCGCCAACCGCCACCTTCCCCCCTGGACCTGCACCCGCACCCATCCCAATCGCATCAAACGCCTTCCGATCCCTGCTAATATCCTTCCCGGTCAGGTACATCTGCTGCAATCTCCCTAGCTTGATCGGGTCTTTTCGCAGGACGAATCGAAAGTCATCGACCTTCAATTTTTGGCGGCCAGAATGAGATGCCACGGCGACGGCGGTGTGGCAGATTTCGATGATGAAATCGGTCAGGATTTCGTCGAGGACGCGGAGGGTTTCGGGGTAGGGTTCTGGGACTTGTTCTGGGGCGGAGCCGGGGGGTGAAGGGGCGCCGAAGGCGTGGAGGAGGTTTCGCACTGTTCAGATGTGTCGGTCGGTCAGATTCACCAGGATTGTGCGGATTTGCTTACGATCTTCTGGGAAATTGAGCTGGCCTTTGAGTCGGGCGGCTCGAGCTCGAGGTTCCATGGTCGCAAAGCTGGGTCGGAGGCCGGAAGCACTGACAGGTAGAGTTGTGGATCGCGGCTTTGTGTCTACCAACTCATCGTTCGCCTCTGGAGATTGCATCCTTCAAGCCGTCTCGGCTGCGTGATCGGCGCTTGATCGCGCCAGGCGCGGCAAAACTCTTGGCAAAACTCTTGGTTAAGCAGCGGGTTTTGAAATCTATTCTGAAGATGCGACTCGAAACACAGATCGTGTTCACGTCTGAGATAGGTAGATCTGTTGCTTCGTAGTGGGCAGACTGTCATATCATGGTTAGCACCAGTTACTTGCGTTGACAGACTTGATGCTAACTTTTCCAGACTGCAATATTCAACTTCCAGTCTCTCTTACTGGTCCTTCTTTTGTTCATTTGCACAAGCACATATGCGCATTCGATTATGCCTGGTATTATGGACAGGAACAAGGATGGGTATTATCCGTGTACTGCATTAAGCGATGTTGGTGTTGTACTCATTTCCTGCCTAGATTTTTGGGAATATTCTGGAAATGTGCACGAGTAGGGGAAAGGCTGAGTCCTTACATAAGTATCTGTTGCGTCTTCATGGCGGTAAGCAGTTTGCGTGCCTGCAATATGGAGTCTTGCTAATGAGCATATGCGTCAGTTCTCATTGTTTATGGGATACTGAATAGCTAGAGCAAGATCTTTGGCAGAGAAGTAGTTGAGGGTCTGGAAAGAGGCGCTATGCCGGAGAGGTCCATTAAACCCGAAAGGCAGGGCGAAGAACGGTAGAGACGATGAATAACAGCCATTTACTGGCTACCGACGCCGCTGCCCCATCGTGAAAGGACAACAGGACGCCAAGAATAAGAGCTGAGAATTGGCTCGCTGATGAGGGTATCGTGCGGCTAAAAGAAGAAATGAGGGATAGAGAAGGTATTCAATAGGAGATCAATTCTCCATACAAGCCACACTTCTGTCTGTGACAGTGAATTTTTCTCTTGCTCTTGGCAGGTAGCCTTTCGCATCCCTTGTCCCGTCTCGATACGCCAATTGTTTGTGCCTTGTCAAAATTGCCATTGGTTTGGCAGGGACGCCAATAAAATCACTGAAGGTCATCTCCACCTCTGCTCGTCGCTCGGTTCCCGTGTCACCTGTATTCTCGTCCATTGAATCTCCAATCGAGGATGTCACGATCGAGGATACTTTGACCATGCGAGGTGAAAAGATCCTTCTGACCTCCTCATGAACATTCTCACCCCGCTGTCGACGGAGATAGGAAATGTTCAGCCGCTTTTGTTTTCTAGGTGGGCGGGCTGCTATTTCCTCTCTCTTTCGCTCAACGTCAAACGAGGAACGACTGGGATTGAGAGTCGGAGCTATGAGGAAGAGATCCGTGGACGAGACAGGGCGACGCCGTAGTGGATATTTCGGAACCGGCTTGGGTCGAGGAGGCGGCATGCCCCCCTCTGACTCGGACGCATAGTCTTCTTCAAACATCACTCCTCTACGCTGCAGTGCGTCCAACAACACCTTTTCGTCCTTCAAACTCCAATTGTAAGAAGTCTCCACAGGATCTTCCCCTAAGTTGATGCTATGATGCGGCACAACCCGTTCATCAGACATTAGAGTGCAGGATCCTTCCTCTGGATCGTCTAGATCGCTCGGGTTTTGCGTTGGGCACTGACTACTCTCTTGGCTTGGTCTTTGAAGCCGAGCTATTGCACCTTCAGCTTGCTCAAACTCTTGATCTTTCAGAGCAAACCCCCCTGCTTGTTGCTCAAGCAATGTGTAGCCTTGCTTCTCCACTCGCTTCTGTCTTGATTTTCGACCTGAATATGGGCTGAAAGACATATCTTCAAATTGAGCACCTTCTACAGCAGAAATATCGCTCTGCAGTGACGTCGCCTGTTGGATGCAAGCATCGGACGGAGCTGAACCTTTCACAGCTGTGTCAATTCTGTCAGCCCTATTGTACGGAGCTGTGCTTGGAGACGTTTCTCTATGGACTGTTTCCACTCTTGTTTGAACAGATGCATCTCGTGAACTGTGTTCCATACGTGGTGAATCACTTTTTGGGGTAGGCGGGAGCTTGTTGAGGCTCGCGGGGGGCACCTTGACTGCTAAGGCATTAACGACAGGCTTGTATACCTTAAGCCTCTTCTTGCTGAAACAATGTTCGTTGGTCATTACCGTAGGACGGATGGCGGGTCTCTTTTGAGGTATCAATGGGTTGGGAGGTTCGTGTTGATTAGCCGCCTTTTTCGTTTTCCCATCATGCGGAATGCGAAAGCTCGTGCTTGTTTTGTCACACAGCAGCTCTGGGGTTTCCGGGATAAAGGGTGAGTCTGGCACAGTATTTCGAGCATGCTTGAGAAGAGGACTAGCCATACCATTTCGCAAATGCGGCTTTTCGTTTGGTGCTCGTTCGATGTTCGTTGCCTCGCACACCAAATCTTCCCCATTGTGGTCCTGGCAGGGCTCTTGTATGCTGCATTGACATTCCTTCAAGGCACCAGAAACACAAAGGGTTTTACGCGAGCCGGTCATGGCCATCGTGGACATGTCCACCGCGCTCGCACGCTCATTGCTACCTGTATCTTCAGAGCGACAAGATCTCTCGCTGTCATTCGCCTCTCGGCACTTTGTGCATATCAAACTGGATCCAATGATAGATCTCCGACATTGGGTGCAGAGCTTCTCGACAGGCGGAACAAGATTGCTGTCGGTTTCTTGGGTGGCTGTTTTGGGTGACAGTTCCCTTCCGTGAATTATCTCTGCTCGATTTGCCCCAGGATTGTCAGGGCATTGAGCGGTCGGCCCTGAAACGTAAGGCGGTTCTGGTATGTCAGGTGCAATCACGGAGACTAGACCTTGTGTTCTCGGAGCTTCTTCTCTGCTAGCACAGGGACTACCCTCATAAGGTTGACCTGATGATCCCGGCGCTAGGTTATCTTTGGGCAACAACATGAAACTCAAAGACATGGCAGATTCACGATTGACAGATGAATGTTCGGTGGCCAGTGTCTCGGTCGGGAAGAAGGGTTGACGCTGTCGCGTATGGCCCTCTCGGCGATCGACAGTCTGAGGAAAGATGCGAGGATCACCGTCTGGACTGTTCACACTGCGCGGAATATGGTTGGATGACATAGGTAGCGGGAGATGGGTAGAGGTCTTGATAGTTCCGTCCAAAAGGGAAGGTGCGGCTGGTGGTGAGGAAAGTGCTAAGTCTTGCTGTGCATCGACAGTATTGGTTGTCGAACCAGGTCCTTGGATCCTTGGGGGCAGCCCGTTGGTGCAGGGCTTGAATGTTCCAATAGTGGTGTCCTTTGCATTTATAGGGGCCAAGGTGGCACTCGGCTTCGACGTTGGCGTACAGTGTAGGGCTGGGGTCGGAGAATGATCCTTCGCGGTGGATGGAAGGTTCAGTTGAGTTCCTGGTTCTAGCGGTTTGCTCGCATTTACAGGTTTGTTCGAATCCAAGCCCTCGGAGCGTAGAGAAGATAATGACAGTGGATCCGAAATTGAATTCAATTCAAGAGTGCTGCTTGTGCCCATCGAACAGGGTGTATGAGCAGATGCCAGTACTTTCTGTGGTTCTTGGAGACGCTCAGATGGAGCCAGCATCAGGGGCTTAGAGCTCGATGGTAAAGGTGGTTCCGCTTTTCTTGCAACTTTGTTCAAGCAACTCCTGCACACCCAGCTATCTTCGGTAATTCTATGACCACGTTAGCTATACTTTGATGTCAAAACCATCGTTTGGAAAGCTCGCACCTATCCTTGGGTTTGGCACATCCTTTGTGGTAATGGCGAGAACACTCAAAACACCCTTTTAATTTCTTTCTGAACGGAGGCTTTTTGCAGATATGGCATATGCTAAGCCGTAAAGTGGATGAAACAGATGAGGAAGAGGACTTCCCCGCGGCGCTTGAAGAGGTAGAGATAACTGATGATGTCACACTGCTGGATCTTTGAGAATACTTTGTAACGAGTGCAATGTCCCTGTGCCGAGTGCCTAAGGGTGAGCCGGTAGTTGTGTGCTCTGTCTCGTTTGTTGCGTGTCTAGGGGTGATTATTGCTGAGCCGATGCTGTCTCCTGGATGCGTTCCCGTTGTAGTGATCGATCCTCGAGGTGATGATAGACGCGGTTGCGGAACACTCGTGTGGCTGAGCAAGGGCACAAGCTCTGGAGGTGAATATTCTGAAAGCTCAACATCGCTTTGTGGCTGCATATCTGGAGTTCTCTTTTGCGAGATCAAATCTTGCTTGGTTTTAGTTGGAAGTGCGATGACGCCTGTTTCACCTCCAAGGGAATCAAGGGTTTGGCTGCAATCATAGGTAGGAGATTTTGTTTCCTTCGAAGACGCTATCGCGGTGTCCGCGCCGTTAGTAGCTTTGTCCAAGATTTTCATTGTCGGAAGAGTATCAATGCCCATAGGATAGGTTAGGCGCAATGAAGGTTGCTGCAAACCCCGTAGCGAAGAGGAGGCATCGGCAATCGGCCCGTAATCGCTCTCACCTGCACTTGACTGCCCTGTTTTCCATCTGTCCATTTCGATATTGGTGCGCTCTGATGCCTCTGATGCATCACTATTGTTGGCTAAGTCTCCAAGAAGACGCTGGCTTCTTTCATGCCTATGAAACAACATGTTCCATATGACTTAGCAACCTCTCCGCGGGCAAGACCCGGATTTCAATATCTTCAGGCGAAGGATCACCAAGGCTTGACAGACCCATAGGCATTAGTGCAGCAGGCCTGTGGTCTCAGTCAGTATGGTGAATTCCAAAGAAGAGTTGCATAATGGGCGGGTGGACGAGTTGACCAAAAGCCTCTGTCTTGGGTTAAGTCTTCTCAGGTCTTTTCTGTTTTTACAAAGTCATCACTCTGGAGCGTTATTCAGAGTTCTCGCGACACCCAATATCTTCTTGCTTTTCGTCATGAGAATTTGCAGAGTGCACAGCAAAGCCAGATACCGTCTGCATAAGGACACAAATTCCGCCTGTTTATCGAAAACAATATTGTATGCCACAGCCATTGGCTCATTTCTCTTCACGGTGAGGAGCAGAGATGAACCCCAGGAGAGCGGCACTGATGAAATTGTTTTGCACAATGTCTCCACGTGCAAATCATTCAGTGGACTTCGAACGACTTGTTTCTGCTTGACAGTGTACTTGATGACGTGAACTTCGGCCCCAATCAGAGGTTTCACAGCAAGCTTTGCCATAGCAACAATGCTGAAACCAATGAGTCCTCAAAGCAAAAGAATATTTCAATGAAACCGACGACCGCTGACGCTGTCCACATCTGACCTTTTACCAATCGTTCATCACAGAAGACTTTAATGATTTACAAAACAGGCTGGGCAGGTGAGAATGAGATGATGGGGACTCACCCAGTGATTATTGAGATGAATGCATACCATATCTCATGCTGGACAATGATCTGTTCACAGGATCGGAAGAGTTATGAAGGATGTGCAGCATCTCTTGGTCGTGAAGTGTAATCAACATGCCGTTGCACCTGGCTGTATCTTGATCGAGAAGCACAGACATTGGGCTAGGAAGAAAGTTCATCGGGTCTCTCCCCGCGGCGCGTCTAATTTTGGACTTGGCCTGATGCATCTCCCCATATGGTTGGACAGCAACACCAGGTAATTGGTAGTAGTCTTCGTGATTTGTTCTTTCGTGATCCACTGCTCTTTGGTTGTCTCGAATCAATGTCTTATGGACTTTCTGAAGTCTGCTGTCGCTTCTGCGATCGCAAAAGGAAGCTCCTTTCCATACAGTCTTGCGGACCAGCTTGACAACGATGAATCAATCTGGACGTTGCACAATGCTACGAAACGGGTCAGTTTACACCGTGGTGTTGGAGGCTTTCATACTGATACGACGCTAGGAGGACGGTTCAGCTTGTTCAGTATTCACTTTCGAGCTACAGAAGAACAAATCCCAGCTGCCCCTCGCAAGGAATGCTCTACGCAAACTACGAACCCTGAGACACCCTGGCATAATCAAAGTTCTTGATACAATTGAGACAGAGTCGAACTTATACATTATCGCTGAGAGACTTACACCTCTGAGCTGGAATGTCAAGCGCAAAGCCATAACCGAGGAGACTGCGAAATGGGGTCTCTACACCGTTGCCTCAATACTGAAGTTCATAAATGAGGATGCTGCTTCTGTGCATGGAAATCTCAGGTCATCTTCGATATACATATCGGAAAGCGGAGAGTGGAAGGTGGGAGGTTTCGAGGCACTGAGTTCTATGAAGGATGATGAAGCAATTATCTACACTTATGGCAGCCTTGTGCCAGATTCCGGCCGTTACTTACCACCAGAGGTTGCAAACGGTGGCTGGACTGCCATCAAAAGGAGTCCGTTAGCCGTGACAGATTCTTATGGGCTCGGAATATTGGTCTTTGAAGTTTTCAATGGAAGCTTTCGTAGTGCAGATCAGCTGGGTCAGACCAAAATCATACCTCCAAGGATGGTTCAAAGTTATCGCAGGCTCATCAACAGCAATCCGAAGCTCAGGTTAAGTGCTGGCCATTTCGTCGAGCAGGGCAAAAAGGCAGGCGGCTTTTTTGAGACTCCGTTGATCCGCTTGACAACAGATGTTGACAATCTAGGACTAAAGACTGAATCCGAAAGGGATCAATTTCTGAGGTAGGATCACCGTCTCAATTGCCTATTAACATTGCTGACCCCAATAGTGAGCTAGATGCAGTGTCTGATGATTTCCCGGAAGACTTCTTCAGGATGAAGGTGCTTCCAGAGCTGCTAAAATCCGTCGAATTTGGTGGTGGCGGTCCAAAAGTCTTTGCAGCCGTCTTGAAGATAGGAGCAAAGCTGTCGGATGATGAATATGAAGTGAAGCTGGTCCCTGTCATAATCCGGCTCTTCGGCAGTCCCGATCGAGCCATGCGACTTTGTCTCCTTGATAATCTGCCGCTGATGATAGATCGCCTGTCACAGAAGGATGTCAATACTAAGATCTTTCCTTCCATGGTCACCGGTTTTACAGACATTGCACCCATTATCCGAGAGCAGACCGTAAAGGCTGTACTCACCATCGTTGGCAGGCTTACGGATCGCGTCATAAATGGAGAGCTACTGCGATACTTAGCGAAAACAGCGAATGATGAGCAACCGGGGATACGCACGAACACTACAATTTGTCTGGGCAAATTAGCAAGAAACCTAGGAACCAGCTCACGATCTAAAGTCTTGGTGGCTGCTTTTACCAGGTCACTCCGTGATCCTTTCATCCATGCCAGAAATGCTGCATTGATAGCGCTTAGCGCTACCATTGATGTCTTTAGCGAAGATGATTGCACAACCAAGATTTTGCCATCTCTGTGTCCGTGCCTTTTGGATAAGGAGAAGTATGGCTCATATCACCTTGTCCGTCATCGAGAAGCTAACAAGCATATAGAATCATTCGAGACCAAGCAAACAAGACCTTTGATATCTATCTTCTTCGCGTCCGAAAGCATGGCGCAACCATGGCCGACACTGCTTTGGCAGCCGCAGATGGTGTCGTTGCTGCGAATTCAACATCTACGCGAATAGGGAACGCAGGTGACACTTCTTGGGCTGGGTGGGCGATATCTTCGTTCACGAATAAGGCGACGACAGCTCGAGGTGAGATGCAACCAACTGTCAATGGCTCGACGTCTATTGTACAGAACGAATCGCGCACTACATCACTTCCCACTTCTGGAAGAACAACCCCAGCGTTATTGCTATCCTCCGACAAGGCCAGCTCTAGTCAGACTGGACAATATCCGATGACCTCTAACCATCTCTCGTTGGCTGACCAAGAGCCTGAAGACGCCTTCGAGGCTTGGGGTGCGATGGAGGAGGAAGATGATAGCTTCTTTGATGCGCCGTCGAGCCGGAAACGATCTCCAAGTCCTCGGCCAGCCACGAAATATGACGATCAAGGGGAGCCTGACTTCGCTGGTTGGCTTGCGGCGCAATCACAGGCCAAATCAAAGATGCCACTACCGAAAGGCTTGACCAAGACATCAAACACCAGACCGAGTTTCGCTGACCGCACCATGTCGACCGGCACAACGGGCTCTGGAGTTGGCATTAAAAAGCTACAGAACACTGCCTCGAAGCCTAAGGTGACTGTTCCAGTCAGGAGAGTAGATATCAAACCAAAAGAGAGCGAGTCGACAGAAGATGGATGGGGAGATGACTGGGATTAAGGAGGTTTCGGTTTCCAGAAACGTTTGCAAGAACAACAGTTGGTGTCATCACTTATCCAGATATGCGATCTGTGTTTCACGAGGCTTCAAGCATTGCTTACAGTGCCTACGCAAAAGTATCTACCCGCGGGCGCGTTTTCCCCACTAAATTCCAACCCGATTTTTTGACCATTACTTTTGCAACATCTATTACACCATGTCTAGAAGGCCTTTGCGAGTATCCCTCGTGGAGAAGAGCTTACACCCTATATTCGATCGAAAATAGCAACTTTGCATGAGGATGGCGGCGAAATTCACGATATTTCGAGACAATTGAAAATCTCCGAAAATACGATCAAATATACTGTCAAAGTAGATCCTCAGCGTTTCAATGGCAACACGATACAGCGTATGGGGAGGCCTAAGAAATATCCCTTGTGTCACTGAATTGGTGTATTACGCTGTTGGGAATTTTGGCCAAGCCACTATTTCCCACAGCGTAATACACCAAATCCGTGACACAAGGGATAAAGTCAATTAAATATATCTGAAAAGGATTGCAAGAAGTTATTTATCAACGTTATTTAGAGCTAAATAATGTAGGCAAAAGCGAGGTCGACTTACGTACTCTAAGCGCTGCAGTTATAGACGCTTGAGATGCAATATCTTAAGCCTGGCTCGATCATCTAATTAACATCATGTCGAGACAGGTGGAGGCCGTACGGAAGAAGAAAGGATGGCACACCAAGTACTAGAATTAAGATGCCTAATTCGGAAGTATCGTGGCCTCCAGGCCAGCTATTTGTGAACATTTTGCAACAGGTCTTATAAATTTCCTATTTATTTTGGTCTTGTAGTACCAAAAAGTTCGCGAAAATTCCGCGGGTTGATACTTATGCGTGGTCTTTCGTCGATGCAATCTGCAACCTCGGAAGTTGGAACACTGGGCGTTCTGGTCACTTCGCACCCCGAGTACTTCCCAATCACTTCTTCCAACGCATCAAAGTTAGACAAAACAGTGAGGCTTCGACGATAAAAATGTCTCATCCTGGGTATCACCGAACTTCGTCTACAAATCTTACTAGCGGAACGCTCTCCTATCGACAACACGACAGCAAATTCGGAATCGTGACTGGTGGATCGAGAGGTAACCAACTATGCGCGCATTTGTTTCTCTAGCGGTTTCGCTAATAAGCCTATAGGTATTGGTGCTGCTATTGCTCAGAACCTTGCTGGTAAAGGATGCTCTCTCCTGTTGGTGTATGCCTCCAACTCGTCGAAGGAGCCGATCGAGGCGCTATGCAAGACATTGTCCGAGCAGCATTCTGTTCGCTGTATACCAGTTCAAGCCGACCTGTCCCAACTTTCTCACAGCGTTGACCACATCATCTCGACTGCTCAAAACAACTTCTCCCATCCAAAGACTGGTCGATTTCAGGTCGATATTCTTGTCAACAATGCCGGTATTGCCGGGAATAAGATGCTGAATGACAAAGGGGAAGGCCCAATAGAAGAGACTCAATTCCACAACATGTATGATGTGAACGTACTTGCACCACTCTTGCTCACGCAAGCTTGTGAACCTTATCTCCCAACAGATCGTTCTGGACGGATTGTCAACATCTCGAGTGTCTCCTCTAGCATCGGATATATTGGTCAGTCAATATATGGGGGAACAAAGGCCGCTCTTGAAGCAATGACGCGTACCTGGAGTCGAGAGCTTGCAGAGAGATGTACAGTCAATTGTGTAAATCCTGGGCCTATCTGGGGCGACATGTATGAGACTGCAGGGGAGGCGTTCTGGAAGGTCAATCAGCCATTTGTCGATGTTGCGCCGCTGACAGTATACCACGGGGAGAGTGAGACCAGGACTAAAGCGGGCGAGGGTCAGGGAGAGAGATTCGATAAGGCTGTCAAGGAAGGGATGGGAGGTAGAAGACCAGGATTTCCATGTGAGGTTGCGGGAGTAGTTGGGATGCTGTGTTCAGAGGAGAGTGGCTGGACCACAGGAAGCGTAATCTCAGGCAACGGCGGAATGGTCATGTCAACTTAGCAATACCGCCATTACATGAGGGTAATTAATGAGAAGACTTGAGTAAATGTCCAACCATTCAGGCCATCGGAGACAACATGATCATTCAAGCCCTGAACCTTAGCCCTAAGCATGTTTTTGGAAGTGATGCCTCGAAGCCATCTTGAAGTCTGTACCTACATTTTCTTAGTATCACCGGCCATCCCTATCCGATACTTTGTACATGAATGGTCTTGGGTTCTGACGGCTCACCCTCCCCAATTGGTCTTCTCAATACGCGCCAAAATGGTCGACATCGTTCCCCTCTCGTCCTATCCCTCCCATATTCATCTCCTACCGAGCATACAGACCTGCAACATCACGAACCTCCCCGAAAACTACTTCTTGAAATACTACCTCTACCATGCTCTCACATGGCCGCAGTTGTCGTTTGTCGCCATCGTCCGAGGCGGTAAGTCCGAGAAATACCCAAAGGTAGTAGGCTATGTGTTGGCAAAGATGGAGGAGGAACCGACCGATGGCGTTCAGCACGGACACATTACAAGCTTGAGCGTGATGAGGACGCATAGGCGGCTGGGAATTGCAGAGCACCTGATGAGACTGAGCCGTAAACACTGAGCATGCATAACCCCACATTTAAAGCTGACATCCTATATGCAGAGCGAGCCATGGCCGAAGTCTTTGACAGTAGTTACGTCTCGCTGCATGTCCGACAATCTAATGTTGCCGCTCTACGCCTTTATCGAGACACATTGGGCTTCGAGGTCGAGAAAGTGGAGTCAAAATACTACGCAGATGGGGAAGATGCGTATGCAATGAAGATGGATCTTACTGGCATGCAAATCAAGGACTTGCCCGAAGACGACGGCGAATATGGGGACGAGGGTGGAGAAGTTGGTAGCATGGGCAAGGAGGGCGAGGATGGTAAAGAGGGTAAGGAAAAGATGATCAAGGTAAAAGTAGGAAGAGGACTAGGTGTTGGGGATCTAGTGGAAAGAAATGAGAGTACGAAATCGTGATGCACAAGTACGAAGCACCTTGACGGCATTCGCCGTTGCTTGCAGCGTCAGCGCATGGAAAAGAGATTTGAGAGGGTGTCTATCACATACGGACATTCAAACAATCAAGGTACGTATGATACAAGTGAAGATTCCGCATTGCAGCAAATCTTTTTGCATTCTCTGACTTGTGCAGTCGAGCCCTGGTCCAGCTCGCCTGGTCATTTTCAGTACAAACATCCCCTCCAGATGTTCCAAATGCGCTTCCTGGCCTCGATTTTGACGAGATCAATACCTTGGCTACTGCAAATTCGTCTTGGGTCGGTCACAGCGGCCCCCAAAAACCGCAACCTGATCTACATTCACCAAGTTTAAACATCATCTTCTTATCGATGCGGACGCCGGACGCAGGACCCTTCCAGATGCAGCATTCAAGCTGCCTGTTTGCATCGGCATGCAGGACAGGCGACTTGCGCTGGCACTGGGTCTGAAATTTCTTACCCTCTTCAGCCTAATGTAAATGCTGGTGAGACTGATTTTTGGCTCGACTAGCTGCTTACTATCTCAATTTGGAGCTGTGAAGACTTGCATCAGATCAATCTTATTAGCAGATTCGATCGTTTCGGTGGAATCAGACAGGATTTTACTTAGCGATCGAGATTGCGCCATGTTTTTCCCGACCATGCCAATCCAGTCGCTCATTGCCATGATTGACTGCAAGCTGGCGTGTCACGTCTTCGTATTAATGGTCTGTAAGGCTGAGCATTGTCTGTCCAACCCAACATCACCTATCGCGGATCTGACCTCTTTAGGCCACATGCTTGATGACAAAATACATGAGATGTTCCACTGGTCATCCCAACGGGGAGCTGTCTCACGGTTTCTGCTACCAAACCTCGGCGTTACTACTAACTAGTCGGCTCAGCCAGTTCCGCATCCTTGCCTTCGTCCGTACTGATGTTGACTGCGGGCTTTGAATTCATCCGCAATTCGAGCTCAGTCAATGGTATCCGACGCCAGGCGCAACTGCAGCCCTTTTGGGAATTGCTGCAGTCATGATAGTTGTTCCTTATGACGGAATGTAGTCCTGGGTAACTACTCGCTGTTCGTCGTGGCTATGTAGGAGGCAGTTGTACAAGTACTAATTCGAAGATGCTGCCCCAGTTGCTTTCTCTCTATCTTCCTCAATTCCTGCCAGGATCCCTTACTGCATCATCAGACTCTTGCCTCGTGCGGACAAAGTGTGCCATAATTGCTTGAATACGCTGAACATTATCCCGTTTACTATCCCGCTATCTCCCCAACGCTTTCTTAACCTACAGCAATATGACTGACGACTTCGAGACTGTTCCTCCCCCTTACACTTCTGATGATCCTCTGAGGTCCTCCATATCATCAGAGTCTGAGACTCCCCCTCAGATTCATACTCCTCGCCCCCATGGTCAGGACCGAGGCATCCCTTCCTACGAACATGTTGTTGGAGAAGATGACGCGTTACCATTCAACTCGGCCGTTCGATACTTCGAGGAGCACCCTGCACCTCATCGACGCCCACGAGATGGCCTGGTCCGGCATACTCTATCTCTGAATTCGCAAAGCGATGCCACTGATGTCTCTTTCGTGCCTCTGTGCTGGCAGATTGCCTCTGACAGTATGACACAAGACAACATGCTCACGTTCGCCAATTATCTTTTCCCTCTACCGCCAACCTCTCACAACTTCGTCCACGAGAAAGACTGGAAATTAGACGTGGTAAAGCCAGAGTCCTGGTTCCAGCGCAAGCACAGGCGGGAAACGGTGATTGCCGAGTGGAATGAGGGCTTTTTTCGTGCACGGGGCCTCTACATCGATCTGACCCTTAAGGACGACGACCGAATACTTCATGCACCGACCAGTGTGGGATGCGCCGAGTGCACGGCAGCCTCCCAAATGGTCCTGGAAGACATCGCCTGGACAAAGTCTGATATACGGTTGAGAGAAGCTATAGGAGAAACAGATCAACGTACTATACCGACGTGGCGTCCAATGTCTTCCGGCCGATGTTGCCTAAGCCTCGCTGCTGGCCTTGCTGCACAAGCCGCATCCCATATTACACAGCAGCGATCACACCACACCAGTGGCTGTGGTGGGCGCCATTCCCACTCCTGCGGATCTCGTCGACGCCGTTGTGGGCAGAGGACCTGCGACCCTACTCTCCCAGTGGGCTGTTATACAGACTTTCAACAACAACACGCTCCATCGGATTGGTTGTCCCTGTCACCATCCCTAACACTCAAACCTGTCCCCAGCTCCTCACAGAAAGACACCCACCATCATAATGATCTATTCCCCCTCTCCGAGTTGATGGCAGACACGAAAATCACCACCGCTACCAACGCCACCGATGACGTGCAGAACAAGCATCCAAGAACACCCACGTCGCCGCAAGACATTAAAGCCCGCCTCACCACCCTCGCCGCGCCTTCCACTCCTTCATACCACCTCAATAGACCTCGAGGCTTGACGCTGAAATCCGACGTCAAGGCCATGAAGCATGACATCAAAGCCGCAGCCCGTCAATGGGAAGCTGAGCGCAGAGAAGATGCAAGAGCTAGAGGAGGAGGCGGCTGTGGAGCATTGAGCTGCGAGGAGAAAAAAGAATTGAGGAGGTGGAAGAGGGAGAGTATAAGGGAGGTTAGGGATGTGGAGAGGAGTGTAAGGAGAGCTGGAAAGGATTGTACGTAATGGTTTGACTCAGCGTAATCGACACAATGGCTGAATGCGGGAGTTTTGATCGATTGGTTTCTCATGTGAAACCTTCTAGTTGACCCTTGATGATATAATCATGCTAATACGATATTATGTAAGCAGAAATTGCCAGCAAATTGAATAGGAACATTTTAATAATTAATCCCTTCGATCCACCCACTTCTATCTTATGCAAGTCAACAGAACCGTTCATCGAAGCTTACGATGCTTCGCATGCTCGGTCTTCCTCCAGAACTGTTTTGCAATATCTGTGCATTAACTTCGCAAGCTGGTCGTGTCAACTTCGCAAGCGCGTGCTAGAATGCTCGGAAAACCCACTTCTGAGACACAAGAAGCTGCACTGGGAACTCAGATTCATACACGATCGAGATGCAATAACAGTAGCCGGGGTATTGAGACTGGTCACGAACGAACCTTAAGCGCAGTGGCATATCCGTAGATTCCAGATATGGGGCTCACGTGAAGGATTCTCAATGTGAAAGAACTATTGACTTGACCGAGGTGACGGGCTGGGTCCTTTCTATGCTGGAGGCTTCGACGTGGTTTAGGCCTGAGGCAACTTTCAAGCATGGCTTGATAAGCGGCGCAACTACACCCACCTCGGCAGCACAAGTCGAAAGGTGTCATCAGATCATGCTAAGCGAGCTGCAGATGGCCGACGAGGATGTCGACAATTGGTTAAGTCTTTTGGAGTTTGGGTACGACGAGCCGCTCAAAGACATATTGATCGCTTTGTCTGAAGGACTTCATGACCTGACCTATGTCGGCTACGACGAGGGGGAGTATGGCAACGCAAAGAAAGATCCGTGGACTATTCTCACCACATCAACTCGCAGCATTCTTCACTTCAATCCGTCAGGGTCATGCCCCTGGCCATTTGGATTCAGAGCACTCCGCAATGTCGTAATAGCGGAGAAAGCCAATTATCGACGTCCACAAGATGCCTTCTCTGCAAACGCCACTACCGTTGCCGCTCTTTCTATGCTGCCGGCACTCCTCAAACTTAAGCTGTGCCTTGTTGGGTATGTGGAGGAAGAGGTCTTCCTCTGGGAATGGGATACGCAAGTCTCGACCGTCCAGGATCTTGTAATCCACAGCAGAAATATCGAAGACGAGGACCTCGCGAGCTTCATCATTGCGTGCAAGGCGCCCCGGTCAAGTAAGTGCCACATTGTGATGACAGAACCACTGGTGTGTGCATCACTTTCTTAAGTATGCGAAAAAATCTTTAGAGGAAACTCGAATAGAGAATGTGGCCCTAGGGCCCTCCAATCTGACCTTTCCCCCCAAGCTATACCATGTCTCCATCAAACACAGCAGTCTTTTCAACTGGGATGCCATTGGGGAAAATCCCACGTACGAAGAGCGTGAAGCTGAGTCGTATGATCAAGTTTGTGCGCAATGGCTGGATCTTGGAGAGTACACGCCTTCGACTCTCGAGACCCTAACAATCCAGCTCTATCAAAGCTACAGGCCGCGTGATCGACATCCTAGGCACAGAATAGCAGCCTTTCGAGCAATGTTGGAAGACTTTGTTCGAAGCAAGGACCAAAGAACCCGTCAGCTGGATGGCTTTCGGCCGTTGTGCGTTACTGCTCTTTCCAGAGATGTAAATGCAGAAGACGGACCAGGGTCGGGCGACTGGAATCTCTTGCTCACGCCTTTGAGAGATGCCTGCGCAGAAAGCAACGTTGAGCCACATTGAATCGACGCTCGGGCCCGTTGCGAGCAATATCCAGAGCTAGCTGAAGATCTAGAACCCATCTAGAGGGACGAATATCCTTGGAATGGTGTTGGGGAGGTTCCAGATCCCGAATTAGTCTTAATGACACATTTCCACTCAGAACCTATGCAGACAAACCTTAAGGGAGGAAGGTTCGTGGTAACAACCCTCGGACACACTTTCGATAACGAAATCTCATTGCAGATGCCACTTATCCAACTTGAGAGCCGTCCGATAGCAGATTGTCTCGCCCAAGCGTCTTATAATTTACATTACTCAGCGTGAGTCTATCACAAGAGTCTTTCTGATCTCCACAGGTGTGTGCATATCCTGGTGTCATGTAGTGGTGGAATCGTGGCGACAAGGCAGGTCTCTGTCTCCTACATTCACATTTCGATGCCATCCTCATCCCTGCACCCACGGTATCCCCTATGAGGCCATGGCACCGTGGCCACAAACGATGATGAGACAAATTCTGGTCCGAGTGTCCGTCCGAGTGTCCCATCATTGCTGTCACCAGCCTAGGGCCAGCCACTGCAGCACGACGAGCAATCCTTCTTATCCTGCATGACACACCTGGAATTTTGGAACGACAACAATGCGCAACCAAGGGTGCCCGCCCTATCTGTTGCGCATCTCTCTGTGTCCCATGGCTAATGATCATTGTTACACTCAATCACTTCCCGTTTACCCAGCCTGGGTGGCGGTCACTGGCCGCAACACATCTGCTTGCTCCGTCCCCAAGTAAAACAACCGCCGAGACCCCCCCCCAAGTGTTCTCTGGACGTCTCAATCCTCAAAGGCCGGGGGCAAGGTATGACTCCGGAAAGGTGTCAGTGAACTACGAGCTACTCGGTTGGCTGAACTCCGGGTATAAGAACCCAGAGATGAGTTTCAGGGAGCATATATAGGGAAGGGGACCGCGTACAGTATGTAGAGATAGACCAAGGTGAATGAATTATTGAGGTTCCAAACTTTCCCGAAGTTCATGTTTCTCATTTTCTGTTGCCTGGTGGGGGGGGGCCCAGATACCCATATCAGACTACGAAGATGATGAATTTGGATGTATACATCTACAGGAGGAAATCATAGAAACTGTTGTAGGTCCTCCTTGGCGGCTTACTCAGCAGAGACCTATTTCCTTCTTCCTTGCTAGTCTGCGTAGATAGCTTCTTCTTCATACACTCATTCATCAGAAACTCCTGCCCTGGTACTGTAGAGTTTTCACTAGTTCAGGAACGTTTTTAGAGGGCGCCCTTGTCCTTTTCCTGTCATGAAGGCAAGGCGCTTCGAAGATCGTTGAACGTGGACTTGATCTGAAGATATACCCATCATTTAGAGCAGTGTGTCACCGGAGAGTCTTCCCGCAATGCTTCGTGTAACACATTGCCGAAAGAATTGTAAGGCACAAAAGATCTGCGGGCATAGAAGTAATGGGTCAAGTCTTAGTATTCCTGCACTCTAACCCTTGCACAACTATACAGCGCTTTGCATACCGAGTACAGCATGCAACCTCGTCCAGTCCTCCCATACTTCTCCGAACCCCTGAATAGTCCCTTAGTTCTCGACGTTATACCTCAACCACTCACCCACCGCCCTCAAACTCTCCCACTTCACCGCCTCATCCGCATCACTCATCAGCTCCATGACTCTCCGCTTGAGACCCAGCTTCTCCAACTGCTGCCGCTGATCCGGCACCTCTTTCACCAGCTGGCCCACATCATTGCAAGCAACAGCTAGCACCTTCTTATCGTTGTCCCAAGGCTTGGCCATGATCTCGGCTAATTTCCTGGGTAATGCGCCTTTCTCGAATTCAAGGATCTTTCGGGCATTCTCTCGCCAGAAAGTTGCGTTGCGATGGGGCGGTGACCATCGGAGATGGCCGGAGTTGACCTCTGCTGCATATTCATCGAAGGTGGTTTGTGTCTTGGTGTATGCGTCCAGCATTTCGTCGAGGGTCTTGAGATCGTCTAGCAAGTCCGGGTCTGTGAGATGGCGTCCGCTGAGGTTGCCTAGCAGCGCGGGAAGGCGAGCCAGTGTGGCAGCGGGTATCAGGCTGGACTGGTTTGCTGACAGCAAGTTGTGAAGGGTTGACAGCAGTAGTCGGGTCGTCTTCTCCTTGGGGGAAATGCGAAGAAGTTGCGTATAAAGTTGGACAATCTCATGTTCACTAAGATCTAGTAAGTAGAGATCTCTCCAATGCCAAAGGGCTTCTTACGATTCCAGCTCCTCTCCAACCAGTTTCCCCTCAAAGCTCAGCTGCCACATAACCAGAAGAATATGATAGAGTAGCTGCAGTCCCACACCTCCACCAATAACAGCATCTGCTCCTCGAATGCTGGTTGCGCCGCTCCATAATGTCGAGTCCGTATCTTTCACAGCTCCTGCTGCAGAACGGAGCGTGTCCATAAGAGGAGCGATGGTGTCTTTCTGCTGGTTCCAGAACAGTTCTCTGGCCTTCTTCGTCCGCAGGAGCGTGGAATAGCCCTGTACACCTATGTCTTGTAGCCCACTATCCTGACTCTTCGCCAAGTTGCTGAGGTATGAGTAAAGCTTGGGCAGCGCATCTTCATCTCTAGATAGAGATTTCGAGGAGGATGTTAGTGACCTTGAGACGAGATTGGTTAGGAACGCTGACGTAAGGAGAGGAATCGGATCTTCAGGGTTAGGGGATTGTGACAGAAGCGGTAAGAATGGTTTGTAGGGTTCGGGTTGCTCGAGGAGGGTGGAGGCCAGGGAAGGTGAATCTGTGAGATGTTAACATCATTGGGCTCTGGTGTCCGACAAGCTGGTCATCGGATACCGCTGATCAGGTCTGCTGCCAGGACCAGGACATATTGTATGATATCTGTTCGCTTGGCAGCCTTTTCTAGAACGCTGGTGCCGGTCTTTCCCCCAATCAATAGTGTAGTGTAGCCCTGCAGGTCGCCCTCGATGTTTTGTTTCCTTTGCTCCTTTCTGACCTTGTCCACAGACTTGATCTTCTTCAATTGCTCGTCAGCGAGATTCCCAGCTCTCACAGCCCCATCCCATGGAATTGGCCTGGCCCGAATGTTGTTTTGGAGACTGGCCAGATACGGAGGAGGTTCGAGTAGAGACGTCATTGAGGAGTATACTACCAGCTTCAATGTCCCTGCTCAACAGGCGGCGAAGAGCAGTATCGCGGGACTCTTGAATGAACACTGTCGAGATCTTGTACTTGATCAAGCTAGAGGAAGCTCTGTCTCCAGCAGCTTGGATGCCAAGGCTTCCGCGGCACCTTCCTAAACAGATTTCCTGAGACGACGGCTATCCTTGTCTGCTTGCCTGCGGTCTATTCTTAGAGATGTGGTGACAGGGAAAACCAATTGTGATCCCAAGCGCCATAACGGTCCTACTGACTTCCAGACGAACGTACACTAGGATCTAGTAGTACCTACGCGTCGGGATATGTGTGGACTCAAGATTACGACGCTGATCAATCGCGATGTCGTGAAAAGAACTGGCAGAGCTCCCTAGGACGAATGCGGCCATGGCATCTCCACGAAAACCTGCAAAGCAGTCCTCTGGGTGGAGTGGCTTCCTCCAGCAGGCGGTTCTTTCTGTCGAATCCAGGCTTGACACCATCCTCGCAGATGAGGATCAGGCTTCTGCGAAGACTCCAGCCTCGAGCAGAGCCCTAGAGCATGCCGGACGAGGTAATGGATACCCACCATTTAGCAGCGTTGAGCAAGGCTGATATCCCTATTCTGCAGCTTCAACAGACATTTCTAGAAGCTCATCAGCTGCCAGGACCAATGACCGTCTGCAAGAGCGACTTGCTAGGGCGATGGCAAAGAAGAAGAGCGAAGAGCGCAACGACAGTCCCGGATCTACCGCGGATCCTGTTTCAAGAATAGCTACGCCAATTGAGAAGTCTGCAGAGGAGACGGGGCACGAGTCTACAAGCCGAACGTCAACCGATGTCACTCGCAATATTGAGGTTCCAACAATTGCAATAGTTGACGCAGGCACCACCAATTCTGCCTTCTCGGATGTAGATCAAATCGACCAGGACGGCTTGCTAAATACTCCTGGGTCACCTAAGAAACAGTCCGAACCTCCATTTGTGTCGCAAGCTACCACCCCTGTCCGAGTGTCCATAGACGAAGGATCCCGGAGTCAGACGCCAGACGTTGTTGTGAATGGAATCAAAGCACCACATGAAGGTGCCTCGCCGGAGGAAATGTATACTTACATTGAGAAAATTGATGCTTTGCAGGCCAAGTTACAGTACCTTACGAAGGAAGCTGCGGCATCTGCTCATGATGCCGCAGCAGCAGCTAAAGCAGGGTCAATGGAGAAGAAGCTCTCCGAAAAGGATGAAAAGATTGCTCTTTTGATGGAAGAGGGTCAGAAGCTGTCAAAGACTGAGATGCAGCATTTAATGATGATAAAAAACCTGAGATCGCAAGCTGCTGAAAGTGTCAAAAGTCAATCGAACGTCAAGAGTCGTGCGGAGAAAGCGGAAGCAAGCCTTTCAAGCGCAGGACAGCGCGCAAGCCGGGCTGAGGCAGCGATGCGAAGAGCCGAGGAGAACCTCGAAGTCAGTCTGAACGCTGATCGTGACGCCGAGGCTTTGAGAATAGAGAGAGACGCTCTAAAAGCCACGATGGCTGAGATCAGAGCCCAGCTTGCGCATGCGATGAAAAGAGCTAATAATGCGGAGAGCAAAGCACAAAGCGATGCCATTAGCAAACAAAGGAAGCAGATTGCGGATATGGAGGATGGTTTAACGAGCCTAAAAGTCGAGCGTGAAATTAGCGAGGAAAGGCTGCGACGCGAGATCAGGGACCTGAAAGCATTACTAGAACGAGAGAAAGAGCGATCCACGGCGCTTGAGGGGGAGCTTCGAGCTGAACAATCCTTGCTCGAGAGCAAGATGGAGTCACTTCGAAATCGAGCAGAGGAAACCTCCTCCAGCAGCGTAGGCGATAGCCAGGCGAAGCTTTTGCGACAGATAGAAACGCTACAAAACCAATATGCGGTGGCCAGCGAGAACTGGCAGGGCATAGAAGGCTCCTTGTTGGCACGCATTGCGAACGTCGAAAAGGAACGAGATGGTCTGGAACATCGTGAGGGCGACTTGCGCAAGAAGATCCGAGAAGCGACGCAAAAGGCCAAGAATGCAGAAAAGGAAAATGAGTCATCAAAGGATGCTGTATATCACTTCGAACAGTCACTTTCCGAGCAAAAGAGCGAAGTACAGCAACTCCGGCGGAAGTTGAAGGAGACAGAAGACTCCTCAGAGATTTCAAGAAGAGACCTCGAATCACATCAAAAACGTTCCGAACTTGAAATGTCGCGCCGAATCGAGGAGGAAAAGAATAAATCAAAAGAGCATATCCTGTCGCAATCAACGACAGTCCATCGGAATGAGTCTCCAATTAGTTCGATGCGTAAAAGCGCAGGTCTTGGATTGGGCCTTGAGCATATGGGCGCCTCCTATGCGGCTGACCGGAGTCAAAGCCGTCGCTCCTCAGTCTTACCACGTTCTTTTCGAAACTCAAATACACCTCCTCGACAGAATTCGTCAGCTTCGTTCCAGCCATCAATGAACGGAACTGTCCCGGAGACACCCGCCTCACAGATGATCGACCAAGACGAGTACTTCCCTGAGCCTCGCACACCTGCTTCCCTGGGCACACCCCATGGCATGGATGATCTCATGTCCGTATCCACCGTCGGGCCTGGGCCTTCCGTTCAGCTCGTGGAGCGAATGTCTGCTTCCGTCCGTCGACTGGAGTCGGAAAAGGCAGCTTCTAAGGATGAACTTGCTCGTTTGACAAGCCAGCGAGACGAGTCAAGAAAGGAGGTTGTGTCACTCATGCGGGAAGTCGAACAGAAGAGGGCAAGCGACGAGAGGATTAAGGCGCTCGAGGAGCAGCTGACGCTTGTCAATGAACGCCATCAGACGACACTAGAGATGCTCGGCGAGAAGAGCGAGTTGGTTGAAGAATTAAAGGCTGATGTTGCCGACGTGAAGCAGATGTATCGAGATTTGGTTGAGAATACCATGAAATGATGGTGTCAGGGAGTATTACTGCAAAATTCACACCACAAGTTTGCGTTTGAGCGAGATTTTGATTCCAGCTGTTCGCGAGCATGACAAACGGCGAACGATGATCATGGTGTTCAGCTCGTAACAATATCGATACCTTCTCGCTCTGCAGAGTCAATAATGAACTTTCGGACCTGGAAACAATATTAGAATATCTCAGGCCCCCAAAAGACCATCAGAGGTTACCTTTGAGTCTGGCGCCGTATCGATAGCCAATTTACCATCCATATCCTTCTTGTCCGTCTCTGCTCCAGCCTTCAGCAAGGCCAAAGCGGCATCTCCATGTCCCTCCGAAATTGCGTGATGAAGCGCTGTCAGACCATCAATATCCGAAGCATCCAATGGGCTCTTATTCTCTAACAGCAGCTTCACGATCGGCATAGACCCCACAGCGGCAGCCCGGTGTAGTGGTAGTTGCCCTCTCTTATCCTTCGATCGGGTAGAAGCTTTATGCTCGATCAGCTTGCGCGCAATGTCTAGGTTGTCTTTGGAAGCAGCAAAGTGTAGAGCCGTCTGGCCATTGAAGCTTTGCGCCTTCACTTCAGCGTCCTTCTGTCGAAGCAAATCGATAGTCTTCTCGCCTTCATTGTCTTTCAGACTACTTGCGATCATTAGGGGCGTCCATCCCGACCCGTCCTGAACGTCTGGATCGAAATTGCGGCTGTTTGCCAAGATGGAAACGATAGGAAGATGGTTGTTAGCGGTTGCCCAGTGAATAGGGAGACGCTCGTCCTCGTCTTTCAAAGCGGCGAGCTTAGGGTTTGCCTGTAGATGTGGAGGTCAGGAGCCTTTGGCTGAGACCTTCAGGGGGAGAGGCATACATTCAACAGGGACTCGACTACAGTGGCTGCGATGTGGTCAGAAGTAGAAGAAGAAGCGTAAATCAGCCCAAACATACCTCTCCCTTCACGAGCAGCTTCGTGTATCGCAAACTTCGCGTTGGTTGAATCCATGTCTTCCATGGACTAGGAGTGGGAGAAAAGGCCGCAAATGTTGACCGTGCCCCGCAAAATACATATTTCCAAAGATCTTTACCGGAGTAGCTACACCTCATCACTAATTTCTCTGCCAGACAGATCTTTGTTCAATAAGCTTCGGCATATTGGTTTACACCGGAGTACACTTGCAAAGCTACTCTCGGCACTGTGTCTGATCACAATCGATGAAGTCCCACGTCGCCGTTCCGGAAGTCCTTCCGTGCAAGCGCAACCATCAGAGTTGTTCATAGAACTGCAAAATGGACGTACTGCCCGCTGCTCAAGCTGTCCAGCTATCTACTAAACGCACACGGGAACTTTTCGGGTCAGATTTCGGAGAGCTCGCCTCTGCAGATTCCGATATTGGAACCTCCTACAGAAGAAATGTCGAATACGACCATGTACGTGAGCTACCCAAAGCTTTGGCGGAGAAGCAGGCGAAAGCAACGGCAGCTGGCCGGATAAAGCGACCAAAGGTACAGAATGCGCAGGGAAGTCAAACGGCGTTGGTCAAGAGCAACGGCGACACGAAATCATCTTCACAAAATGGCTTGCCACAACCTACCAGCCTTGTACGAAGGCCGAACATGCAACAGCCTAGGCCGGACTGGCATCCTCCATGGAAGTTGATGCGCGTTATATCTGGTCACCTGGGCTGGGTACGAAGTCTGGCAGTCGAGCCAGGAAATGAATGGTTTGCCAGTGGAGCAGGGGATAGGACAATCAAGATCTGGGATCTTGCAAGCGGCAGCTTAAAGCTCACCCTGACGGGACATATCTCGACTGTCCGAGGATTGGCAGTCTCACCTCGCCATCCCTATCTCTTCTCCTGCGGCGAGGACAAAATGGTCAAGTGCTGGGATCTCGAAACCAACAAAGTCATTCGCCACTACCACGGCCACCTCAGCGGCGTCTACACCCTCTCCCTCCACCCCACTCTCGACGTCCTCGTCACTGGGGGCCGCGACGGTGTCGCCCGCGTCTGGGACATGCGCACCCGAAGCAACATCCACGTCCTCTCTGGCCACAAAGGGACGGTCTCAGACCTGAAATGCCAGGAAGCCGACCCGCAAGTCATCACCTCCTCCCTCGACTCGACCGTCCGTCTCTGGGACCTGGCCGCTGGCAAAACCATGGCCGTGCTCACCCACCACAAAAAGGGCGTCCGCGCCCTAGCCGTCCACCCCAAAGAATTCACCTTCGCCTCCGGCAGCGCCGGATCCATCAAGCAATGGAAGTGCCCCGAAGGGGCCTTTATGCAAAACTTCGAGGGCCACAACGCCATCATCAACAGCCTCGCTGTCAACGAAGACAACGTCCTCTTCTCCGGCGCGGATAATGGGAGTATCAGCTTCTGGGACTGGAAGACGGGGCATCGGTTTCAGAGTCTGGACACGACGGCTCAGCCGGGGAGTCTAGATGCTGAGGCGGGGATCATGAGCTCGACGTTTGATCGGACGGGATTGAGGTTGATCTGTGGTGAGGCGGATAAGACGATCAAGGTTTGGAAGCAGGATGAGAATGCGACGGAGGAGAGTCATCCGTTGGATTGGAAGCCGACTCTGGGGAGGCAGAAATTTTGATCTGCCCGTCTTTTTTTAGAGCACGCGAAATCTCACGGCATTGGCGACGGCGCAGGGAAAGTCGGAAAGGTTTCAAGGGTCAATTGTCTATCCAACTATTCACCCCTTCCGTCATGAGCGTCATCAACCCGAAAACCCCAACCCCTTCACCTCCGGATCCCCCATCAACGCCCCCCTAACCTCCTCCTCCCCCACCCTTAACCTGATCTTCCCCGCCCGCTCCCCCCTCCCCCTCGCCTCCATCGCCACCACCCCCGAAGCCAGCAGCTCCATCGCCGCCGCACCCATCGCCAACACCCGCGGCGCTGCCACCTTGATGCCTGCCCCCGACGCTGCCTTCCCATCCGCTTGCGACAGTTGATGGCGATGGTCCAACAGCAGAAAATCATGGATATGCGGATTATCCGCCACGTCCGCGATGCGCTTCGCCTCGGTGAGGATGTCGCCGAGCGTCGAGTCAGCGACGCCGGTCCGGCGAGTGCGGGCCAGGAGGGCGGCGAGGAAGAGTTTGGAACTTAGGGGGAGGGTGCGAAGATGCTGGGATATGGGTGAGGAGGTGGCTTCTTGGATGGCTTGTTTGATGGTGGAGATGGTTACTCTGGCTATACCGTCGTTCTTTCTTGCGGGGACTGAGGGAGCTGCCGGCCTTCTGTTCTTCCGGGTGGGCGTCTCGGCTGCTGGCTCGGAGGAGTCGTTGTCGTCGTCATCACGCTCGTTCTGGCTTTGTTCGGCGATCTCGACGGCTCGTCGGCAGATGTCGAGGGCTCGGCGGGCATCGCCGGTCACGACGGCGACTTTGCGGGCTGCGAATTGGATGGCGTCGGGGTCGACGATGTTGCCTGGGACGCCTTCGAGGCGGGAGGTGATGATCGACATCAATTGTTTGTGGTCGTAGCCAGGGAAGGTGATTGTGGTCAGGCCGAGACGGCTGCTGATTTTGTTGCTTAGGGTTCGTTCTGGCAGGTCCATGGTATTTGCTACTGCGAGGACGATGAGTCGGCTGTGCCTGAGTTGGGGCCAATTGAAGAAATTGTACATGACGGATTGATTCCTTGTGACGAGCTGGTCGAGCTCGTCCATGAGGACGACGCAGGGAATGCGGCGGGGGCTTGGGTGTGAAAATTCGTGTTCGAGGAGGTCAAGGGCGTGGGATGGAGATACCCGATCGCCTTTGAGTGCTTCCCAGAGGAGGGAGTAGGATTGATGAGGGTCGGTGACCTTCATGCCGTTGATTTCGACGAAATTGAAGTCGTCCAGCTCCTCGGCTAGGACGGCATTATTGAGCTGGGCCACAACTTCGCGTACCGTGGCTGTTTTGCCGGTGCCTGGAGTGCCGGCGATGTAGATACAGGTTCCGGTGCCGTCCGTAATGGCGTCGTGGAGATACTTGTACACTGTTGAAAACTCCTTCTCTCGACCAGGTAAGGAGGCAGGAACAGCAGCGACGTGGAGATTGGTGCGGGCATGTTGATATGGGGAGGAGAGGAATTGCGATGGAGACAGGAGACGTGTCCCCAGAGGAGTGATCTCGATTGGCTTCTTGATCACAATGCGCTTGTGGGTCGGGGTGGTGAACTTGGAAGATATGGTCGACGGTTTTGGTGTGGCCGTTGTTGACGCTGTCTTACGTCGCTTCTTCGGAGTTTCAGGTTCTGCTTCTTCTCTGGTTTGGTTGTCAAGGTACTCCTTGTCTTCAGCGCCGCCGGCACTTTCCACCTGCATTCTGCCCGCCTTTGTCTGCTCGTTGATCCAGTTTACGAAATCGTAGAGATGCCCAGGACCCTGATACATTTCTTCCCAGGTGAATTCCTCCGTATACTTACCGGTCCTCTGCTTGATGCCTCGCCGACAGAGGAGCGTCTTTCCATACAGAGCAGCAGCAGCTTTGCCACGTGGAGGTTTACCGCCGGGATACTTGTTGTAGAACGCGTCCTTTGACAGGACGACAGCGCTGCCCGAGATTGACTCTAGAGGGTTCATGTTGAAGTCGGCGGTGATGAACGACTCATTCGGCAGAAGATCAGTCCGCATTCTGGATTTTGTGCCTCTTGAGAGCTCCTCGGGCGAGCAGAACCACATGATGCTGACACTCATTTCCTCCTCGTCGTCGTCATTCGTTTCTGAAAAATGCGAAATAATCCCGGCCCAGTCCTTGCCTTGCTCTGGCGACTTCAGCAACACAGTATCGCCGACATAGCAGGTGAAAGAGCCCATCTTGGCGCCTCTGATCTTTCTCGTAGACTCGGTGAGGGCCTTCGCTTTGCGCTTCCGTGTTGGAGTCTTTTCCACATCTGGAGGCTCAGGGGTATCATCGTAGATCCAGCGCCAGGGGATGTCTTCCACACCAAGCTCGTCATCCGAGTCCTCTCGCTCAAGGCCGCCTTTTGTCAGCCATTGTCGCCTTCTTTGAGGCTTCTGTGACGTTGCTGCCATAGTCCAAGGATGGCAATCAGGAATGTGTTGTTGCAGACTCGTCCCTGGCAGCTCTATGTCTTCGCCTGTTCGTCGACTTTGCCGGTGGAAGAAGGTGATGGAGACGCGTCTTGGACGCGTTGCGTGTTTGGCGATCCACCGTAGCCCCATCAACCTGGCTTGACAGCCACTTCTGCTATCAGGAGGCAGCAAGAGGCCACCACAGTCGTCGAAGCAGCGAAGCATGGAAGCAGCGAAGCATGGAAGCGCACTGAGATGTGCGTGGATGTCGAGACGGATGTAGTGCAGAGACACCGCCACCGCCTTCTCGATACATCCTATGCTCTAGTTGAAGTGATCATTCACCCTCACTCATTCGGACGGTCCTGGAATCTGTCTATGCCTCCACGCTGAAGCACGACAGCGCTTCCTGTTCAGATCCTGTTCAGACGTGGCCAGCAAACACTGACCACCTATTTCACTTTGGCAGTCTGCTCAGGCCACTTCGAACGGTGCCTTTTGATGAACGTCCACACTTGCATTGTCCTAAGCGCGAGCCGATCCTCTCGTGAATCTTGCACAACTTTGCACCACCTTCATGCTATTACCTTCTTACAACCAAGTTCTTAGGGGCTCGTCTCGCTGTCATCCGCTTCTGTATCCTCTTGTCTTCTGCCACTAGAGCATAAATCCCCGCCTGTCAGGGTTGACTGCCGGTCCTATACGATACATGAACAGTCTTGCAAACCGTGGCAACCTCGTATCTTGATTGCTGTTCGTCGTCCTCTGGCCTCATCAAGCACGACGTAGTCATCATGAGCGAGTGAGTCTTGTCTCTTCTCATCAGTGACTGGTTGCTGACAGACGTCCTCAGCTACGAGCTTCGTAACGCGAAAGGTACGCTCATCCAACATGTCTTTGATGGTTCTCTACAGCGAAGACTTCTCACCTCAGCGTTGCCCCGTGACAACGTCTTTCATGCGCTCACTTCCACTAGAATGGGATGCTACAAGCAGTGTTCGACGTTCTTCTCGTCTCTCAGAGGAACTGGAAGGCGGCTTTACCAAGGTCCAGGGATCAAAGGCAAGACGTCAAAACCAAGTACAGGCGGTGCAACTCCCAAAGAAACCGAATCCTGGAAACGCCAACGGCCAGAATAACGCTCATATGTTTGGACCTGTGCTGGCGAATGGATACGCCAATGTTCGGGATGGCCCAAGTCGTGCCCGAGGCGGAAGAGGCAATGGAACACGCGACCACACCAGAGAAAAGCCAACCAACCATGCTCCACCACCAGATCGATCAAGCACTCAAAGGCGTAGGCCACAAAGTTCAGCAGAACTTGCCAGCCAGCGTGGAGAGCCTGCGGCGGGTGAGACGCATCTTCAATTGATCCTCGCAAATTTATGACTAAGGAGTCGTGATAGACACTTTCAGCTTTACCATACCTCGAAGAAGTTGCCACCACCAGTAGGCTATTCTGTTTGACGTCGACTTTGGACACATCTGACACTCGTTCAGCCTCCAAACTAAATCCACGAGCCTTAAGGCGGAGCTTTGGGCCATTGGTCGAAGAACAGCTGCATACATTACCGAGTCGTCTGCGGATGTCTTTTCGGTATACCTCCTTTCCGACATGAGATTGCTCGAACTGACCCATGCCAGGTACTTGTATGGGGGGATGAGGTCCAAGTGCGGCAAGCAACCCTGCAACTAGAGGACCTTGACCGCGGCATCCAGCCCGATAAATGGGCAAAGAATCCTGCTTTCGACGGAAGAAAAGAGAGCCGGCGTGAGTTGAAAGCGCATGAAGAAGAGCAGGCGACACGTTTGCAGCTTTTCGCTAGCTCCCAGGAATATCCATTCGAGGTCAGTACCATCTCGGTGTTTGCCCGCCCTTTTGCACAGAGCTTATACTCCTCAGTACTCCTTCATCTGGCCCGAGAGTGAGCTGAGCCTGCAGTATGTGATCGACACCCATGACAGGCCCAGAGGTGCTTTCGAGTCTCTTCGAAGTGATTACCAATGCAGCATCCGATGCGATATTGCTAATTCAAGCATCGTGATTCAAGGGATGCAAGAGCGTGACGTGGTCGCAGCAGGCCGAAAGTTTGAAGGCATCGCAAGGGAGATGATTGCGGAGATGTCCATGTTCATCAAGATATCGTTAGTGAGCGCGCCGACCGCACTGTTACTTCAACCTCTTGTGTCTATGGACCAAAAAGTTGATTTGAAGACGACTCTGTACTACATGCCAACTCAACCGGGGGCCAAGAAAGACACCTTCGTGGTAAGAACACCAAGATTGAGGACCTTGCCGCCTCCCGATGAAGCGACAAGATCAAGGTCAGAGAAGATGGCGAGCCGCCTTGATCGCTTTAACCGGAAGACTATCCTTGGAGGCCTGGAAAGACGGTTGACGCACCTGCATTTTGTCCAGAAGGCCGTGCGGATGCAAGTCAACTTCGGGGAATTGGCATTTCTGAGATATTCTACTCCTCAATTCGGAGCCCAACACCACAGCTTCGAATATTTCAAGAAGGCGATGGCGAAGGATCGCACAGATCTTTTACTCCAAGCGTAGCTATCCTCTCCTGTCAATCGGTCGATTCCTACTGATCTGAAGTAGCATGCCACCTAATGTGCAAATACCCAGCATCATCGACTACCTTCGTAAGCATCCAGCTCTTAAGACTCACGATGAGACCTCTGCTTTTGTCGTTGAAAGCTACGTTGTCGCTTTCGACTTCCGCCGGCCTGGTAATAACGACGTCCTGCGTCATGAGCAAGAATTTGGCGCTTCATACAAGAACGATGAAATGGAGATGAGACGCAGAAGTTGGGTGAGGATAAGTGACGACTCGGACCGAAAATGCCCCATGATCCTTTCTGTGCTGGATTTTGAAAAGTAGGTGGCCTAGTACTTCTGCTTCTCACGTTCTTGGAGGCAAATTAACCTTTTACAGACTTGATTGGCAATTGAGGATACAAGCCCACGACGTTCTGGATCCCAGGGATATGCCAAAGGAGTACGCTGATTTTGAGGCTGGTGTTGGTGTAGGCCCTGCTCCCTCGCCGGGAGGAATCACAGGGCCTTCGACACAAAGAGCGACTTGGCCCCGAGGCAACCGCGAACTCGTCCGTATCACGAATAAGCCAGTCATCCAATTCAAGCTAGGAAAGACCGATCATATCTTAGAGATAGCACGAGAGGACGTGTATGAGATCGATGGATTCCAATCGTCTCCAGCCCCACCAGAATCGAAATGGACTGCATCCTTTTACTATTCTAAATGGGTCAACGACCTGGGAGAATTTGCATACAAAAAGCATGGCGAGAGACCTTCTTGGGAACCATCACTATCCACGTTCTTCCCCGAAGGAGATGATATCGATGCACAATCAAAGAAGAAACCCAAGGGACCACGAAACTTTCTGCACGAGATCGAAGAAGTCAAGAACATCCTCTGGGAAGTGACAAGGCTTTTCACAAATGGACAGGCTGGAACCCGTACAACAACTTTGGCACGCATGGGTACAGATGAGAACGGAGTGGGTGATGACCGGACGTTGGCCAATTAGCATGACTGTTTTCGGATAGCTGGGTCAGTGGGCGTTCAAGAAGACTCGGGTTCCTCTTATCATCTTCGCTGCTCGCTATTCACAGGTTTGCTCCAGAACGTGTTGCTTCAAGCCTGCCACAGAGCTGCATGGGATGTCTTTCTTCCCGAACTGCATGGCTCCGAGCAACCTCCATGAGCAGATTACGTTTTGGGGTTGGTTGGTCCGACAATGGGGGAATCTCAGCAAAAAGCTCATCACATCTTGACATATTATTCTAGTCCATCAGAGGTGGCAGATAGAGATATGATAGCCTGAACCACATAAACAAGAGGCTTTATTTTGACTCCTCTATTTAGAATACACACCTATCCCGCACCGCTTGGCCCGGCAGCCATTTCACCCTGCATCACCTTATGGCGCAACACTTCGACAGGTAGAGTCAGCGATGTCAAACTCGGATGGATCAAACCGTTTGATCACGGGTAGGAGTGCAATGAGGCTCACCATCTTCTACGATCCTCACATTATCACTCTTCCCTCCGACCACCTTCTCCAGATCCACAAGGTTCTTGCCCAGATCGTCGATTTTGCCGTTGTAGAACTTGATGGCGTCTTTGATAGTCTATGCAATCATTATTCCCCCATGTTGATACCCTGTGCGCAAGGGATCTCCGTAGAGTTTCCCCCGGTAGGGAGTTCTGCTGGAAGAGGAGAGGCCTTTTAAGAGACACACACCTTCTCGACATAAAACCCCGTCCCAATATCCACAATGACTTTTTGTCGATCGGCGAGCTTGCCGGGGACGTAGAGGGAGGTTGTGAGTGGGACTAGGATTTCTGCGTCTTCGGCAATTCCAACCCAAGGCCGGGAATGTCAGCTTTCGATTCCTTTTATATATATATTCAATTCCAGACAGCTTCCAACGTGGCTCCGTCCCCGTTTTCCCTCCCGAATCCAACATAATCCCAGGTTGATCGGTTCCAAGTTGGCCGACTCTTAGGGTTTTGCCTTTGG
>JAABUK010002015.1_pt1 | contig 37277 bp, 54 predicted proteins | sample 5559141 | NCBI WGS metagenome assembly JAABUK01 (sample SAMN10711869, study PRJNA513367) | rock metagenome | isolation source: Antarctica rocks | place: Antarctica: Victoria Land, Pudding Butte nord | collected 2016-01-03
CTGGCTGACCATCTGGCATAGTGATTGGCCTGATGACACCTTGCTGGGCTTGATGCCTGAGGTGACTGGCCAAAGGTTGGGCTACCAAGACATACAATAGGAGTGACAGTGGGCTACCTTGTTGTACCCCTGATCGCTCAGGAAAGCTGGATGACTGCCAGCCATTGAAAGCAGCTGTAGCTGAGGTGTTCTCAAGCATGATGCTGACCCATTTGCAAGCGCGCTTGCCAAACCCCATCATGGTTATGCAATCCAGCACCCAGGGGCGGCTCAGGCGGTCAAATGCCTTGCTGAAATCCAAAAAAACCATGCAGTTAGGGTGACCTGTTTGCTGCAGGTACTCCACCTCCTCTAAATGGCACAACACATTGTAGCCAATCCACCGACCAGGCACAAAAGCGGTCTGAGTGGGGTCCACCACATGCTGAAGGGCAGGCCTAAAGCGGGTAGCCAGAGCCTTGGCCAGCAGCTTGTAGTCGCTGTTTAGGAGGGTAATGGGGCGGTAGCTGTCCAACAGGGCCTTGAGCCCTTGCCCTTGTACAGCATGGTGATGACCCCTTCAGTCATGGAGGTTGGCAAGCAGAGGCTATGCTGAGCTTGAAAGGCATCTTGCAGGACTGCCAGCAGCTATGGGCTCAGCACCTTCCAGAACTGGGAGAAGAACTCATAGGGCAAGCCGTCTGAGCCCGGCTTTTTGCCACGTGCAGACAGCTTGAGAGCCGCCTGAAGTTCATCAAGCGTGATGCCCTGCTCTGTACCTTTGCATGCTTGTTGGGCCTCTGATGGCAGCTGCCTGTCCAGTGAAGACAGCAGCGATTGCTGTGCTGACAAGTAAGCAGGCAGCTGCTTGAACATGCCTGTGGGGCTGTCAGCTGAGAAGAAGTTGACAATGATGCTGTCAGCCTGCTGCCTGCCATGCATTGTGCAGAGGTCTGCTGCTGGTGATCCCTGTTGCTGCTGCAGGTGAGTGATGACTGTAGCATGCTGCCTCTGCCTGTGCAAGTGATGGAAATAGTAGGTGGACTGATGCCCATACTCATGCAGCAAGACCCCAGCCCTCAAGGCATCTGTGGCAGCCTGCTGCCGGCGATGCTGCAGGAGATCTGCTGCCGTATGGCGCAATGCATCCAGGGCATGATGACTGCCTGGAGCTGTCACATTGGCCGCTCGAGCCTGGCTGGCTCGCACCCTGGGCACTCTGAGCTGCTTTGTACGCTGGGCATGGAATGTGGAGCAAAAGTTCCTTGCAACATCTTGAATGTCCACCTTGAGCTTGTCCTGTCTGGCTGCGCGGCTGAGAGTTGTGGTTACTGGATTAGCTTGAAGATAGGTCTGGATCTGAGCTGTCATGAGGGTTTTGAAGGCAGGATGGGAAATAATCGCAGGAGGCATTGACCAAAGCCCTGGGCCGCGGGGAGGTGCATTGGCAGGTGACACTGTGACTGCCACTCCATAATGGCCTGACAAGATGAGGTCTGTGACTGAAGCTGCACTACCATTTGGAAGCAAGCTGTCGCTGACGACCATCTGTCAATTCTGGCTGAGGATGCATTGCTGGTAGCTGTATGTGTAAACTCCCTCGCTTGCGGATGCAAGCACCTGAAGGCATCCTGCAAGCTCAAGGCTTGCTGGAAAGGCAGAAAGCCTGATTGGAAGCCTGTTGGCGGGTGCCTGGCTGGGCCCCAACTAGGTCCAAATCCTCTGCCACGCAGTTCCAGTCACCCCCTAGAAGTAAGGGTGTGCCTACTGGCATGGCAGGAAGGAGGCTTTGCTGGAAGAAAGGTGCTTGCTCCTGCCTCTCGACAGGAGCATACACTGACGCCATGGTGACATGGCTGCCGTTCAAGGTGCCTTGAGCAGCAATAAATCTGCCACAGGGGTCTCCAGCATAGGCTGAGACCTCTGAGAGAAGGGGACAAGCCTTGAACAACAAGGCCACGACGCGGCTGGCTGATGTGCCAGCAGCCCAAAATAATGGGCCATCCCATGGGGCGGTAGGGACCCCTCTCTGCACCATTGGGCAGCCTCTGCCTGGGTAGCATGGTGTGTCACTTGCAGAGCAATGACATGCCATGGCCCAGCTTGCAGGACTGCAAACAATGCCGCCCGCTTCTGCCTCTCTCGGAGCCCTTTGACGTTGAGAGACAGAAGCTGTAGAGAGGGGTCTGGGGTGGCTCATTAAGACCCCCCAAGGGCTGCAGGGAGCACTTTCCAGTACTCTGCGGCTGGTTTGTGCTGCCTGCCTGTCCGTCTGGGGGCTGCCATAGTCGCTGTTGCTGCTGTGGTTGGCATGGAGGGGTTGTCTGCCGCACTGTTGTCTGAGGCTGGACCCTCTGACTGTGCGTCTGAGCCACACAATAAGTGGAAAGACGCATCACCAATGATTGCTCTGACTGCTGTGGCCATGAGCTCCTGCAGCGGCTTGGATAAGCAAGTGCAATCTGCTGAGGGATGCTGGCTGAGCTTCGATGCAAATTTGGAATGGACATAGAGGACTGCTTGCCTGGCAATGGCAACAGGTACGTCAACATCCTCTGCTCATAAGCACATGGCAGAGGAGACTGCGGTGTCAGGGAAGTCCGGGGGCACCGACAAAGGCACTGCTGGCAGCATGGGCGTTTCAGCAGGCGAAGGTCAGCAGCAAGGGTGGGGTCTGCCACTGCTGCAGACACAGTTGAGGTTGATGGACCATCTGTAGCCTCCATAGAGGCTGCTGCTGGGGGTAGCAGTGAGCCTGAGCTGACTTGAGCAACAGACTTGGACTGCTGTGGGTCCAGATCCATCAGCGTTGGCGCTGAGTGGCCCAGCCCAGCCCTGCCACGCTGACCCTCAAGATGCAGGAGGGTCAAGGGGGCGCCTTAAACCAGTCTGTTTGCAGGAGGCACACATTGCCTGCAGACATTGCCTGCTGACACATTGCCTGCAGATCAGGGGGATGGAAAATCGACGCTGCGGAGGGCCTTCTTGGGGGGCCCGGAGCGGCCATGCGTCGGAAACCACAAGGGCCCAGACAGGTCACTTTTGCAGGTCTGCAGACTAGACATGTTCACACTCGCGCGACCCGCATCGCGCCCACACGGATGGCGGACTACGCGTGTCTGCCTGCGCTCGCACTGTAGATCTCTGTGTGCAGCTCTTTGTGTCTGACCCTGAGCTTGTCTGGCGTGATCTTGAGTGCAGTCCAGCAGAGTCAGGTAGGGTGTCGTCAACAGAAATCTGCTTGCTCATCTTGGCCCAAAGACTAGGGTCTTACACAGACTGTGCTTGTCTGGGAAGTTACAGTTTCTGGCCCTGAGCAGTGTGCAGCACAGCTGCAGTCTTCACACTGCCTTTTCTGCTGCGCCTTGGGCACCTGCTATCAGCTTTGTTGCTAGTGCTGATATCAGCTGTTTATGTGTAGTGACAGCTTGGCAAATATGGCTGTACTTGCTCTTGCTGACTTTTGCCGTAGCTTCGACCAGGTGGAGCTACTGTTCTGTGTTACGCCTCCAAATTGTATATGCCTTGCAGGTGACCCACATTGGCTTGATAGCCATTCTTGGCGGCTCATTTGTGGATCAAGATGACCTGAGTGCTGATGAGCTAGGGGCAGCTTGTGCAGCCGCACACTAGCATCTATCAGGTGACAGCAGGTGTGATAAGAGCAAGGAGCTTGCTGGTGCTGATGAAGTTATTGACATGGGAGATGCTGCTGTTTAGACAACACCAAAGCAGTCCATCACACAATGGCAGCAGCTGTGATGCCAGAAAGGAGCTTGCTGGTACATTGACATGGAAGATGATAATGCTAACAACAGAAGAGGAAGCCCAGCTTTGCTTGCACCTGTGCTTTGCCCTTTTCTTGCTTACATGCATTTTGTATTTTGTTGTTTGGATCCCTTGTTATAGACCTATGCTGTTTACCCTTTGTCCTGACACCTTGATCACCCCAGCTTGGTCATGCAGTGGACTCCAACACCCTAGACTTTCCCTGTGCTGTTTGCTGTGTATGCCTTGCTGCTCAGCTGAGCTGCCTTGGCAAGAGTGTGGCAGCTACTGTGGCAGATTTTGTGATTTTTTACAACTGTGCCTTGTAAAGACCCAGGCCAGACCCACCCCCTCTGCGTTCCAGCAGGGCAATAAAATTGCCCTGCTATCACATTGCTTACGATATCAACTGAGCCAGCAGGGTGGAAAGCAGCACGTAGGGCTTGCTGTTGCTACTGATGTGCCTGCTTTAGAGCTGCCTTTTCAGCCCTTGTCCTTTGCTGCTGCCTGCGTTTGGTTCTGGATGACAGTGAGGAGGCTGGTCTTGAGTCTGCCTGCTGTTGCACACGTGATTGAGCCCTGTGCTGGTACAAATGTGCCTTGGCTAGGATGCTGGGTTGGACTGACACTGAAATCTGCTGCCCCAAGCAAGTGAAGGCTGATGGCAGTCTGGCCAGCTTAACATCTGACACAGGGGCTCTGAGCTCTGCTATACATACGTCTGAGCGGCACCAGGTTGGAACGGCAGCAGCAATGTCATCTGAGGCATCGCCCGCATACTGTGATACCACAGTGTATTCAAGCCCGAACTAAAAGTGCTTCAGCAAGCAGTCCATCAGCACATGGACATTGATGGCCCCAGGCACATTCTGCATGCGCACCACGGTGACATCAGGCAGCTGTTTGGATGCGACTGTGCTGACAGGCAAGGTGACATTGAAAGACAGGTGCGTGTCTCAGCTGGATGGTCCAGCTAAACCCTGTTTGGATGCGTCTGCGCTGTGCAGAGGTGACCTTGAAAGACAGGTGCGTTGTGCTGGCCACTACGCACTGGTGCCCAGCCTGCCACATGGTCATGCAGAGCTGGATGCTCATACATTGCAGCTATGGCCTGATTGACCTCGCTGAGGTTGCTGTGTTCAGTTGCTGCTGAAGTTGCTGGCTGCAGAAGGCCTTGCTGCTGCTTCTGATGTTGATGCCGTTCCTGACGCTGTTGCTGCCGGTAAGACCAGTGCATTTGGGTCTGCGAGGGGGTCGTCCAGGCTGGCAGAGAGGCAGACATTTCTGAGCTGAGGCGAGCTGTGCCTCTGGAGCTGGGTTGCATGGAAGCCCCCCACCTGAGCTCCATGGCCTGCAAGGTCTCAGCCACTGATCGCCCCAAAGTTGGCAACGGCAAAAGGCGTGGGCAGCAGGTCAAACAGCTTGGGGCCAATGGGTGCCTGGTGGCAAAAGTTTTTTTTTTTTTTTGGGTTACAGGGGAATTGTCCACCCTCCGTCTGATGACGGAGGTACCGAACGAACCTGATTTGAGCCCGAACACCGGCCTACAAAAAACTTCCTAAGCGATCAGTTCATCGCAAGCAAGATGTCCACTCTATGCCAGCTAGTGCTAACAAAGATACCAGACAAAGGCATGTTGTGTGAAACACCGGCCTTGTCAAGATGACCAGGCGATCAGTCCACAGGAAGAATACTCCAGAAAAGATGTGTCGTGAAAATGCTGTAAAGCACATCTTGGAAGAAAGAAAAAAAAATCGAAATAAAAAAACATGTCTACTTGCTCATGCATCATCCCCATGAGGGTAAAATCCAGACCTGCAACCAGCCCTAAGGAAAACCCCCAAAGGCGTCCCACAAGTCAAAACTCCATAAAAGCACCATGACACAAGCAAGCAAAAGAATTACAACAAGAAAAGACGCATTTGCCTAGTGAGTCAGTTTGAAGGAAAATGTGTGTCATCACCAGCTATGTCTGCCACCGAGGTGACATAACGCTAGCAGATAAAAGATGTCCAGCCAGAAAAGATGCATCTCCATCATGCACCAGTAAGGATGAAAGTGTGTGCATACCACCAACCACGAAAGTCGCGAAAGTTGGTCGTGAACATGTCTTTCAGGCAAGTTCCGTGTCAGCGACAGCGCAGCTTCAAGCTTCGTCAGCGCAGAGACCGTACCTTCTTCGAAGCCATGGAGGGCTGTGCGGAGCACGAGCGGCTGACAGTCCGCCCGGTGTTCACCTACAGTCCACCTGTTCTGGCAGTCCGCTTTGGGCACCTCTACGAGGGCGACAAGGACAAGCGACTCGTCAAGGGTCTCGTCTGGCAGTCCATCCTCACCCAACTACCCCATCAGCTCATTGGTATGGACCCGCAGAGGCTCGGCACCCCGACAGCTGCCTATGATCTGCACTTTCAGGAGCAGACTCTGCAGCGAAAGCATGACTTGATGAACCGGGGCTTCCTGACAGTGGAGTACTTGGGCAAGCGAGAGCAACTTCCAGCTAGCAGCAAAGGCAGTCAGATCTCCCCTCGCTTTGCTGAGGTCGTTGTGAAGCAGCTGGACCCTAGATGGGCTTGCAAATGCGTCACAGCAGCTCTTCTCAAGGCCGCTGGCTACAGCGCAGATGTAGCAGTCAAGACAGAGTTTGTTGGGGATCTTCCAGCACACCTATCTTGCTGGTCCGATTATCTTGGCAGATCTGATGTGACAGTAGCCAAGGTGGCAGCACCAGCTTCAGACCCTTTATTGCGCAAGCTACCCAGGTCCAATCAGTTTCAGGGTCTCTCAGTCAGCATATCAGTCTCACGCAGCTTGCAGAACAAGCACGAGCAGCGCAAGGCCACAGCAGCTGATACCCCTAGCAAGCAGGCACGCAGGAACGCGAAGAAGGTTAAGCGGCAGGCAAGCAAGCAAAAAGTCTGGACAGCAGCAAGCATCCCCTCCTGCATGCTCAGAGCCTGTTGTGGAGCAGCAAGCAGTTGTGCCTGATGACGAATTGCTGTTACAGGCCACCTGGCCTCTTCCTGGGGGCTGCAGCTTGCCCACAGTTGAGGGATCTGTAGCTACGTTGGCTCGGCTTCACCTTGCACCACGCTCAGCTGCTGAGGGTTTGGGGACTCCTCTGCCTGTTGCTCCCTTACCTTGTGCTGAAGTGCCTGATGCTGCTTCTCCATTGGCTGGCAAAAGAAGGGGCCCTGAGTCTATGTCAGATGCTGAGTTCTCTGGGACGGCAGAGGCTCCAACTGCTTATAGTTTGGCCTTGGTGCCCTTGACACCAAATGATTCCCATGCACCTGGCTTGCGGCGGAGCTCACGCGGGCACAAGAAGCCCAGACCATATTATGCACCGTCACAAGCTGAGCCTCCAGACAAGCCCTGTACTAGCAAGGGCTTGCAGCGTGGCTTTTTGAAGAAATTGCTCAGTGCCTTACACCCTATTCAATGACTAGCCGAAGGTTGTTTGGCTTTGCTTTTGGCATGTGTCATTGGTTCACATGATTGGCTTTAACCTGTTTGGCATCTATATCAAACATGTTGAGCCTGAACGTTGCTCTCTTAGGTGTACATTTTGATTTGACTTTATGGTGTTTATGCCATAGGGTCCTGTCACTCTGAGTGCATTGTATTAGCAATATCTAGTTTTCTTAGCTCGATGGTATGGCATTTGGCTAGGATGTGCTTTGTGCAAGTTGGCAGGCTTGAATGGTGTTGTTGCTGCTTACGTCCACGTGGCCTTCATTTTGACGGCTCTGATACGTATACAATAGATGCTCTATGGATGGTCATCATCCTTCACTATCAAGATGTGTTGTTAGCTTCAGCTGAATGCTATGCAGTGGACATCACATTTGTTTGAGTTGTTATCGTTGCTTCGTGTTATGAATATCTCTCCCTTTAAATTTAAATAAATAAATAAAAAAACACCAACCACAAAACCTGCCTCATTGAGGTGCAGCAAGTAAGTAAAGGATGTCCAGCTAGAAACAATGCATCTCCCTCATGCATCTACCTAGAGAAATGTCTGAAATGTAGGGTCAGAGTGTCTCCAATATCTTGCCATCTAGAGCCACCCAGCTGACTGAACAATAGGAGTCCTCAAGTACGTCGTCTAGCCAGAAAAAGTGCGTCTGTCCAATGCATCAATCTAGAGGAAACTTTTTGACTGGGAGGCCTTTTAAGCGTTTTCCCTAGGAGTGGTTGCAGGTTTGGCTTGTACCCTCTCATGGGGATGGTCTTATGCTTTCATGAGCAAGTAGCCATGTTTTTTGTTTGATTACTTTGTTTCCTTCCATGATGTGCTTTATAGCACTTTCATGACACATCTTTTCTGGAGAATCCATCCTGTGGACTGATCGCCTTGTCATCTTGACAAGGCCGGTGTTTCGCACATCTTACATTTGTCTGGTATCTATGTCAGCACTAGCTGGCTTAGAGTGGAGATTTTGCTTGCCTTGAACTGATCGCTTAAGAAGTGTTTTCTAGGCCGACGTTCGGGCACAAACCAGGTTCATTCGGTACCTCCGTCATCTGACGGAGGGTGGACAATTCCCCTGTAACCCAAAAACAAAAAAAAACAAAAACGGTCAGCCAATGATGTGTCATGACATGACCAGCCTTGCCATCATGGCTGGTCGTCTCGGCGGCAAAACCTTTTGCTTGCCCCTTGCGGGGATTGTTTGCCATGGACTGATCGCTTAGGAACGCGTTTACTAGGCCGTTGTTCGGGCTCAAACCAGGTTCGTTGGTTACCTTCATCGCCTGACGGAGGGTGGACAATTCCCCTGTAACCCTTTAAAAATAAAAAAAAAAGGTTGGGCTGCCAATTCATACAAGAGCGGTGACAGTGGGCTACCTTGCTGTACCCCTGATCGCTCAGGAAAGCTGGATGACAGCCATTGAAAGCAGCTGTAGCTGCTGCGTTTTCAAGCATGATGCTGGCCCATTTGCAAGCGCGCTCGCCAAACCCCTTGTTGGACAAGGCGGTCATGAATATATCTTGCTGTAGCCCAACCAAAAAACAAAAAAACAAAATCTAAGGTAGATGCCATGCAAATCCGGGTGATAGTGCTGGTCAGTGTATAGCAGGTGCAGCATGTATGGATTATTCATGGATAACAGGTCCTTAATGTAGCGTTTGGTGAGAGTCTGGTGGGAATGCTTGTGTGACTTGCAAGGTGACACAGTGCAGGTCTGGGGATGACAGTGCTCCGCTCCACCTACAGTGGGGCTCACAAGTCCTGATCAGGACATTTGCATTGCTGGAGATGGCATGGTAAATTGCAATTCAAGACCATCACAACCCATTGAGTCAGCATGGTATTGCCTCTTACGTGACCAAGTTTGAAAGCCAAAGCTTTAGAACTGCTGGCAGCTCTGGGGCCAACACCTCCCAGAACTGGGAGAAGAACTCTTAGGGCAAGCTTTTTGCCACGGGCAGACAGCTTGAGAGCTGCCTGAAGTTCATCAAGCGTGATGCCCTGCTCTGCACCTTCGCATGCTTGTTGGGCATCTGATGGCAGCTGCCTGTCCACTAAAGACAGCAGCGATTACTGTGCTGACAAGTCAGCAGGCAGCTGTCTGAACATGCCTGTGGGGCTGTCAGCTGAGAAGAAGTTGACAATGATGCTGTCAGGCAGCAGGCTGCTGCCTGCCATGCATAGTGCAGAGGCCTGCTACTGGTGATCCCTGTTGCTGGTGCAGGTGACTGACTGTAGCTTGCTGCCGCGGCCTGTGCAAGTGATAAAAATAGTAGGTGGACTGATCCACATACTCATGCAGCAAGACCCCAGCCCGCAAGGCATCTGTGGCAGCCTGCTGCCGGCGATGCTGCAGAAGATCTGCTGCCGTATGGCGCAATGAATCCAGGGCATGACGACTGCCTGGAGCTGCCACATTGGCCGCTCGAGCCTGGCTGGCTCGCACCTTAAGCACTCTGAGCTGCCCTGTACGCTGGGCATGGAATATGGAGCAATAGTTCCTTGGAACATCATGAATGTCCACCTTGAGCTTGTCCCATCTGGCTGCGCGGCTGAGAAAGAGAGTTGTGGTTAACGGAAGGAAGGTCTGGTTTTTTTTGTTTTTTGGGGGGGATTCAGGGCAATTGTCCTCCCTCCGTCAGATGATGAAGGTATTGAACGAACCTGGTATGAGCCCGAACAACGTCCTAGAAAACGCGTTTCTAAGCGATCAGTCCATGGCAAGCAATCCCCGCAAGGGGCAAGCAAAACGTCTTGGTGCCAAGACGACCAGCCATGATGGCAAGGCTGGTCATGTCATGACACATGTGTGTCACCGTGCAAGGCGAGAACAGCGGCAAGTGTGACCATGTAAGCGCCGATGCAGGAAGCATACATCCCTCCATCTAGCACAGCGCCTTGACCGGCTAAATCGACGAGCCAAGCAAAGTCAAGTAAGCACGTCCGCCTAGAGCATGGTCTGGATCTGAGCTGTCATCAAGGTTTTGAAAGCAGGATGGGAATGGCAGGAGTTGCATGGCGCCTGTTGCATGGCAGCTTGATGTGCGGGGTTTACAGAGAAGACGTTGGCAGGGCGACGCCAGCACCGGCCAATTGCCCGTTTTCGTGCTGTATCAGCCCCAGTTAGTCTCAGACCATCCGTCCCTTTCTCAAGCTGCGCGGTCGCAGCCACAATTGATCAATCGCTGTGTCGCCTTTGGCAGGCTATGACGGAATATCTGCCTGTGATCTCGGTCGCAAGCTTATTAGCGGCTGACACATTAATTAAGGCAATTGTCATCGGGTGCGCATGCGCTCCTTCGGACTTAGCACCGACTCAGGCTAGCAGTGCTGCACAGCATCTCGACGGCGTCTCGTGTTGCTTAGGCCAGCCAACCAGCACAGTCTTCAGATACTCCCGAGCCGGACGCAAACCTCCCTCATCACAGATGGCTTCACCTCCACCATAATTTGCCTCGCACCACGGCCACTTGGCGAGACGGCTCGCATTGGAGACTATCAAGGCCATAATTCTCAATGACTGGACAAAGTGCCATGACAACATCGTACAGATTTGTGGTAGTTACGGGGGAAGGATCCCAGCATGACTCTGGCCGCATATAGAGCCTTTGTTGCCATAACAGGATCTTGGCGGCTGTGACATCGCCATCAGGAGACGTGGAGGGCCGGTTGGAGCTGCAGTCGCATATGTTCTGTGCTGTTGTTTTAGTAGTCGCCTCTTTTGCACAGGAATTGTAGATATGGTCACTGCAATTGTTGGCAGGGTCCAGCTCGCATGCATGCTTCTTTCCACAAAGATGACAATTTGAGCGCTCTGGATGCCAAATGTACAATATAGGAATGACCAAAAGAAGGACTGCAAGTACCCCGTCGACATGCACGGTCTTAATGCATAATGGCAATCACGGTTATAATGATTACTGCCATGATGTGTCTGTTGTTGAGAGGGGATAATGATCATGACACAAATGCAATGCTTGACAACCTGAAGAAAACGCAGTGTTCATTCCAAACTTAAAAAACACAAGGTGAAAGTCTGACCAGAAGGTATTCTGACGTTAGGGTAGAAGCATCATCCACAAGAGCTTGTCACAGCAGCGCTGGTCGTTGACCATAAAAGCGCTACTAAATCACGCACAATCAATGCTACTTCTTGCAAACGGGGCAGAGCCAGATGCCGTATGAATCACGTCATTGCCAAGCAAAGATAGTTGTTGGTGCCCTCCATGTTGGCTGGGTGGTCTTTTCACCAATCCATCAATCAAATTACATTCTGTGTCTGTAGGACTCATCAGCGGAGTCAACAGACAGTAAGTCTGTCTCATTCAGAAAATGTTGCGTTTGGATGAAACAAGTCATTCAATGCTGTTTTGGGCCCCAAAAAAGGTCCAAGTTTTGTGGTCAAAGAACTACATGTATGCACCTAATTGCCAAAGAAATCCTAGCACAGAATATGCAACAAGCTGCAAAAGGTTTGTGTTTGTCTCGACATGCTTTATGTGTTTCAGCCAACACCTCTTAATAGAACAGATGAAAATGTGACATGAGTCAACATGAGCTGTACGATAATGAAGTTCAGGTGCTCATTGCTTGCAGAAAGCAGAAAGTGCTATTCAGCTATTGTTTATTACACAGCATGGCCCCACACATCACATGGCTGAAAGACATCACGTGTTTGCTTACCAATTTTTTTCACACAGGCTTCAGGGTGGAGCACAACAGTCAGTTACGCAGTTGAAAGGGAATCCCAGAGAGAACCCCATTGTTGCCAAAGACTAGCTTCTAGAGAGCTTTCCTCATCAGACACAAGACAAGCATCCAGCGTACGCTGAATTTCACCTTTATCTAGGTGTACACCAATGAACACCAGCTTCTGCTCATGACAATTTGTCTGTTGCTGCTGCACACCAGTCATACCTTGCTTCTGGTACTGGCCATACACCTTGAAATGACGATGGGTACCTTTAGCATACATGACAACATTTATTGAATACAAACCAGATCGATGTCAAAATTGCCAATGCACATACTTGTAGAATGCAATGAGACCAATCAGGTAGAGATATGAAGATACACTCAGACCACCGTTCTGCTTTACAAAGCTGGGACTCTTTGCTGTGCTTAGGTGGTGGTACAGTAAATCAGCTAGCAGGCGTTTCACGTGTGACATAACAGCACAAAGCACATAAGATCTCACGGGCATCTGAGCATCTTTACTCAACATGTCCTACTAGTCTAACCCAGTGACATCATTCTGGCTAAAGGAGAAAAATCCATATATGACTGTGCATTCAACAAAGGGAGGAGCATCAATCTACACGTACCGCTTTTAGATAATCAATTATAGAGAATTGCACACTTGTAATTGACAAGACAACATTGTGCTGTGCGGTGTGTAGATGCGACCGCATCACAAGCTAGGGTCACAACAGTCAACAAGCGTATGCCAAATTGTGCCTGTTGAGCAGTGACATTCATAGTGCAGTACATACCTGCTGTAGACCACTCCCAAGCTGTGTTGGGATGGCTAGCAATCCAGAAGAAGCCCTTGGACCTCAACACCACAGGTAGTTTACTTTCTTTGAGCACTTGCATCCATAGCCTTTGTGGGTGGAAGGCTCTGGTTGCTCTGTACACAAAGGTGGCAATACCAAACTCATCAGATTCAGGTGCATGGGCCTCCCCCAAAAGCTCTTGCTTCCAGCCAGCTGCTAAAGATGCCTTGTCTATGTCAAACCTGCAGAGAATGGCAGACACATGTCACATGCGCTTACATGCAAACCATGCAGTGCCAAGCAAACATTGCATGAAGGGTTCATTGGATGTCTAAATGGATCACAGAGCTGGCCAAAAGTCTGCATGGCGCATGCCGACATCAGAGAGCAAGCCATTCAGATCCTTGCACAAGCGTGTCCATAGTCATTGGGCCTGAGCCTGTTCACTGCAACAACCGTATAAAGTAAATCATGTAAGCTTCCCAGGTGCTGTGGTCAGCATGACATGGAAGCGTTGATAACTACCTTTTAGTGTTCAGGACGACATGCAAGGGCACATTGCAATGCGTCGAAGTAACTAGATAAGCGCCAGGATTGAGTCTGCTGAGAATTGCTTTGAGCTTCTTCACGTCTTCAGTGCCTACTAAATCTATCTTGTTCAGGACTAGCACATTTGCAAACTCAATTTGGTCGATGAGGAGGTGTGCTATGGTGCGCTGGTCTGAGGCTGTGGAAGCTAGCTCACGATCCAGGAGCAGGTGGCAGCTCTCACAGTCTGCCATAAGGTTGCTTGCATCTACAACTGTCACCTGCATGACACTGCGTCAACACTCATGGTCATGCGCCAAGATGGTGCAAAATTAATGCATTGGTTGCTAAGCAAACTTATCCATGTCTTGCACAGGCAAAAGCTGACATCTGCCATGCATACATCTGCTTGGTACCCACATGTTCACACAACTGAGATAGGTGGACACTGATGATCTTCCGTTGACCATGCCTGCTACAGGCTTGTGGTACATGTTTCTTGTTGCCAGCTGCACTTTCATCTGATTGCATTACATCAGGTATGAACACTGTATTGGAAGCTTTGGGCACAGGCCAGGCCAGGCACATACCATGGTATCAATTGTAGCATATTTGTCCATTGTGTTACCGGAAGCATCTGGCATGTGAAAGGTAGCAGCCACCGGGAGAGGCTCACTGATGCCTGCACTGCAATGCTGCTCTTAAAGAAATGCACTGTGCTGCGCTCTCCACTTGACCGCATTGTGTCACGCATCCCCTCTCTTTGCGCTTTTGTCGCACTTTTGTATTAAAGCATGATATCAACATGAATGACATGACACACAGATGTCCATGCTTACTTGAACACCCAGGCATGTCACGCATCACCACATTTGCGGCCCACATGACCCATGTAGCATGCTATTTGACCAAAAACTTTAGTCTGTGCTGACTCCAAACTAGTTTGTGACACATATCTTGCAGCAATGGTGCAACCAGTTTCAGCAAATGTGGAACTCTTGGGCAAAATGCCATTTACCAGCAGCGTTACAATGCAGGTCACTCAGGCTTTCCGCGGACCTGTTGATTCAATGAGGAGGTAGTCAAATCTGCCAGCCCCAGCCATCTCTGCAACTTCCTGTGCCATGCAGCAGAACTGCTTTTGTTACTGCTAAACTCAGTCGCTTTGCAGTATGTAGCAATACAGTAGTGTGCAACATCCAACAAAGCATGATCCAAAGCATGATCCGCAGCATGATCTTGGTGTTACACATACACATGTATTTCAGGTCCAGTCACAACTGAGTGGCTGTAGTGGCATTTTTCATGGCTGCTGTGCAAGGACAAGTTGTGGAATGGCTGGCTTACCTGGATCAAGTCTTGTCTGAGGGTGCAGCAGATGCAGCCATTGCTCAGCTCTACCAACTGCTCTTGCACCATTTTTACTTGCTGTGCTGCTCTTGCACCACGTATGAGGTCAGCATCAATATTCAACTCTGCCATGTCATTCACAATGACCGCCACCTAATGAAACATGCGCAAAATTGAGATTGGTATGCGAACAACTGCAAATCCAGTGTTTTCTGAGTTGGTAAGCTGAAGGACATGCTGGCTGATGCAGGGCGGCTGAAGCTGCAATGCAGCTGACTCCGTTGACAACTGCTGCAAAGCAACTAGCTTTGGTGATGATAGCCTCGCCACAAACTATAGGCAAATAGAACATGGTGGGCGTTGCTGGCCAGAGTGCAACAAAGCAGAATGTGTTATGCCAGTAGGATGCACAACCAGCTGATGTTTTGGTGATGAACTCTGTGTACATCATGTAGCAAAGATGTGGCACGTGTAAGCAGCGCATAAAGCTGCTCACTCATGTAAGTCATGAACACAGAAACACACAAGGCAGGTAGGACGGGTGGTCACCTTGTACTCCTGTTGATTGTTCAGAATGCGATTCAGTAAAGTTGTTTTGCCAGCCCCAAGGAAGCCACTAAGCACTGTCATTGGAAGTGCTTTACTTACCCCTGCAACAATGTCTCCTGCTCAGCACAAATCAAGAGGGTTGCTCGGAGCACGTTCACAACTACCTGCTGTCTGCAGCTTGCTCAAAGCAGTTTGCAAGGAGCTTGCTGGCTGCTCTGCCATATGTTGCAAGGAGCTTGTTGGCTGTTCAGCCACAGTCTGCTTCATTCTTCTCTTTTTTGGGGTGCGTTGTAAGAGATCTGCCAGTACTTGCTGAGCTTCTGAAAGACCAGCAGTGCTTTGAGCTTTTTGTAAGCCCTGCTGACTGGTTTCTATCGCTTCTGTATATTGCTGCAAACTGATCAGAGCCTGAATTTTTCTGAGGTAGCCCTTTTCCCAAGATGGCTGGAGTTTCACGACTTGGTTGGCTGCCTCTACAGCCTGGGAGTATTCACCTAGCTCAGCGAGAGTTGCTGATATGTTACTGTGTAGCTTAGCTGCTTCTGTTTTATCATGCGCTTGATAGGCAGCTGCTTCCAGGTACACTTGCAGTGCTTCAGCAAAGTTTCCTGCGCAAATTTGCACAGTGAAGTATGAAATTTGCCAAGACATCATTGTCCTGATCGCTTGCCCTGAAGCACCATTTACCTTGGGCAAACGCAACATTGCCTGCTTGCTTCAAGGCGGTGGCCATGAAAGCTGCTGACCTAGCCTCACCAGCCCGGGAGGCTCATGGATTGAAGGCACAATCGAGAACGCTTTGCACAATCATCAAGCGCTATGTGCAAGAATCTCAGGAGTTTCAGGGCTGCTCCTGAGCCCTCATCGATTGGATCCTGAACTCCACATCAGCATGACAACATGTTTGATGTTTAGATATTCAGAGTCTGCACTAAAAGCGTTGAATGCGCAGTTCACGCTGCCAGAGTGGGATGTCCGCTAGCCAGCATTGCTGACTCCGCAAGCCCTCACACAAACACGCCACCAGTGACAAACATCCGTGCACAAATGAAATCTGTGTTATTTCTGCTGATCCGTTGCCGGTTCCAAATGTTCAAAACGCTTGTTGGCAAGCGTGTCAGGCCCCTGACAGAGTAGTGTTGATTGCTTACACACGATACTGAGAGATTCATCGGTTGAGTCACAACGCGACGTACATTGCTATCATGGGTTGCGCTTCCTCGACAGGCAAGTCTGCAGGTTGCCCTATAGGAGCGACACACGTATACAATTAGAAACTTCTGCCTTGCAGCACATGGGCAAGCTGGGTTTCCATCAGGCGACCCAGTAGCTGTTGGGCCGCAATTGAGCGCAGCCTCACTAGCACCTAAAGCTGATCACATAGCACTGATCAGGTCTGCAGTACAGTGTGATACCCAGATAAGTATACTCAAATGATGCCTGTTGATTGAGTTTTATGATTGCCTGCTTCTTGCAGTGTCCCCACCACCGAACCCATACACCAGACACCCGAAAACAAACAAAAATCTGCATCTACTGAAGTCAAGGCCTTGGCACTCCTTGCAGACTCGGCCAATGCTAGGTAATCATTTTAGCATCTTGCATTTCACATAATATGCATTTGCAGTGAGTAAACTCTTTCAGCTTGATGCAATGCATTTACCGTGAGATAGTCTGTTCATACCGTCAGTGATGACGAGTGCATCACTATTGTTTGGACACTACCAACGCTAAACATCATGCGTGCAGTGGTGAGGGTTGTCAGGTGTCGTGTAGTGAGCCAGCAATCATTGCTACAGAGGTGTCCCCAGCTGGCGTACACTCCTCTCAAGGCATGATGCCCAGCCAAATGGCTGAAATCTGCAGACTGATACTCATCTGGCTCAAGTATGTTGACTTAGCCTGACTCTTTGCAGGACCAGAAGCTTGCACTTCACTGCATGAGGGTGCAGCATATCTGCCTGGTCATGAGGCCAGCACAACAGGTGCTGCAATGCAAAGCACAAAGTCCAGCTCTTCCAGAAACGAAGAGTTAGGTGAGCATATTGGCAAAAGTGCTTGCCCTACGGACTCAGCAACAGAAGCCAAACATGCACAAAGCATCAGGTTACTTTGCCAAGCAAGCTTAGGTGATGGTTGCATTCTGTTTAATTGGTGGCTGTTTAATTGGTGGACCGTTCCACAGTGTCATGCGTGTGTATGTGTGTTTCAGCAGAAGATCATCATGAGGTTGTGGAGGAAGCAAGCAGTCAGACAGATGAAGCCAGGAATGCAGAGCCTGTCAGGCATGACTCCAAACACAACTGCTGTTGCTCCCATGGGTCACACACCCTCTTGTGGTTCCGTGAAAGCTTTATGTAGTATATGCGCTGACTGAACTGCATTACTTGCTGGTGTGTGCCAACAGGCATGAGGAGGAAGTGGCACCATTTCAGGCGGAGAAATCATTGACAATTGAGACGGAGAGGTCATTGACAGTAGAGACAAGCGAGGCCTCCCCCTGGACGTACTTGCAGAAGACGTACAGTAATGTGGAGGAGAGTGCAGCCAGCACTGCTGGCCAGCAGCAAACATGCAGGCAGGGCCGCACAACCATTGACCAGGAGGTCACCATTGCTCATCATACTACTACAAGCAGGTCAGCAATACATGACATCTCGGTGTATGTAGCCTGATTCAGGGGTTTTCTCAAGATTTCCAGCTGTCTCCAGCTTGTCTGCATGCATGAATTTCTAGCAAGACAATTTAAGACTGGCGTTGCTCTGTCTGTAAAAGTAGGATGTGCAATGGCAACCGTTGCAAGTGTTGCAGGGTGTCGGCACACAGATTGCCCAGCATCAAGGCAGTACAGTTGAGCCCAGGTGGCAAGCAGATGAGTGGGCCAGCAGGGCTGCTCCCGAGAGTGCCTGGGCTGAGTCCACACCAGGCTTGACTACATCAGGGCTGCCCCATGCAGGCCTGCACAAGCTCCCTGCAAAGCAGCCCTCTGCAAGTATCCCTGCCCCTGCTCAGGTGAGTCCCTTGCAGCTGAGGACCAGCATCCGCTCAGCTGCGTTTGGTACATGAAAGCTTAAAGCAGTGACAATTTGGGCAAGGTCCATACAATTCACATGGTGCAGCTATTGACTTCATGCACCACTAGCCAGCTGCACACATCAAACAAAATTAAAAGCAGGCGTGCTACATTGCAGCAAGTGTTGCAACTCCATGAAACCTGAGATTACAATGTGCCGCAGGTTGACTGCAATGATTTGGGCATAGAGGATGTTGATGAGTTTGAGGCTGAGCTTGCTGCATTGGGCCAGGTCATTGCGAAGTGATTCATATTAGCTGGCCAGCCATGCAAGTGTCAAAGGCTAACTGCTAATGTGCTCTTGCATCACAACATTGTTTGACACAATATGCACTGGCACAAGTTGCCATGTTAAATGCTGCATGTTTGACTGTGCTTTAGTGAGCCTGCAGTTGCTGAAATTCTTTTGCTGGGGTTCTCCTCTGGATCCATAGTCTAGCAATGACTGCCAGCTTGAAAACAGCATCAACAACGAACGATTTGCATCCTGACAGCTGTGCAAACTTGTACTGCAGACAAACATTATCTACCATAGTACAGACACTAGGAAGATTGTGATGCGCCGCCACTGTTTCATGTTGGTGCACTTTAGCAAAGCATGGACTTTCCCTCATTCAGCATGTCGTCAGCAAACAACAAACAAACAAGCGCATCCAGATCTTGGATGACAGTGTACAGTGTCTGCTTTCTGGCTATTCTGTATTTCAGGGCAAGTTTCTGGTGCTCTGCATGCTTCCAGGGCATGTGGGCAAGTTCTTGCTGTCCAGTTGTCATCACCTGCTGCTTGTCCTGCTCAAGAGTGGTCGACATCTCATCGAGTAATTGTTGGCACTCTGCTGCAATGCGCACAGATATTGCCCTGCAGCACTGATTTGTCTGACTCCAACAATCGACATCTGTGCATTCAAAAGACACATGCATGACACCAAATGTATCATGTTGCAACCCTGTGCTGTTAGTGCTTGTACTGTAAGTCAGCTTTGAAATATTGAAGGATGTACTCGTATACGTACACATTCATGGAACATAACAGATATCCTACCTTTCTTGTGCTGGCTCTAACTTGCGGCAATGATGCTGTGTAGGATGCATGTCAGGTCCAGACTGTGCATCACCCTGCTGCACCCCTGCCTGATGACTTTCACAGATGCAGTCTGGCCACGTGACTTTTGTGCTGCATGCGTCTGTGCTGTTTGTGCAATTGTCGATGATGTGTATAACACTGTGATCTTTTCTGTGCATGGATGTTGCATATGCCATTGAAGCATTTGGACTTGAGAGGCTGCTAGGCTGCAACTTCACCTCTTTCAAAGATAAGACTCCACCCTGCAAGTTTTGCCAGTTCATGCTGGTGTGCAGCTGCTGGGGTGATATGTTGCTTTGTTTTGCTGCAACCCAGCTTATCACATTGGAGCCAAGTACAGACCGTGCACACACCTCAGAACCATCAATGACACCATGACTGGCAGAAGTTGCCAGCAAACATAATGTGCATTTGCAAAGACACAACACTGATTGAGAATGCATGTGACTGTGTGCATCATGCATTAAGCGCAGGGCTGCCTGGAAATGAATCTGCAGCTGAGGCAGCACAGTGCTAACCTGTTGGCTGGCTTGCACAATGAGCACTTCCCAGATGCTGCCAAAATCTTCAAACACCTCGTACATAGCCCCCTCAGATCCATGACCAGGCACAAAACCATACTGGTAAAGCATATGCTGCAGAGGATGGCGACCATAGTCCAGTGTCACTTGCTCTCCTGGTTGATGTTGTTGCTTGGCAACCAGCTCCACAGTCCTGCAGCAGCAGTACGTACGCTCTGTAACTAGTCTTCATTGCTTTGGCATACAGGCAGTCTCAATAAGCAGAAATGTCATCTCTTTACTGAAAGCCATACTTTGAACTGGTTTAGTGTGAAAGCAGGCCAAATACCTGTGGCCCTGATGTTGCTGACCCCAGACCAGGTGAGCAGAGCCGCCTTGGCCCATGTGGTTGCACATATCCACAACTGGCACCAAGCATGGTCCCCCGCACTGCAGCACCATGTCTAGGCTCTACACACACAAACGCAGATGCAGGACCACACATTGCTCAGAGGTGAGGGCATTGACAACATGTGCCAATGGCCAGGTGGCATGCAGCTTACGGTCTTAACTGTGCCTGTTTAAGAACAAGTTTAGTCACTGTCAAGGGTCCAGCAATGCACAATGCATAAGCCTTTAGCAGCTCTCAAATATTGTCACAGAGATATGTGCATTGCAAGCTTAAGCCATGCCTCAGTCAGAATGCATGCCAAGTAAATATGGCAAAGCACCTGCCTACTCATGTGGACAGGTGGATGCTGTAGGCAACCCAGCGTGCTGATGCGGTGTGCAGGTCTTACCTGGTCTACACTGCCTGCACTGCCTGCACTGGACTGGCTGGGAGGTGCAGCCTGGATCATGGAGGGGGGTGATATGGCTCTGCTTCGCACCAAGCAGTGTGCCCACATGAAAGAGCCCAAGTCCACTGTGTTTCCTGTGCAGTCAGAGCGCATACACACTCACACTACTTGTCCCTTCCGGCAGTGTGTCTTCATGCGACCAATGTCTCCTGCCCCTGTCAACACTGTGCAGAAGAAGACAGGGCCAGATAGAGCAACACCAACGTCCATGTAAAAACACTCTGAAGTGGCATTACAGGACTACTGATACTGGCTTGTGGAGACAAGTTCCATGCTGGACTGACCTGCATGACCAAACAGTTGGCAATGCAACGCCGCCAGGCGGTCACGCTCCTTGAGTGTTGCCACTTTGACAGGCTCGTATTGCAGCTCATCCAGCTCTGCTACACTGGAGCAAACACATGCACCAGTTTGAGTGCATGTTTGAGCTTGCGCCTGACAACACCTACCAAATTGCAAGCAGTGAAACTTTTCAACAGAGCATCCAGAGGTCATGGTCCAGCGACCACATGTACTCCTGATTTTGCATGTGCAATGCAGGTGTGCACCCCAACAGCAGGCATGTCCAACTGTATACAAACCAAAGCCTATACATGCAATGTCAGACATAAGACATGATGTGCTCTTCCTCAGTAGAGTCAGGCCATTGGCAGTGTGGTGTTTACAGACATGTGCAGCAAGCTGACACCTGAAGAATAGAAGGTGTGGGGTTGAAGGGCCTGAAGGATACACACACATCCCCTTTGCATTCAGTGGACAGGGGAGCAGCTGCAAGTAGCAAGCCCACTCCGAGTCATTGTTGGCAAGAGCCAGCAGCAGGAACAATGCCAGCAACAGCAGCCATGTGCTGCCTTCTGGTACCAAAGGACTTCCGGCTTGCAGCAGATTAGCAAGCGCACTCACCCCATGCGGCATCAGGCCTGCATCAACTGAATTCAGCAAGGGAAACACTTGCGGATTGCCTTCACCCAACACTGAGTGCTGTGATGCATGCATCTAGTGCGGAGACACCATGTATACAAGATGTAAACACTTTGCTTCATGAGGCTGTTGCCATCCCGCTCAATATACAGCATGTATAACGCAGAAGCCAGTGCTGCAACTTCAGCAGTAGATGAGTTGTACTGCTTGAGTTGGTGTGAAGGTATGCTGCAGCAGTCTCCACAGATATGCAGCTGCTCCAAGGCACCATCATAATGGTTTCAGCTGCATTCAGCATTTCCTTCCCACATACTCCCCTGTACAACAACAAGCAGGCAGAGGCTCAGATGTCGACCTGAATCGAAAGTGCACTCCTGGATAAATCGCATGGAACGCCTCACCTGCTGCCAGCACTATCGTTGAGTTGCAGCTTGCTGGCTGTGCAACCTGAAGCAGTATGCCTGCGTAAGTTCAGTGTAACCTGAAAAGGCGTTGATTTTGGTATCGTGTCTACTTACTTAGACTTTCGCACAGCCTGGAGAAATCGTCGTCCATCAGACTGATCCCGAATGAACGCTTTCACCGTCTATACGCCGTTCCAGACCTGGCAAGGAAAGTGCAGTACGCAGATACTATGGCGACATACGCAAATCGTGATGCATTGGCATCACCTCGATGAAGCAACTTTGGACACTTCACAGAGCCTCAAAAGCTGGTTGAGACTGGCGCAAAGAACATGCAGTACTACATAGCATTCAACATGCACAAACAAGCTGTAACTACACTTGACTGAGCTAAGAATATCAACAGGCGTTGCTGTGCTGCCCATAAAATCAAGTAGCAGAACAGTCACAACATATGACTATGTAGTCTTGGTGCCCCTATGAGAGCTGTTCATCCTACATCTCAACTTTGTCATCCACTTGGCAATAGCAACATTATGTGCTCAAACTTTCAACAGACTAAGCCTGGCTTGGAGGAGTGTAGTAAGATCGATGTTCATGACAGCAACTTCAGCTGAATTCAGTCATAAACACCGCAGCATCTGCTCATGCTGCACAATCAAATTAGCAGACTTCAGGAGCATACTCGTTCATATGTGTCTGAAGAACAGGTTCACACTTGGGCACACTTGTTCGTCAGTGTGCCTAGATTGACTGCCTGAGGCAGTGCTCAGCCTGGCCCTTCTTCAACACACACATGAGGCATGACAACGCAGGTGCTGGGAAACAAATCAGCTAAGCTATTGAGGAATAACTGCACTCTCTGTCTAAGGACAACTCGTTGAAAACCTGAATGGCAACCCTGCATTTGATTGCACATCATTGCAATATGTTGCAACCGCATTGACATGCAATCCTTTGACTGTAGGCCTCAATTGTTGTTGGCATAGCCATTTCACAATGGAAAATGACTTGTATCTCATGTGACAACTGAGACTGCTGGGAAATTTTGATTCTGAACAAAGCTGTGGGCAGCATCAAGCAGCTGTTCCAGGGGTTCCCAGGGCTGTACATATGATACAAGGTAGTGCATCCAGTGGTTGCGGCACAACGCGTGAAGAGGGGTGTTAGATTTGCCAGGACACATGCCCTTCTCCAGGAACAGCAGGCGCTCCTCATCAGTGAGGGTCTGCCATGTTGGCTCCTTGAAGAGGACCTATGGGTAACAGGTAGGGCAATGAGCCAGAGCTACAAGCAAAACACTGGGCCAAGGCATGAATGAATAAGCATACACTGCTGCTGGAGCAGGTGATCATGTACAGTCCATAAGCAAGACTTGTGCAGCACACATCGTTGGTGTGTGACAAGCTCAGTGTGACAAGCTCAGTGTGACAAGCTCAGACCCTATGACAGATGGCTGACTGCTGAGCAATCAAGTCTCAGTATGAAAAAAACAGGTTTGCGAATGCTCATATTGGGTGTGGCGCACCTCAGTGTGGTAATGGAGATGAGAGACATCTGTGAGTCTGGTCCAGGCAACCTGAGCATGCAGGTCAAAGTCTGCTGCAATGCTCTGTGCCCACTCATGTGCCTGCTCTGCATGCGGCCATGGGATCAGCTCAATGGCAGCAGCTCCCTGCAACCACACATATGTACACCATCATTCTGCACGCATCAGGCTGCTGCATTGAATACCCATGTCTTATTGCTCTTCACATCTGTGTTGCTGACTCAATGGTGCCCAGCATGCTCTGCAGGCAAGCCCAGGCTGGCACATGTGCAGTACAGCAAATGCTTGCTCTGCAGGCAGACAGGCTGGCACAGGGGATGCTGCTGCTGCCAGTCTCAACTATAACATGCCTGGCAGGCAAGTTGGATGCCTGCTGTACCTGTGGAAGAAACAGCAGATCTGCCATGGCTGCTCCGTGAGTCCAGATGAGGATGGAGGTTTGCTGGAAGAGGGCAATCTGGTGGCGCAGATCCAGGCCTTGCAGGTCCACAACCTGCACCACACTGTGGGCCCACTTCTGCAGGATGCGCGCCTGCACCTCTCCTGCATTCAACAGGTGCCGCCCTGCCTTGTACGACCGGTTCACAATCGTCACCCTCACTGGCTTCTTACTGGCCTGCAGTGCACCAGTTTGCCAAGTCACAGCATGCTGCATGAATTTATGTCAGCTTTCATGCAAATTGAATAATAGTAACAAAAGAAACAGGAGCAATGGCATTGTTTGACAGGTGAATGATGTTACTAGACTTTGCTGCCTGCAACAGGGTCCTTGGCAGCATGTAGTGTATATTCAGCATATGAGGTCGCCCCACACAACACAGTGTGCCCAGCAGCAGACGTCGCTTGCACATACTGGCTCATGCTCATGACAAGCTTGATGCTGAGTCAAACAAGTATTGCCTTGAGTACGCAACACAGTCTTACCACAGCAGTGTCAAACGGGACAGCCAAGCATTGAGCAAGGCGACGCCGCCATGAATGCATTGACTCTGCAGGTGATGCCACAAAATGATCAAAAAACCTGCATGCACACAAGCTGTTCAGTGGGGCCTGAACCACATGCATCACATTGCACCCTGCAGGCTCTATATGCACACAGCTTCAAAGCTCTTTCACCTGTGCCTACAAGTGTTGTTGCTCATGGTACATATGCAAGGCAGTGAATGGTATTGGAAATAGTGGGCATGACAAAACCAATAGTAGGGCAAAGAAGGTGGGTTGTACAATGTGAGTGGCATGAGTGCAAGTTGACGAAAGGTAGATCCATGCTGAGTCTGCATGGCAGGCTACAAGTGCAGCACGCATTGTGGTGAAAGGGGGGTGCATGCACGTAGATGGCTAGACTGTGCACCTTTGCCGCCATTGGTGAAAGGCTCGCACATCAGGGCCCATGCCAGCAATGGCCTTCTCAAACAGGACCACCTGCACGCGTCATTCATGAGCCAGGCTGCCTGCTGGCTGGAGTGCACTGAACAACAGCGGAGCCCCGCACTGCACAGCCTGACTGGGTGAAGGGCAAGCAGAGGGGGCAAGGGCACACAGAAGACACATACACACACATGCAATCAGATGGAGGTTCAGCCAGCTGGACCGTCTGCACCTACGTCCCCAGACAGACACATAGACAGCCATTTGTGGATACCTTGCCATAGTTGGTGTGCTCTTTGATGTGGCGGGGAGGAGTGGGGGAGAGGCAGGAGTAGAGAGGGTTGAGGGCCGGCAGATGGGCAGCCAGGCCAGTCAGGTGCTCGCCTCGCTCCTCCAGCAGCCACAACTGCACTTGGCTTCCCTCATCATAATTGCACAGATCCAGGTATTTGCATAACACATTGTGCCACGTGGGCAGCGTCTCTATGAAGACGTGATAGTAGTTGCCAGCGTTGACTTGATGTCCCAGCAGGGCCAGTGGCACATCCTCAATCTGCACATCAGGAGACATGCAGTCACAGAGCAGGGATGATCGTATTGGCAGGTGCTTTCTGACAACAATTCAAACAGTAGTCATGGCTGAGCTGGGATGTTGTCTTGGAAGGGGTCTTGAGTATCTGGCAGTTTGATTTGTTCTAAGGTCAATTGCTCACACATGTCTTGTATACAGCATGTGCCCTCTGCATCGCCCCAAACAAATGGCAAAGGTTGATGGTCTTGCAGCAGTACATGGTGCACACCTGAGCACTACTCCAAGCTTGTAGCAGATCAGCCTGCTGCACGACCTGGATGTTCAGGCGCGTTGGTTCCAGCCAGTTGATGTCTATGTCTGGCAACACCAAATCACCTGCAGATCCAGGCAAACCCATTTAGGCAGACCCAATTCATGCTGCCTCTGTCAATTACCCTAGAACACCAGCATGCAAGAGAGATCACAGGCTAGCCTTGATGACTTTCTGGAAAGCTGACACAGGGCTTGCGTATGAGTACATGGACTAACTCACCATTAGCCACATACAGCAGCTGGCCCTCCCATAGCACGATGTACTTGAAAATGCAGACTCTGTGTTCAGATTTGCCATCCTCAACAACACACTGCACCATCAGTATGGGGATATTGCAGAGTACTTTCTAACAGCTAGAAGGTGAAAGTATCTCATATGCAATTGCTGTTGAGGTGCAGCACCAGATGCAAACTGATTTTCACACTGCACCTCATGGCTTGAAAGAGGCAGAGACACATTCTTTTGGCTATGGGATGCATGCTGATGATGAAGTCGGTGTCCTGGTCCCACAGCCTGCCCAGCCATTGATACCCCTGAATGCTGTCCTTGTGCTGGCAGAATGACCTAAATACCAGCAAAGGCTAGTTTGCTTGCTCAGTGCAATGGTGTGTACTGTGGCTAACCAGGTGCTGCTTATGGTATGTACGCCGCTTGCAACAAAAGCTGTGGCTCAATGAAAGTGACTATCACCAGTAGTACAGCAACCCAGATCAGCATGCAGTGCCATTTCGGCAGTGCCGCCGTCCGCATGAGCTCACAGGGTCACCGCGGAAGCTGCCATCTTGCGCACAAGGCCTTAAACGTTCTCAAATGGGTGCTCCAGAAACGAGTTGAGTACGCCGCGGTCCTAGTCACACAGGTCGCATTGTTATCCAAGGACCGACACCACAGACCGCGCCGTCGTCGGATGCCCGGGCAATTTCAATCTGCCGACCTGAAAGGAGACGCGGCGGCCCGGTCACAACTTAATGCTCAGGCAAGCGCGTAAACTGGGTCAACTTTGATGCTAGCTCGGGGTTTCGCATAGTCGTTGAAGAGAGAGCGAGCGAGTGGTGCTTTCAAAAACATTTTGGTGAATCAAATTGCGGAAACGAACAAAAGTGACACGCTGGCATGTAAGTTTGCAGGTACGGCATGTAAGTTTGCAGCTTCAGGCAGACCATAGTCAAAACCTTGCAGGGACAAAAGTGAAGAAAAGTTTTCCAGGTGTCATGTGAAGCAAAACCGGAAGAACTTTGTGTACGTATTTTGTATCTGCAAGTTTTGTGTACGTACGGAAGTACGTGTGGTGGAACTTCCACGCCAAATCATAATTGTTGAGCACCTGCAGGTGCACTGCAGCACACGCGCAGGCAGCAGGCTTCCATGACAAGACCTGCGTCGCATGGATCTTTGTAAAGTTCTGTGGGTCAAACATGTACAGGGTGGGGGGGGCCTAGCTAGGGGCAACCACAACCGTACTGGTCAGTATCACGTGACTAAATTAGGTGTATGGTTGCTGTGACTGACTGCTGGTGTTGCCAAATGGTGATATGGATCTAACCAGCTTACTCGGAAAAGGTGAACATCGGCCCTGGAACAAGTCAGGACGACTGTAGTTGTTGCCTGCCGTTGGTTGACAGGCAAGCATTAGACGTCTACATTTCTCTCACGTACGTGGCAAATACGTGTGCAGCCCGCCATATTGTTGGCATCACGCATGCGCAAGGCACCCTGCCCAACTTGGGAAAGTGTATCTGAGATCCAATCTACCCAGGGAACTTGGTCAATTTAGCTCAATCAAGAGCCGGAAGCTACCTCAGCAGCTGACTCCTCTTCTCTGTCCTCTTCTGCCAGATTCCATCCTACAGAAGTTTCGCACGGCTCTGCATCTTGCCTCGGCTGACGGAACCTACCAGCTGCGATGTACATTGCTGGACGTCAACTATCGCATGAGCGTCTCGCTGTGCGTCAGCAACGTCACTGCTCAGTCCAGCAGCACAAGCCTGAGCGCGAGCCGGCAACTGCGTGAGCTGCCGCTGTACATGTCAAGGCACTGGGGCTGAACATGCTTGTTGTGCGCACGTTCAAGGGCAGCTCAAGCGTTGCAATCGCTCGGAAGCGTGCTTGCTGCTACACGTGCACGCGCGTTTGCGCTCGCGCTGGACCGGCCAGAAGGGCTTACAACGCTGTCAAGTCTGAGGCAGCAGCGCCAGAGCTGAACAGGCGTGACACAGATATACGCAAGCTGGATGTCGTTACTACATCAGGCGTTCAGAAAGCATTAGAGCGCAAATCAAGCCGGTCGAACACACCAAATGTCAAGATTTTGGACTGTTTACCCGTTACCAATTACACAGAGTTACTGAGCTCATCTGGTAAAGCCAGGAACCCCGGTGGTCTCAATACTGTGCTAGAGAGTTACAGTGAGCAGCCAGCAGATGACCGCATCCCATTGCATGGTGGCCTCCCTCACCCAGATGCCTTCCCATTTTCACAGCTCAGTGTCATGCTCAAGAGCGGCGCTACATTAACCATTGACAAAGTAGACCTGGCAAGTGAAAATGTGCAACACCTGGTTTGTCTCCACGTGCAGTCTTTACATGGGTTAAGTGGACTTGCACTGCCTGCAGGTAACTGATGCACAGCAGTATGCTACACATCTGCTGGTATGCTGATTGCCGCTCAAGCTCAAGCAGTGCTGACCCAGCTGCAACACTAGCACAGGTCACATGACTGTGTGCATGCTCATAGCTGACTCACAAGGGGAATCTAGGGGGTTGTGCTTTGCTGCAGGGCCTTCCTCAATTGCAGGAGTGGACGCAAGAGCATGTGAGTCTTCAGAACAACCCGCCTGGTCCCTTTCAAGTGCTCATCAGCAACGGCAGTAACCATGCCATCGAGGTCAGCTGTTTGCCATGTGACAGGGGTTCCCCGCATGCTTGCTGTGCTGCTCCTGGCCCCTCATTGCCTTTTTGCTAACTTGTGTGCATTTCAAACTTGGTATCATCCTCTGCTGTGGACTATTCTGATGCAAATGTGTATGAGCAACTTGCTGCCTTTACTCAAGACATCAGCTGCCCTCAACAGTTTACAGCTGCAGATGGTGACAGACCTGCTTTTGGAGCGTGGGGACAGCATCTTGGTGGAGGAGTACACATACTTCTACATGGTGGACTCTGTGCTACCCGTCAAAGGATACCATGCAGTACCTTTGAAGATGGATAATCAGGGAATATGCCCCAGAAACCTTAAAAAGGTGCATCAATGCTGAGCCAAGCAATGCATGCACATGCTTCATGCAGCAAAGACATCATGTGCAGTCTCTATGGCAAGCTGACTTGTGTTGGCATGACTGCAGGTGCTGGAGGAGAGGGCAGTGACAGGGCAGCTACCCAGAGTCTTGTACACGGTACCCACCGGTCACAACCCTACAGGTCAGCGTCACAACCTTCTCAATGCACACGCGTCATCACATTGAATGTGGCCTATTGTGCATGTGCAGCTGTAATTGATCCTCGTGTCAGTGCATTTGTGTCGCTGCTCTGCCCTGCCCTGCCTCACCCTGCCTTGTCCTGCTTTTGATCTTGAGAGCAGCATTGGAGCAAGGTGTGCAAGGCAACAATGCAGGCATAGTGACGCCCCTTGGCAGGAAAAGGGAGATCTATGGGATTTGCCAGGAGTACGGCATCACCATCATTGAGGATGACGCTTACTACTACCTGCAGTATCCCAGCCTGCAAGGTAGCCCTTCTCATCTGCTTCTGTGCCTGACAGGCCATAATGCTTCATAGCAAAAGTGGAGTGTCACCAACAACTTACTGCCTGGCATCTGCCAGACGAACCCATCTGCATGTTTCCACTACAACAGAGTATGTCTGCTCAAGATAAAGCTTCACCATGGATCACTGAGCTCAACAGCTCTTGAAGAGCATCAGCAAGTCAAGCACAGTATGGGGCAATTGCTTCTGCTTTATCACCTTACTCATGGTTCCGTTGGCCGATGTCTGGTAACTCGTCAAGCGATGTACAACTAGGGGTTGCCTTAGTCAGTAGTATCATCCTTTTGTGATGTGCTCACTGGAATGACAGCACAGCATGCATTGTAGGGGCAGTGCCAGGGCTTCAGCAGTTGGTGCCCAGTTACCTGTCAATTGATACAGACTCAAGAGTGGTCCGCCTGGACAGTTGGAGCAAGGTGCTGGCCCCTGGGCTCAGGTTGGGATGGGTGACAGGGCACCCAGATGTGGTGGGCTTGATGGCTTTGGCCCTGCATGCCTCCCTCAATGGGCCACCAGGCATATCTCAGGTCTGCACCACTCATCACACTCAGCTTCCAGGATACACTTCTAGCACAGCTGAAGGGTACACAAAGCAAAGACACTAATGCTGTTGAATGCTGTTATGTGCATAAGCAGGATGTTGCAATCGTTTCCTGTTGATTTAGTTGTGATTGGCCTATTGTACATGGCATACCCTGATGGTTGCCAGCATAAATTTACCTTTTTGCCAAGGCTAAGGCCCTACCCCATGAGGGGGCATCGCTCTTATGATGGTGCAGTCTTTCAACCACACTTGTTGTAGGATCCAGCGCAGCATGAGACAGGTGCTGAATGAGGTGTTGCTTGCAGGCTCTGATGATTGCAGTGACACAGCATTGGGGAGCAAATGGCTTTCAAGAGCATTGCATTCACATGCAGCAAGTCTATCAGCACCGAGCAAACGTGATGCACACAGCCGCAGCCAAGGTGTGCTGCACCATCAGCTTCGGCTGCTGCATGCTGACTCTGCTGTTTGCATATGCAATGGCAACTACTACAATAGCAGGAAAAGCAAACATCTAGGTCACCAGATCCTCTGTTGCAGTGCATCTGGCTTCATGAATGATGACGAACAGGCTAAACACTTGGCCCAGCATCAACATGAATGACTGGTATGTACTGTCTATTGATGTGCAATAATGGCATGCAATTTCAAGTCAAGTAGAGTTCACCACAGCAGGTATGACTGAAGACTTGTTAATCCCTTCTCCCATTCCATATGATTTAACACAAGCATACCTGAAGCAACAGTGTTGCCTTTTGTATGTGATGTGCAAAAACCATTCTGCATAGTGTCATCTTTCAGTACGTCATGCAGGCACTGGCTCATCTGGCAGAGTGGCAGAGGCCACAGGCTGGCATGTTCATCTGGCTCAAGTTAAGTGGAGTGGAGGATGTTGACGAAGTCGCTAGCGAGTTGGTGCAGGCAAATGTCATGGTTCTGCCAGGCAAGCTTGCACACTGTCAGGGGGCTGACGCAGCATATCCATGCCCATACATCCGCCTATCATTTGCCAATGCAAGTGAAGCTCAGATTGCAGAAGGCATGCAGCGCCTGGGCAATGTGCTGCGCAAGCATGAACACCTCCATTTGGAGGAGCTTACAGTTGTACCATCAGACCAACACTAGTTAGCCATTGGCATGCCACATGTTGGCAGGAGGCATGATAATTTTTCTTGCATATGTATCTGTATTGCTGGCGCTTCTGCTCACAATCAGTAATGTCTTGCCACAAACGATTAGGCTTCAGCTCTTGTCATGCATTTGCTTTGAACTTCGCCTTATACTCGCCAGCTTGCAGGTGTACAACAGGACTATCCAAGGTAGTGCCAGCTTGTGTGCAATAGATTGAGCAGACTATCGATAGACGTGTATACTTTGTTTTGGCTGCAATCCTTTAGTTTGAATATACAGTGTGGACCTCGACATGAGCAATTATAATGATACAATTCAAGCAGGCAGGTACATCAAACTAGCTTGTGTAGTCGCAAGTTACACAACTGCATGCAAAGCACCTAAATGTCAATGGACCATACTGGTCAACCTGGCTGACGACTTTTCACATATAGCATGGTATCGATGAGCACGCTAGAAAACATTGCACAATCATGCAAAGTCTCACAGCAAGTTGACTTGATATAGTCCTGTCAAGCACATGGTGCACCTCACATACGATCCAGCCCCTAACATCTTTGGCAATGTTGTCCATCCTCTACACGTACACCAGCTGATGCTGTCTAGCTACCTTTACAATGCTGCTCTGCGCAAGCTTGACTAGTGTACATATTGCATAAACTGAAACTTGAAAGCATGGTCGTCACTCCCATTCTCCCCAGTCTTCATCACGCTCTGACCCTGGCCCACCACTGGTGTCCACTTCTCCATCATTAGAGACATCATCCAGTTCATCAATTTCACTGTTGTCGTCATTGTCTGCTGCTGCAACAGAAGCCTCAGAGCTTGACTCGACGGCAGCCAATGGTGTTGCTGCTGTTTTGGCCTGTGGTGCTGGTGCCTGATTAGCTGCTTCAGTGTGCTCTGCTGAAACAGTGCTAGCAAGTGTGCCAGAGCCTGTAGCAGCGCCCTGCTTGCTAGGGCTCTTTACAACAGTCCAGTGCTCATTGCCGCTGCCGCTTTCACTGCTGGTTACAGTCTCTGTTGCTGATTCATCGCCTGCGGTTGAAGCTGCCTTGTGATGTTCTTCCTGATGTGCTTCTATGCCATGACCGCCATTGCCAGCTGTGACCACACTCTCTTCTGGCACAACTTGCATTGCTGGTGTATGCGCTCCAGACGAAGCAGGTGCAGCAGCACTGTCTGCTGCATTCGGCTCACTCGCTGATGTTTGCTGTGTTTCTGAGGTAGCAGAAGATGACCTAGAAATCTCTTCTGGCAAGGCAGAGGACACGGGTTGCTGTTCTGATTGGACGCTTTGTTCCTCAGCATCGTCCCAGGCAAGCTCTTCTTCCTGCTGCGGCCTGCTAGCGCGCTGGGCCACCTCCAGCCTCTGTGCATGGCGAGCCTGCATTACCCAAATTCATCCTCACTGACTCAGAAGCACCACTTTCAGTCAGACAGACGTGTTTGTGAGACAGACAAACAATATGTAGACTCCTTGTTTGCTTTGCAGGAAGGGTTTCAGGGGTGCACACACAAGTGATGTCATACAGGATTAAGACGGCATGTCCATCATCCTGCACAGTCAATTATCAGCGTGTAATTCTCTTTGTTTACTTTGGCAATTGGACACAGACAGCAGGCAGAGCAAAATGATGCTTGAGATGCATATTGTTGGGTTGTGTTATGTCCACCTGTGGCAGTGGTAGTGTTGCAATCAGAACACTTCCTGTACGTGGGTGCAATTCAGCAGCTGACAGGCTTGCTTCTGATATGCTGACACTGACACTGACACATATTTGACTGCACATACAGCCAAAGTCTACGTCACAATACACCGAAGCAGAGCAAGTTGAAGTCGTAAATCAGCTACCTCAAGCAGGTGGAGGCGATAGAAGTAGCGTGTCCAGAAAGCCTGGTAATCCACAATGACGGGCACAATGCGAGCCTGTAGCTCAGCCATGAAGGCATTGTCTGCAGTCAGCTCATCAACAGCCGATTTGAAGCTGGCCAGATCAAACTTTGAGCGCCAGGCCTGATAGTCAGCCGTGTCTGCAGGCTCATCGCAGTAGGTGGCACTGTCACGCTGCATGCTGCTGATGTCTGCTTCCAACCGACTGTACTTGCCCTTGCTCAGAGGGCGGGAGCCCTGCCGCTTCATCCTGCTTTTGGTCTTGTCACTGGCTGACAGCTCCTCTACTACTGTGTCCCGCACCTGCATCAGCTTTGAAATGTGGAACAACTTGACCTGTTCACAAGAAAGGCGCAAACACCCATCATCAACAAAAAAGTTGCTCACAATGTTAAGCTGCTTGCAAAGCAACACTTTCTTCTAGGAACTGAATGCCACACACACTCACAAGGAACACATACCCAGCTGTGAGCAGCATGGCTCTGCTGTTCAGACACTTGACCACAGGGTAACTGCAAAACTGTTGTAGTCCATGTGGCACAGCACTGTTGTGTGTGGCCAAGATAACAGACCAGATGTGTATCTGACTTGAAGCTACCTGGTCAAAGAGGTCTGTCGTGCGGGTTACCAGGGTCTTGCGAAGACCACCAAGGCCCACGCCCAGCTTCTGCAGATGGATTGCCAGCTCCTTTCTCTTCGTGTCCAGCTGGGCAGTGGCCTGCATTGTTACAGCACCATAACTTTTACCATACGCGACAGGAACTCAGTGTCAAACAATGTGCACTGATATCCTCTCCACCTGGCAGCAGAAGTTGAAAGTACAGTTGGAGACTAACAAGATGACCTAAGCCACATGCATGATCATCAATAACTGTCCATGGTGTTGAATACATGTTTTGAGTGATGCAGACAACATTGTGTTGTACATGATGCATGCAGCCAAATCCCTACATCTTTGGGCAGATGCTCTTTCGCAACTTCAACCCGTTTGACTGTTTCTTTCCTCAGCTGGTGCTCTTCCTCCCGCACACCCTTACTGAAGGCTTCCAATTCAGCTCGCCAATTTGTTTCCTTCAGGCCTGTGGTGATCTCTGCTGTGTTCTTCTTTACAGAATCTGCTAAGGATGATGCAACACCCCATAAGCTAAACCCAGCTTGGTCCTGGCTGCTGACAGTGTCCTCGGGGCTGAGAAACACAGTCACATTGGTTTCCTGTTCTGTCTTGTCATGACAAGCAACTGCTGTTACCTTGCATCATCTGACTTGTCAGCTTCACCCTCTGCTACCGTCTGCAATAGCAAACATCGTGTTGGGAGGCACACCCAAAACCCCGGTGCCGGTGCAGCAGATGGCCGTCAACTTTGTACCTGGTCTGCGGCTTCAGCTCCAGTGTCCTCCCCCCAGGTGGCGGACACGAGTTTGGCAAACATAGGGCTTGTTTCGCGACAGATCTTATCGCAACTCCCGAGCCTGACACATCTCGTTGAGGGGTCTGCCTATCCGGCAACAAACTAAACGGATCTGCACAGCACGAACGCTATGGCAATTCGTGTGAGGGTTGCAAGCTTGTGCGCGAAGATGGCCCCGCGATGCTCCGAGCAATTGCAGTGTTGGTTTTGAGCTGGTGGACCCTTCATATTCCCGTTGTCTTTTGTGAAGGCTTCTTATAAGATGGCTAATTAGTTGGCACAAACCATCTCAAGCAGACCACAGGAAGCCGATGTGTCAAGCTGAGCCGAACCAGCTCCAAAAGGTACAGACCGCACCCTGCTTCGTTTATTCTGTGCTTGTCAAGGCATCGTTCATAGCCTGTCTTGTTGAGTTTCAAGGCAGGCACTGCGACTGATGCGAAAAGAACTAGTCCCATTAGGCCGATAGTGCGCGTAAGCCCATCGCATTCTTGCATAGGTATCCTGGGACACAGTCAGGCAATACGTAGATGGGTTGCGATCAGACTTGCATGCCCTGTCTGCATGTCTTGGATGCAGCTGCTTTGGACGCTCATCTCCCGGTTATATTGCAGGTTAACACTGTTGGACGAATTCTGTTCGTAGGGGCGCCGCAAGCCGGCAAGTATAGTCTCGTGAGTTGTCTGCTCAATCCTGCAAAGACGCTTAGCAAGCAGTCTGAGTCCCGGCAAATTTGGCATCTCGACACCAAATATTACACCACAGCAGTCAGTATCAGCAGGTTACATCCTGCAGAACAGACAACAGAACAGGCTTTGCTCAGTCAAGGACTAGTGCTAGTATTTGATGCAACCTCAGAAGCGTCATTTGTGGCAGTCAGCAAATGGGCAGCGTCGCTGTCCAAGTCAGTTGGTGACATCAGGCTGTGCATTGCCAACAGGGTAGATCAGCTGCCAAGGCAGCCCATCACTGAAGCTGAAGCAGTACCTGAGTTGCAGCGTAGCAGCTGGCTGCAAGCAGCCCAACTATGGTGCACAGACAATCAGTTTGAGTACGTAGAAGCCAGCAGCACAGACAGGAAACTAGATGAGAGCCTGGTATGGGATGAGCAACAGCAGGGAGTCTGCAGAATCAAGCAAGCCTTGGAAGCCAACTACTGGCCAGGTCTTGAGATGAAGCAGCACCACTCAAAAGCCACAGCACCAAATGCAGACAGCTGTCAGGGGTCATCTCAAACTGCTGTGACCAATGGCACATGCCAATCTGATGAGACAGCCAACGGCTCTTCAGGCAACACAGAGTCTGACCCAAATGGCTTTGAGGACTTTCAATCCGCAGATGAGGCAGACTTGGACCAATTTGACACCATGTTTGGAGAGCTGCGCGGTACGAACCCTCATTGCAGCTACACTAGACACACCTGTGCTATTGTCAACAGATGCATAAACAGAGATTACTTTACTTCAAGCTGCAATTGTGTTATGCAGCAACACGAGACAGGCTGCAGGATCTACCCAGAGATCAGAGGCAGCTCGCAGCAGCTGATGTAGCCTTACGCATTGCAGCCATTCTGGGACTCGATGAAGAAAGCGATGATGAGAAATCAAGCTGACAGTGGCTTCAGTGCAATGCATTTCTGTTCAGTCTTGTACAACATTCTAGCAAACTCCAGGTCACAGTCCTGACATGGGGTTGCTTAGATGTATTGTGGTTAGCAAGTCCCAGTGGGGCATGAGTGGCAGAAGTGGTCTACTTATCGAAAATATCAGTAATGTTGATGCAACACAGCATGCTTTGAGCGCTGTTCATCTGATCTCGCATGCAAGCTTGCGCAGAATAGCTTCCTGCAGACCCTGAAGGCTTTGCAGTAGTACCGTACTCAGCCGGAAAAGTCACAGGTCTTCCGGAAATTGACTACATTCAGTAATCACAACACCAAGTGCTCAGTGAGTCAGCAAACAACCCTGCAAGACTTACAGAACGTCCGCTCATACTTTCATATCAGAGGAGACGTGTACATCACACCCATGTCTTGGATAGGGGTATGTGCAGAATCTGCACGTGTCAGGTTGCCATATTGCTAAGCTCATGCGCAGTCCCTGCTGATCATATGACAGGGCATGTGTTCACATGTACATGCAATGCACCCCTGTCTGCATCCCAAGTACTTGCCTGGGATAACAAGTGTGCCATGTGAGAACAGCTGCAATGATTTGCAAGATCGATCAATCTTGTTTGCAGAGGACAGGGGTAATTGTGCACCTAGGACAGGTGCATGCAGACATTATGTTGTTGCTGCTGCAGCAACCAGATTAGGGTAATAGTATTCACACAATTTTGCATGAGGTGGCTCCTGAAGTCAGCATTAGTTTGCTTGGGTTGACGCAAAGAAGACATGGCATCATTTGATGTACCGGTACATGAAACACTTTGTACATGAAAGTCACCGCAGGGATGCATGCTGAAGCCAATTTCTGAAACATCAGTGTAAATGAACAAGTAATCAAGTAAGCAGGTGCACTGCACTGCTGGAAATTCCAGTGCGTCATAGTACTGCAAGTGCTCAGCACGCAAGATTGATACACATACATCCTTCTGCTGTGATACAGTATGTCGTCAGTGATGACTGCTGCCAAATTCCACATCTCGCATTTTGTTAATGACATCCTGAATAGGCTGACTAATGTCGCCATTGACAGCTGGAGTGGCACACGTATCAATCAAGTGCCCTTTCTCTGCAGCGACACTGTTTGTTCCCGTGCTGAGCTCCACATCTCCAGCCTCAGCAA
>JAABUK010002016.1_pt1 | contig 37277 bp, 42 predicted proteins | sample 5559141 | NCBI WGS metagenome assembly JAABUK01 (sample SAMN10711869, study PRJNA513367) | rock metagenome | isolation source: Antarctica rocks | place: Antarctica: Victoria Land, Pudding Butte nord | collected 2016-01-03
AATGCTAAGAAAGAAAAGTATCTACAGAAAAGAACTCGATTCTTATATGTGTGTTTCTCAGCTCTGTGCTAGGCTCGATTGAGTTGACGTCTTACACATATGATGCAGAGTCTCAATGATATCATCTCTAGATCAGGTTTTCGCTAGACTCGATTAGAATGAAATCAGGCGAAGACTAGACGAAGAATAGACGAAGGCTAGAATCGTAACACATCTTGATCTACGAGCTATTTGAGCATCTGAAAGAAATATACGATGAACTGAATAGAAATTGAAAGTGTCGTTGCAAGTACAATGCTCTGAGATAAACAGACAAGTTCTTCAACGTCTTCTACTTCAACTTTATGAAGCTATTCAACTATTTAAACTACAACGATTGCACTCTGATGAACAATCTTCAGAATAAAATTAACAATCGCTTGCAGAATGCTTTGTCAATATGCTTCAAAGACTTCACTTCACTTCATTGTCTCAAGATCTTTCTTCAAGATGTGAATAATAAACAGTGAGTCAACTATCAGCTACACAGTCAGCTTCGCACTGTCACTGTCAAAGTCACTGTCGTATCTGATAAATGTGCTGCTACTTCATTGTCAGTGACAACTTCAATAATCAATTATATTAAGTCTACTCTCTTTTTTACCTCTGAGTCAGCAAGATCATCTATCATTTGCTATACTTGCAAGATCTCGAGTCATTTGTTCAAGAATTGCTTTCAGAACAAGATCAACACTTCTGCATTTTATGCATTCATTCTTCATCTACATGAAATCGTTATTTCAAAGAATAAGAAGAATGAGAAAATGTCTTCTTTCAAAGATAGCGAGGCAAAAAACTAGAGACTTTCATCAAAGACGTGATGAAAGAGATGTTAATTTCTTCAACAATGAGCATGTCAGATGACTCTTTTGCTTCTGAATCTTTGACTACTGAATGTGTACTTTCTAGCAATGAAATTAGTTACTCATTGAAGTCATTGATAAACATCGAAGCTGCTGACTATTCATTCATTGATGAAGTGATTGCGCAGATTGTTTGTAATCAGTTGCAAATCGAGTCTTTGACTTTGATCAAAGCGAAGTCAATTCGAGAATTCAACGATCACTATGCTAAGAAACTCATTACTCATGTCATTTATTTGAACCTGACTGTTCAAGATCATATGATTGACATAACTTCTATGTTGATCACTCGATTAAATCAACATCAAATGATTCTTGAAAAAATCTGAATGAACAAAATCGATCTAGTAATTGATATGCAAATCAATTCTCTTCGATTTTTGAATTTCATTCTCAATTCAAAATCGATTGTTCTACTCACAAGCAACAAGACAACTATGAAGCAGAAGAGTTTGACTTCTACTCATATACTGAAAAAATCTTTCACTATCTCTCAACTTAGTCTGAAATCACTCTCTTTCAGTCAGTTCAATGAGAAGTCAGTTAAACTAATCAAACAGTTAAAATCGCGCGACGCGACTTTAACTAGCGTCAAAATCTCTAAATTAACGTCAGATTTAATGAACATAGCAATGATAGAGACAGCAACATATAAAATGTTAGTCAAACGATCAATCAATTTATAAACAAGTTCTTGATGCAAATGAAATCAACGAGAATTGTATGTTACTTCGCAAAGCAATAGCAAGAGACGAAGCACAATATGAAAATATCAAATTGAAGAATTGTTGAACTCAGAATGAAATCTTGTTTCATGATAGTCAGTTATGAGTTTCGTTCAACAAACTTCTACAAATGAATCTGATTCATGAGATACATGATCAATCGTTGATTGATCATTCTGAAATTCTTAGAACAGTGAAGATCATAAAGTGAAATTACTATTGATCTTCTATGCGAAAAATGATGAATCGATATATTCAAAACTGCTACGTATGTCAACGTTCAAAGACATCAAGAAATAAATCAAATGACTTGCTTCAATCTTTATCTATATCTGAACAGCGATGACAGAACATAGTCATGAACTTCATTATTGATCTATTTAATTCGTACGACTATAACGCTATTCTGACTGTCATTTGCAAATTGTTGAAAGAAAGGCATTATATTTCTTGCATCACTGATGATGAAGATATCATAGTCGAAAAGACAGTTGAAATGTTGCTTCAATGAGTATATCAAACTCACGATCTATCAAGCTTCATTGTATTCGATCAAGATTCTCAGTTCATCTTCATTCTTTGAAAGTTTCTTTGCAAATGACTGAGCATTTCTCTTTGATTGTTCATCGTCTATCACTCTCAAATCAACGATCAAAGCAAACGAGTCAATCAGAATGTCGAGCGATATCTTCGTTTCTTCTGTTCATACATGCAAAACAACTGATTCAAGTGAATACTTATGATTGAGTTTGTCAACAATAACATCTTGTCTTCAATCATCTTCTTGACTCTCTTCTTCATGAACAAGAGCTTTCATTCTCGTATAAGCTTCGATCTCGACATCATCGAGTATGAAAGCACTCACGAACGTCTGCAGATCGCTCAAGTCGAAGATATATTTGATCACATGAATAAGACATTGATCTTCGCTCGCGAAGCTCTGATCAAAACACGAAAACAAATGATGAATCAAGCTAACAAGCATAGAAAGAAGATCAATTACAAGATCGAATCAAAGATGTTTCTGAACGAACAAAACATCATTACAGCGAGACTTTTCAAGAAATTGAATAACAAGATGCTTGATTCTTTTCAGATCACAGATTCTGTTGACTCATTCTATAAGTTGAAACTATCAAAGACTATGCATATACACAATGTATTTCATTCAGAGCTTCTTCGTTCTGCTGTCGATGACTCTCTGTCTGATCAAAAGAATGAACTCTCAAGATCAATAGTGATAAACGATGAAGACGAATGAGAAATCGATGATATATTGAACTTTCAATGATATCAAAAACGACTTCAATATCGAGTCAAATGAAAGAACTATGACAATGATCTCAACTGATATAACGCTGACGACAATGAGTTTATGAACGTTCAAGAGATGATTGATGAATTTTATATCAGATATTCAAGAAAAGCGCACTAAGAAACAACATTCATGCAAACATGAATAGTTAAGAAAAGAGAGTAATGTTATGATTCTAGTCTTCGTCTATTCTTCGCCTAGTCTTCGCCTGGTTTCATTCTAATCGAGTCTAGCGAAAACCTGATTTAGAGATGATATTATTGAAACTCTGCATCATATGTGTAAGACGTCAACCCAATCGAGTCTAGCACAGAGCTGAGAAATACACATATAAGAATCGAGTTCTTTTCTGTAGATACTTTTCTTTCTTAGCATTTATTTATTAGTTAAATAACATTCATATGACTCGCTCTATGCTGATTTCTAACACAAGCATCGTATTTTGAATTTTGAGCTATAGACTGTGAGACGTTTTATTGTCTCTGCTCATCTCAATCAAGTCAATCTTGTTGTTCTTTTCTCTCTTGATGATCTTGTTGCTCTTAAGTAAACATTTCGTCTAAATCTTCAAGAGACTCGATGAAATTTCGTGAAAATTCTTCGTTTATAAAAGTCTGACTTGTCAATTTATTCATTCACTCTTGTCAAGATGCAAAAGAATTTGTGAGTGTTGAACTGACACTGAGTGAAATTTCAAGTCATTTATTGAAAATGATTTCAAGATCAATGTTGAATCTAGATCTTAATGAAATGTTCTCTGTGAAGAGTGAATTGAGTGAGAGAATCAGAGTAATCTCAATGATCAGCGAATTGATCAACAGAGTTTTGACAATATCTGCTGTGACTGTATTGAAATTACATACGTTCGTTCAAAGTTGCTTCTTATCTACGACTCATTCATTTGATTATGCAACTGAGCTGAAGTTCAAATCAATAAAGTTAATGAAGTAGTTAATGAAATCAACGAAAATCTCTCTAGTCTTAAATTTAGTAGTATGCTCGACTCTCTTTGCAATCAAAAAAATGTCGTACGATTGAAAATTTGAGAAAGTAACGTACTCAACAATGACTTTGATGACGTCGCTGAGTACGATAGTGACAAAAGAATGATCAATATTGATAAAAGTCTTGAGCAAGAATGAGATCATCATCACTTGTTGATCTGAAAGAGTCAGCTTGAAGAACAAAAGAAAGAGTTCTGATCATTGTAATAGTTGACACTATTGAATCGTTGTAATAGTTGAAACTATTGAACTGATGCTTTCTAAATCATGATGAGATTTAAATCGCAAGATCAGATTGATGCTATCATTGTTACGAAAGTTGTATGATCAGAACTATGTATAAGTGAAGACATGACATTCTTTATCTAAGATTGAGATATTTATGTATCATCATGACTAAAATAGAAAGAAATCATGAATGAATTCGAAAGTGAGCTCAAAAGTGAGCTCAAAAGTATTCTCGAGCGAGATTTATAACAATGCATTACTTCAATAATGATCATTACTATGTTGATGTTGATGATTAGAAATTGATCAAGTTTTTTGCTCAAGTTTTGATATGTAAAGTTGCAAAACAAATAGTATGTTCTGCATCTTTAAATTCTTTAACTGCTTATGTACTTCACTTACTGATTATTGAAAGATATGATTTGTCTGTTCATTAAATTCTTGTGACTTGAACTTCTCATTTGCATGTTTGAATGCATGATTCTTAAATCTGTTTTAATGAAATGATGAATTTTCAGTATGAGAGAAGTTATTACTTCTTTTGATCATGCAACTTCTGATGAGTTATTGCATGTTTGACATCTTTTACTGAACAGCTTCATGCAAATGAAGCAATTAAAACTGTGAGACAACGAAATTTCTTTACATGAAACTGTATAGTAAAAAATAATAAGATAGCACTTTATTGATGATAGAACTAATTGCTAAGAAATAAAAGTAAGAATTTGCAGAATTTTCATCTTTTATTAAGTCACTATTTTTATTCATTCATTAATTTCTTTGATTTAATCTTGCAAACTAATATTGCAAATATGCATCATTCATAGTCAATGAAATGTGTTTTCACACAAGAAATTTCAATTCAACGCAGTTTAAATGATGTTAAAACATTGCGTGATCAGAAAAATTATCATGCAAAGATTTCATTCATGCAACAACAGTACAACACTTCTTCTAACAATCATAATTAATTTATAAGAAAGATTAATGACATGTCAATATCAGTAAAAGATGAAAAAATACTATTAGTGATTAAACAATTCAGATGCAAAGTCTGAAAGTTGTGATTACAAGTGATCAAAAAGATGATAATTCATTGATTGCATTAATATACTGAAATGTCTTCATCACATCAATAATATCATCAAGTAATTGATGAAAAGATATCAGATAGAATAATCATTTCAGATGATGAGTTTGAGAATCATGATTACATGTGCTTGAAGAAGTAGTGACTCATCAATTACACTGATATACTGAGAAAGCTTGAACTCATCTTCTTTACTTGATGTCAAGTCATACATCTATCTACATGAAAAATTGAGAGCGCAAGAGAACAATCAGAACACATTTTCTTTTATTGATCAAAGTCAAACATCAAATGATTGCAATTGCATGTTTATACTAACAATTTATTCAATGTTTACATGATACAAGTCAAGTCAAGAGAAGAAAAGAATTATTCAATATAATCATATTCTATCTTCTCATCATGCACATCTCTCTTTCATCACATATTTCTCTGCTCAATAAATGACAATCATTAAGCAAGAGAACACAGTTTTCAACACTACAATCACGAGCATCATGAGTGCAATGAAATTGACTTCGCGATCAAAGATTGAAGATCGAAGCATCGTTGTATAGAATATCATTAATGAAGAGCAGAGCAAAGACGATGTGTCATAATTAAACAGCACAGACACTCTCATCAAGAGTTTACTCGAGAGTCACGCGCTGAATAGAAGCTATAGGTTCATTACTGATAACATAGTGCCAATTTTATTGTTTCGACGGCGTGAAGTCGTCGTGTAGTCCGCGAGCGATTTTCTCCCCCAGAGGGTTTTGTCCGTTCGATACACATAGCATAGTTTCCCCCATGGGTCGGACTTAAACCGATGTCACAAGAGTGTATGAATTCAAAACAAATCAAATCAAATCAAATCAGCCCAAATCCTGGGCATTTAAGCATCGCTACAGCCCCTCTTCCCTCCCATATCGCTTTCATTCCACTTACTCTACACTTGCAAACCGTTTCCAAGTCTCATGCTCCTTGAAAGCTTCCATCGCCGTTTCCTCCAGCGTCAATGAAACCTCCAAGTCCTCATTTCTCAACGGGGGAAAAACAATGGCAATGCCATTCATATACCCACCATTCGGAAACCTAAAGACCTCGCAATCGCCAAATCTGTCCCGCCATTTCAGCGCCGCATAGTCAAACTTCGTCCACGACATCAGGAACAGTCCCGTCGTCTTGATGTTCTCCAGACAATCGATGAACACCTGCCCAACATCCGGCACCTGCTGTAGTGAAGCAGACGGCCAAATTACCCAGGAAGTGGGCGGGTAGTGACGGAAAAAGCTGCGTGCGGCCATCGATCGGAATGCCAAAAGTCGTGGTGTCGGATGGTGCGATCGCACCAACCTTCAAGCGGGCGGCCATGACGGTCCGCCAGATGAGGGCGCAGACGGCATCGTGGGTTGAGATGTAGGGTTCGGTGGTGGACATGGAGGGTTTTTGGCTGGTGGCGAGGGCTTCGAGGTCCGCGAGCGCAGATTTGCGGATCAAGAAGGTGGCACTTGGCAGGGGTTTGCCGTCGGGCATAGCCCCTCAAGGGTTCGAAGAGGGTTCGGGGAGAACACTGTAGGAGGAGAGAGTGGCCATATCGACCTTGGGGACGCCGTGGAAGAGGCGGGAACGGTCGAATTGCTGAGGGGAAAAGAAGACTTTGAGGTTCGAAGAGGTGGTGGGGGGCGTGGTCTTGCGTTGATCGATCGCTCAGCATTGATTTGCTAGCATTTCGGTAGTGCGGGACTGGCCCACGCCGTCGCCGATGCTGTGGTAGATGCAGATGACGAGGAGGAGCCCGGATTTGATGAGGTTTGCCTGCACACTGAAGATTTCCAGTGGACGCATGGCTGGGTGGTCCCAGGCCGGTGTGGGGCAGAGATCTTCGGGCAGCAATTTCTCCTGGCTGAACTGACTCTTTCGCAGTTCCTCCATGTCATACGTTGCCGAAAGATCTCTGACTCTTAAGTGGGCTTCGCCTTTGTCATGGTATCGGAGACCGCCTTACTTTTCGCCATTCCGCGGTTGTGGAGGCTGCGTACAGCTGCCGGCTAGGTCGGGAAACTGGTTGACCGTCGCTTGCAAGCCCTCCCGGAGGATCGACACAATCTCTTCATTGTTGCTCCCTGGTGGAAGGGAGAAGACTGGGATTCTACGTGACCAGTTGTACACTGCCGCTTGATCCAGGGGCGACAGCTGTGTGTTGAACGATGGACTTGTGAAATTACAATGTGCGTTCGTTTCTACAAAACCTGTATTCTCAGGGCTTGAGAACGACGGGGCGTTAAGGAGGGGATGATAAGCAACAGACAGAGAGATTCACCAGTTGAAGAATAAATAACAATACTTATCAGAGTCTAGCGTTCGTAGTCCCGAGGCACAGCGTCATCGCGAGATACTGTCGACTGCCGGGTAAGCTTCGCATCTGGTTGGGGGACATGGCTGGGGCACAGGTTCTGTTGGACGTTTCGGGATCCTCACCTCAAAGCCGAGGATATAAGAAATCAAGGTAAAGTCATCAATCATCTTTGTCCGCCTTCGAAGCATGTGTCGACATAAGAACAAGTCTTACTGTAGAGGGATAGCGTATTACTACCTTATGTAGCACATTGCGTCGATAGGAGTATGAAGAGGTATGTTGATTCATCGGCTTTTGAGGGTTGAAAAGCCTTAGAGCGAGCAGTTAGCTACCTTAGGCATCTTAGGTACCCCGTGGAAAAGACATGGATTTCTACTGGCCGCTGGCGCAGTACATAGCAAGAACATGCTCGAGAATACTCTGCCTTCGGTAACTACCTTACGAGGGGGTCGCCATTTCCGATGGAAACTGCTTTGCACTACGTCTTTTTAATTAGGTATCGTTGATTGCAAAACCTGTGCCGTTTTTTAGAATTTGTCAAGAGCTTCATCAAATTTAGTGACGAATCTTCTAACAGTGCAAAATAAGAAACAGATTTGTAAAATCAATCTCACTGCTTTTTCGATGCTTTATATGTAGTATATTCAATGCTTCGTATGTGATCTATTCAATGCTTTATATGTGATGTATTCAGTGCTTCATATGTGATGTATTCAGTGCTTCATATGTGATCTATTCAGTGCTTCATATGTGACGTACTCAGTGCTTTATATGTAATTTATTCAGTGCTTCATATGTAATCTATTCAGTGCTTTATATGTGATATATTCAGTGCTTTATATGTGATCTACTCAGTGCTTCATATGTGATCTATTGAAAGTTAATGAGAAAGTCAATGAGAAAGTCAATGAGAAAATCAATGAGAAAGTCAATGAGATGTAGAAAATTCATTATTGTTATTTCAAGCTCTTCTTCATAACAATAGTTAATGTAGTTCTTTCTTCTATGAAACAGATAAGACAAAGAAGTTGATGAAGCTTTGCGATGAAAAAGCAAATAAAGATGTAAATAAAGAAAGCAATGAAGAAGCTAATGAGATAGAAAGTCATGAAGAGAGTCATGAAGAAAGTCATGTAGAATGTTTAATAAAAAGCTCAATAAAAAATTTAATAGAAAATTTAATAGAACATGTGATAAAGAGTTTAATAGAAAGTTTGATAAAGAGTTTGATAAAGAGTTTGATAAAGAGTTTGATAAAAAGTTTAATAGAAAGTTTAATAAAGTGTTTAATAAAGAGTTTAATAAAGAGTTTAATAGAAAGTTTAATAGAAAGTTCAATAAAGCGTTTGATATAGAGTTTGATAAAAAGTTTAATAAAAAATTTGATAAAAAGTTTAATAGAAAGTTTAATAAAGCTTTTGATAAAGAGTTTAATATTAAGTCATAAAGAGTGCTTTCTATTGAACTAATTAACATGTGCTATGAAGCATGTATGAAGCATACAATGTGTATGAATAAACAGATAAATTGATAAACAAAGATGAACAAAGATTCAAAACATACATTAAATTAAAATTAAAAAAGTTATTAATAAGATGATTATGAGCACAGTGAGTACAGATACATTGAGACATGAAAAATGATCATAAAAAGAGATAAAGATTGATATATACACATACAATGAAGATAATGACAGATGCAGATAGATAATGAAAGTATACAAATATATATGAATAAACAGATAAGAAAATTTCAATCATCAATCAGATGATTTTCAATCATCTGATGTATGTACAATGACTTCAATGAACTGTAAAAATCAGAATGATAATTGAAGCAAAAGAAAAAGAAATGATGACAGTTTAAACGAAAGAAAATAACTTGCATGAGTTGACGCAGCAAAAAACATAGTGCAAGATCGAAAAAGTTTTGATGTTAAATCATCTGATGAAACACTTGACAATTAATGATCAGAATACACTCTTGCTTCAATACTATATAGAAGATATCATTGAAATATCACGCTAACTTTATTTCTAGACTGATCGCGTCAAGTCGAGTACTTGAGTTCAAGTTGAGTACTTGACTCGTCAAGACTCAATTCAAGTCAGAATTCTTGATTCAAGTATTTGAGTTGAGTCAGAAGATTCAACTCAAGTATTCAAGTCGAGTCAGAAGATTGAGATCAAGTATCGACTTGAAATTTCCGATTCGATTCATCAAGACATGAAGCGAAGTACTACTAATATCTATCTGAGTATCTGATAATGCAACAGAATAATGCAATTGATTGAAGAAAATTCATGCTTGTTCATTTACTACTGCTAATCTGAGATCACTATTATTTCATCATTCTTCTTCTTCTTCTTCTTCTTCTTCTTCTTCTTCTTCTTCTTCTTCTTCTCGTACTTCTTCTCATACTTCTTCTTGTACTCGTTCTTGTTCTCAATCATATCTGCATCGTCATTTCTCTTGCTAAATTTCATCTTCTTATCATTGTTGTCAATCTCAATGATATCATCAGATTCATCATCTGATGAATCTAGTGAATTAACTATCTTTCAATCAACCGCATTTTTTTCATTCGAAAATGCGCTCATGAATTTGTTGAATTCTTGTATGACATCTGAATCATTCGTTGTCTTCAATTCATTCAATTCTTCGTGATGTAAAATGCGTTGCTAAATTAATTCAATAGTAGATATCATGTATCTTGACATGTTTTTTCCAAGTTCATCTTGTTGTACAATAGTTTAATGCATACGTTAGTCTTGTCTTTCACATCAAACACAGTACATACATCAACAGTAGAAGTAGTATTGAACGTCGTCTTCATGATTATTGCTTTGAGCTTCGCTCGCTTTGCAGTCTTCTTCTTTCTCATCTTCTTCATCAAATTTGTCTTGAAGCATTAAGTTATTATACAATCAGCTTTTGAAACACATATGCATTACTTAAATGCATTATCATGCAGATTCTTTTTCACTCAATCATTCGTGATTGTATTTCGCATATTGTTCTTCATTTTCATCTGCTTCGCTTTGATGACTTTCTGATAAATGCTGATGCTTCTCAATTTGATGAGTTGTTTATAAAGAATCACTTGATCTGCACTTTGTTTGATATAAAGAGTTTTCTGATCTTCATTTCATCTCATTGCATGATTTCTACTCATAATTGACTGCAACTTGATTGATAGATTGAACATTCTGCGATTTTGATTAGTCTTAATGATAATGCATATAAATAATGCATAACAATCTTCTTATCTGATAGTGATGTTGAAGTGCTTTTTCTAATGAACTTAGTCACAATAGATGAGTGCAATGAATAAATGTAAGACGTAGAAAAAGTTAAAGTTAAAATAAACGTTGAGCGTAGATAAAGTTAGAATTAGAATAGATGTAAGATGAGATGTAAGTAAAATTAGAGTTAAAACTGAATGTTAGAATTTATTCATCATCTTAAAGCTGCAATCAACACATTCATCATATTAGTGCTAATATCAAAACATTCATCATATTAATTTTACTATAAACACAGTCAACAGTCATCATCTCTTGTTTACACATCATTTCTTGTTTACATCGTACTTCACTTTGCTTTCACTCAACTTGATAGTCTCAATTTTTCAAATCGTTGTCAGTTGATATACATCATGACTTGTTGCAAGCAAACAGATAATGCATTTAAATAATGCATTTCTTGTTGCACATTGCTGACAGACTTGATTTAGAACGAAAGTCTAAAGATGCATTGCATGATGATTTAAGAATCTCAACTCGTGATGATATGACATCAGATAATCAAATCATGAATGAATCAAAAGCAGATTTAAAGACTTTATCTGAAAGCAAAATCAATAGAGTTCAGAAGATAATGCAAACAGATAATGCATCAAGCTATCAACAGCTAATTTATCGTGACAGTCAAAGAGAAAGAGAAAGTCAGAAATCATTGCACTTCAAGAGATACATTGTTATCAGAGAGATGCAAATTTGTTGATATTGAAGATCTCATTTGAAAGAGTAGTTCGCGAAATCATGCAGAATGAGACTGATATGAACAAGATGAATCAGAAAATGAGTGATGCAAACTATAAAATTCAGACTTCAACACTGTTTGCTTTTCAAAAGATTACAGAAGCGTTTTTATGTGAATTTCTTGTCAGTAAGTGCATTACTCATTTGCATTATCATTGATGTTTTACAACATTTACTGATATAATGCTTTACATATGCAGATAGCAATCTTCTTGCTATTCATGTTAAGCGAGTAACTCTTCAGCAAAGAGATTTGATATTCATGAAAACTTTGATGTGCAATCTTGAAATTCAATTGAGTGCTTAATGAAAATAGCATTTGCAATATCTTGATCAGATTAAGTTGTCTAGCATAGCAATACACTCTATGAACTGCATTATCTCTTTGCATTATCTTGTAACTGTGTTATCATACTACATACATTAACAATGCAAAAGCAACATAAAATGAAATGATATTGAACATTTAAACATTAATAGAACATAAAACATTCTGCAAATCTGTCTTGAAAGAATCATCAGATTCATCAATTGCATTATCTTCATCTTCTTCTCTGTGATAAATATTTCATGCTTCAATGATAGTCTTTTCAAAATTCAAGTTCATGATATGATTATAATACTTGAGAAGCATTATCTGTTCAACTGATTCTGAAGTCATTTGTAATTGATCTCATCGACAAACTCTTCTTGTAAAACTGAATGTTCATTCAATATTTATAAAGAATATTAAACATGAAAGAATATTCTTAGTCATTTGAGTCAATCTTGAATAGTTCAAGACGTTGTCTCTTCAATACTTTCATGTTGAAAACTTCTTGACAATAGCATCAGTGCAAAGATATTAATCATCTTCACTAACAGATACATAGCGACGTTGAGTTCTTTGAAGAAGAGTTCATGTAATCATCACAACAGACTATAACATTGTTAATAAATGATTAATTGCATTATCATATTACATTAGTTGATCAACATCACTAGTCACTTGCACTCTGACTTCTGCAGTTGTAGTTCTTTCTTCATAATGATGATGAAAATAGTTCTTGAACTTTTTTCTGTACTTGTTGTAATAAAAATGAGAATCATTTTCATTTGCATCTCAATCTTGATACAAATTCAGCTTTTAAGTAGAATCTAAAATCATAGCGAGATTGTATATCAGTTCATCTTTGCTCTTCGTCTTAAAATAGTACTTTGCAAACTTGTTAGAAGTTAGTTCGCAAGCTCGAAGAACAAGTGCTTGTGAAGTACATGCATTATCGCGTACTATCATCTTAATAACATTGAGATGATTGAAAAAAGCATCAAACATTTGAAATTCTAAATGTATATCAACATTTTCATTCTAGACACAATCAGAGTTAACTTGTAGAAAGAATTTAACATATTATCAACAAGCAATACTAATGATCATTCGTTTTTCTTTAATTGAATAGCTTGAATCTTTGCATCTGTCAAGAATTTCTCGATTTATATATCAATCATGTTGTGCAGTTGATATGCACGTCAAAGCATCAAATAAATAAAGTTTCAGTGAATGCAAATGTCTTGTATCAATTTTCAAGATCTTGTGACTTGAAGCTTTAGAAAGCAAAGCTTTCGTTGAGAAAAACTGTTGATGACAATAGTAAGAGCGCGAATCTGTTTCACTGATTAGTAAATGCATTATCTTTTTGCATTATCAACTTAATAAATATCTTCTTGACAACAATGCAAAGATCATTACTTGTGATTACATTCTCAACTTAATCATTGTTTAATGACACAGCGAGATTGTCATTCAAAGTTTCTGATTCAATAATTCTGATAAACTCTTGAGTCATTAGATTAATGATATGAGTCATACAAGATATTGAGTTTTGTGCTTTATTTCATGAAATGTCACGTCAACTGAGCGCTCTTTCAAGCTTTTTTTTAGAGTGTCATTGTTGCTTGCATTATTGATAATAACATCAAAAAGCTTGTTTTTAATGTCATATGTATTCAAAATCTTGAACAACTTTTGCATTAAATGATAATCAGTATGCTCAACTTGAAAAGATGTAAATTCAATGAGATGTTTACAATATTAAAATGTAGCATTCATTTAATATATCAAAACTCTCAGATAAGCGACTTTTTGAGAACTAAATCATGCATTCAATGCAATAGAAATCTGTCGTGACTCTTTTAAGTCTTGCTTTATCTTTGCTTGAATTTCATCATATTTTGAGAAAATCATGTTTGACAATTTAGTGCAATGCACAAGAGTAATCTCTGAACAAAGCATTTGTAGTAACTGTTGAAATGCTTGTTTTCAATGATTTAAAAAGACAAATTCAGTGCAACAAAGATCTGACACAATATCTTTTCTCAATTCTGTTGATTGAATTGAGATGATAAGTTAATATAACTTTTCTTTTATAAATACGTCAACTTTGCATTATCTATTTGCATTATCATATTGAACTTACATGATTGAAAGATATCTCAAGCTGTGAAAGAAAGTTGAGTCGTTTTCGTTTCTGACAAGCATTTGACTTGAGATGCTTGATCATATTGAACGTACTAGATTCATCAATAGTCGTAGAATGATCTAGAATTTTAAGACAATTCTTGCATGAAATCTTAGAATATTCTTTCAACGTCAAGATCATTTAAATAAACTTGTTTCAGATGTTGAATTGTTTATTTACTTCGATCTTCTTAGCTTAAAGTGAATTATCTATCTTTCTTTAAGTCTTGTTGATGACACTTTCGTCAACAGACATTTGTAATCATCATTGTTGAAATTGAGCATTAATATCAGTACTTCACTCAACATACTGATTATTCTCTCTTAATATTAGAAGAGAAGTATCGCGATGAATTTTATTCATCGCTTCTTAAAGAGTTCATTTCTTTTCAACGAAATTCTGATTGATGTTTTGTGAATCTTGACTTGCGAATTCATTAGAATGAAGACTACTGAAAGTAGATGAATGAACGATCAAGAAATTAAATTCTTTCTCGATCAAAAATCTTGATAATTCATATGTCTTATCAGAATCAAACATCTTGCAATATATTTTATTGATAATGCAACAAGATAATGCAAACAACAAGAAGAGAAATAGATTCATTTGTTTCACGTAAATCTTTCAAATATAATGATGTAATAGATTCAAAAATATTAAATCTTAATATTTGATGTCATTTTCGATTTCTTAATGAGTTGAGTCGAGAATTTGAATCTGATATCGACTCGAGATCAATATCAGGTCGAGTCAGAATGTTGAAATCAAGTATTCAAGTTGAATCAGAAGATTGATATTGAGTACTTGAGTTGAATTAGAAGATTGATATCGAAACTCAACTTAATGTTCAGTTTATTTATTTCTCATTTATCGTAACGTGATGTACTGTATCTTATCTCAGATCATTCTCATGTTTTTCTCTTTTGTGCTCTAATGTATTTTACTCTCTGCATTCACAAAGTATAATTTACATACACAATTTATATAGTACTGAAGCAAGAGTTCATTCTGATCATTGATTGTTAAGTGTTACATCAGATAACTCAACATTAAAACTTTTCAATCTTGCACTATGTTTTTTGCTGCGTTGACTCATGCAAGTCATTTTCTTTTGTTTAAACTGTCATCATTTCTTTTTCTTTCACTTCAACTATCATTCTGATTTTTACAGTTCATTGAAGTTGTTGTACAAACATCAGATGATTGAAAATCATCTGATCAACAATTGAAATTTTCTTATCTGTTTACTTGTATATATCTGTATACTTTCATTATTTATCTGCATCTGTCATTATCTTCATTGTATGCATATATATCAATCTTTATCTCTTTTTACAATTGTTTTTCATGTCTTAATGCATCTGTACTCACTGTGCTTATAATCATTTCATTAATGACTTCTTTAATTTTAATTCAACGTGTGTTTTGAATCTTTGTTCATCTTTGTTTATCAATTTATCTGTTTATTCATACATATTGTATGCTTTGTACATGCTTCATAGCACATGCTAATTAGCTTGATAAACAGCACTCTTCATGACTTGAACACATTGTATGCTTCATACATGCTTTATAGCACATGCTAATTAGCTTGATAGACAGCACTCTTCATGACTTAATATCAAACTTTCTATTAAACTTTCTATCAAACTCTTTATTAAACTCTTTATCAAACTTTCTATCACTTTATTAAACTTTTTATCAAACTTTCTATTGAACTTTCTATTAAATGCTTTATTAAATTTTTTATTGAATTTTCTATCAAACTTTCTATCACTTTATCAAACTTTCTATTAAACTTTTTATTGAACTTTCTATTAAATGCTTTATTGAATTTTCTATTGAATTTTCTATCAAACTTTCTATTAAACACTTTATCAAATTTCTTATTGAGCTGTTTATTAAACTTCTACATGCTTCAAAATACACATCGATTGAGTGCATAACACACGTTAAACAATGCTTCAAACAATGCTTTTTACATCACTTTCTATCTCATTAGCTTCTTTATTGCTTTCTTTATTTACATTTTCGTTTACTTCTTCATTGCAAACATCAACGTTTCGACAAATTTAGCTAAAATTGACTACAAGCTCATCAAGCTAGCATCAGTCAAAAACATATGTTTAGTCGAGCTTCTAGCTTGCAAGCTTCAACAGCACACTCATCAATGATTAATAGCTAGCGATCAGCGCTTGTAGCTTTTGATGATAGTCATTTGCTTGTTCTGCTCAAATGAGACAATGCGCAGTGCATGTCATCTAGTCAATCTTTTCATTCAAGCTTTGTTATTGTCAGTATGTGAAACTTGTATTATGTGCACGCTTCTTGACAATTTCTTATCACGTCACAATTTCATGCTGAGTACATTGAGATATTTTTCCTAAATTTATCTCGTTGTCAAATTGAAATATCACGTCATGCGCTGCTCAAAAGTTTTAGTTTTTTGAAGAGACAGATTTGTGTACTCAATAGTATTTTGTACAGTTCTTCATTCTTGCAAGCACGTTGTATAAGTTACTCGCAACTAATAGAACTAAAAGCGTTCAAGCAACTCATAATTATGTATGTTATTCATATACAAAATCTTCTATACTATCACTTGAATTCTATATAATCACTCTTGCTTTCTCATCAAACTTTAACACTGACGTTCAATTTCTTCTCTACTCTCTTCAGAAAAACCTGATATTCATCTTCATACATCAGTACACATTCACTTTTATTTGTTCTTCAATAATACAGAATCTTAGTGTTTATCTTCAGCTGCTTGCGAAAGTTGTTGAATGATCAAGCATAGCTCATCTTTCGACTATCTTTCATCTTCAATGTTCATAGTTGATATGTATCTCTAACTTCGTCAAGTGAAATCTGATCAGATTTGACTTCAGTTGTATTTTCAAGTTCATCTGACATCTATCTTGCATTAGTTATCACTCATTTCTATAGCTGAAAAATGAACACTCACATCTGAATCATTCTTCTGATCTTGATTCTGTTCATCATTCAAAATTTCTTGAAGTGTTGCATGTTCATTGCTATTCGTCGATTCTGATTGATTTAGAGTATTCTTTGTCTTTTCTGCTGCAATTTTTGTGTTGTTTGACTTTTCAAGCTGCGATGATCGATTTCTTATGAAACTAGAGATTTCATTCATAGAATACATCGATGAGTATTTTGAATTAGTGAGAGAAGAGAAACGTTCTTTGATGTCTTTTCAAGAGGCGAAAATAGTCAGTAGATCATTTATCTGATTGCAATTGAGATTATACGTTGCAGAGATGCTGTTGAATACTTCGTTTTCGTGATATTCAACATGACTTACAACGCGTTCATGCAGCATGCTCAATATCAAATTTCTTTGAGTCTTGATTTGCTTTCGTCAGCTCTTGATCATTCGCTCATGTGTTACTGTCACATGTTAGTCAATCATTGTTTAATCGTTTCAAAGATAAAGCACAAGAGAACATTGACAGTTGAAGTGTTATACTCTCTACTGCAGTTTCTTCTCATTTCTCGATCTTCTTCTGATCACTTGTTCATTTGCTGATAACATGTTGAATCGCGATTGATATGAGTATCATGATTTCATCTTTCAGCTCAGAAAACATGATTCTCGTGTTTGATAGTTGATCAAGACTACGAGTTTCTTGATCAAAAAACGAGACAGCAATGATCTTCACGATCATCAAGGCGAGAAAATGACATTCTTCAGACTAAGTACATGTCAGTTAACGTATCACATCTGTGAAGATGTTTATCTTTTCTATATCAGAACTGATAAAGTTATCATTAACTAACAACTTGATAACATAGTTCAATGTATTAAGTTTCTTGTAAAAAACATAATGATTTCTCACTACATCTTGAATCTGAAACATTATTTGTGCTCGACATTGTTCAATGAAATCATATAACTGTGTCTGTCAATTTATTGATGATATGAGAAGATTTAAGTTGCACATTATCTTTTAAGCTTCGTCTTTTGTTGATCTTTCAGCAACAAAGTAATTCTTCTGTTGTCTGTGTTTTAATTGATGTGCGCGATCTCTGTTTCAGAAATTGTGTATGAGATTACTCAAGAGAATTCATTGCGTCTCTGATCATGATGTTATGCTCTTTTCTACTTCACACGTTATAATCGTTGTCAATAGAATGAGTTCTACGAATTTAAGCACATCAACATGAGCTGCAGTAGAGATTGTTTTCGATCATTGTCTAGATTCTGCTTAAACAATTTTCGTAGAGTTGTTATCTGAATCATCAATCTGTGCTGCGTTGTATCGTGAACTCAATGCAAGAGAACTTGACGAAAATTCTGTTGATCTATGAGACTTTATGATTCGCTCATTGAGCTGAAAAGAGAACGAGATTGATAACAACGAGTGAAGATGTTGTTTACGCTGATGCGTCTTTTTCTTTGACAAGAAGTTCTTGAAAAATTGAATGACGTTAGTGAACTATGTTGAGATCATATTAGTTGAGAATATACATGACAATATTAACATTGATTTTGTCTTCTCATGTAATTGTTCTACAGATCATTGTTTTTGAGATGATAAATCATCATTCAAGCTGTTCAACATGATGAAAAATTCGCGTTCTTGTCTTTTGAACCTGAATTCAGATTCTTTCAATGATATGTTAAAATTGTTGCTTGCTTTCTCAACTCTTCTTTTGACATTTTGTTGATAGATGAACTAAACATAATTATTGAGTCAGTTAACTGCGTGTCAACAAATTATAATACATGCTATGCATCTGACTATCAATCGCAGTGTTTGAGTTCTTCTTATTCTTATTACTTGTCATGACAGTTCACTTAGAAGACGACGCGAAATAATGATTGATACATGATGAGCTGATGAATGCAATCGAGTTCTGAGATAAAAGAGAAAAAAGTTTAAGAAGAAAAAGACACAATGCATAAATGAAAAGAAGACAGTTTCTTGAAGATATGTAATCTTTGAAAGCGTGTAACTTTGTTGTTATTAACACTACTCTGTTCGATTATTGACTGAGAATGAGTAAATTAGCATCTTAATGCTCATTTACTCTGTCAGATTCATGTTCTATCTTCGTTGCATTGAGATTGCAATAATGTTTTCAAGACTTACTCAAAAGTATAAATAGATTTGAAAATTTGCAATAATTTATCATCACGCATGCAAACTAAGAATGCGAACTGCGAATCTTATTGTCGAAGAACTCTGAGCTCAAGCTGACTATCAAAGATAAATTTAAAGAGAAATTCAATGAATTATCGTTGCACATGATGAGAAGTGAGAATGCGAACTGCAAATTTTATTGCTGAAGAACTCTGATTATCAGAGGTAAATTTCGAAAAATTTACGGTAATTTATCTTCACATGTGCAAACTGAATATGTGAACTGCACATTTTATTGCTGAAGAACTCTGATTACTCAAGGTAAATTTCAAGAAATTTACGATAATTTGTCTTTGCATGTGCGAATTGAGAATGCAGACTGTGCATTTTATTGCTGAAGAACTCTGAGTCTCACTCATCACATGATTGAAACTTGATGTACATGATGTTGCAGTTAAATCTAAACATGCAGTTTGCTTTTTGTCACGCTTAATGACTTTGTAGACGAGAATGATGAACGAAGATGTATGAGAAGAATTGTGATATCTTTCATCAAGTTCATTTTCATTGTATCATGCTTAATGAAGCTCAGATTATCAAGAATCATCTGTTTCAGAACTCTATAATTTGTAGAGATCTGATGAGAAAGCATCGTTGAATGATTAGAATTGAGTAGAAGAATTCTTTTCATTCTTCAAGTTTCTTTGCGTTTCACGTATAAAAACTGTCGAGATGTTCAAGAAGAATTTCATTGATTCAAGTAAGATACAGAATAAGATGAATAATGTTGTTTATGTGAGTGAAGTTGAATCAGCTGAGCTGAGTGAGTGCATGCGTGCGTGCGTGCAGTGTGCAAACGACGTGTTCGTTGCTGATTGAGAAGTACTAGAGAGCGAGAAAAGAAGAAAAGCGAAAAGAAAATAACGATGTGAAAGAAACGATGTGTCAAAAGAAGAAGAAAAGAAGAAAAAAAAAACTTAGATTCATGAAATCACAATCAACATCTTTTTCATTCTCAACTCACAATTTCTCATCGCTGATGCTTTCTCATTAGCATTTTCATTCTTTTCATTCTCATTCATCAGAATAAACGACTTCTTATTCTCTTCAACGCTCATCAACTCAAACAGTTGCATCAGCTTCATTAAGCTCAGCTGATTCAGCATCTTGACATTGTCAATAATGATGTCAATGATCTCACGCTTGCTGTTTTGCAGCGTCTGCAGTTTCTCGTTGACGCTGTTTTTGATGACAAGATGAGTGATAAAGATTTTGAAGAATTGATTAATGCAAAAGACGTGACAGAAGACTTGTTGTTTCACGCTGCTGTTTCATCACAGATCGATGCAGATGATGTGCAAGATCATGATGAGATTGAGTTCAACGTCGTTGCATTTAAGAAAGATGATCATGATCTTCGTGATTGAATCATCGCGAAACATGATGATAATGTAATCACGAGCTTTCTGACTCATTTTGTCGTGATAGTTGACAAAGACTCAGTCACGCTGTTGAAAAAGATAATTCAGCACTTTCATGCTGTTTTGCAATTAACTTGTTCTCAAGTCAAAGAATTCATGACATGATGAGAGCTTACAGCTTGTGAAACTGAGTGAAGATGATGATCTTCTTGTTCAACTTCTTCATCAATCACAGCTTAATCTGCATCTGCATCATCATTATTTTCGAAGATGAAAGAATCGAGTCGTTGAAATTGATTTATTTGAGATCTTGTTTGAAATCTTTGCGAGTGCGTGAGAAAGTTCTCTCACTGTCTTCAACATTCATCTGCAATTCTTGTAATTTATCGCATGATTGAGACTTGATGTAAATGCTGTCGTAATTTAAACATGCAGTTTGCTCTTTATCACGCTTAACAACTTTGTAGACGAGAGTGTTAAGATACTCTCTACAGTAGACATGAAAACAGCTGATTACTCAGAATTCATCTGAAGAATCGCGACATTTGTGACAAAGATTTCTATTCTTGAAATCATTATTAATATTCAAATTCAATTCTCAGTTTATTGTTGAGTATATTCTCATACTTGTAGTTCTGTTCTTGAGTTCTGCTTGCATCTCTTTATACTTTGCAACAATGAAACAGTTCACGTCTTGCACTTCATGAGAAGATAGCTTCGTACACAGCATGTTGAATCAATTCATGAATGATAATCATTGAATCATGAGCACAGTGAGAAGTCTATCAAATCTTCTGATGATTTTCTGTAGATCGTTGTTCATCTTAACACTCTGCTTGTGTTTTAAAGCGTTGAAGATTGATCTATTCATGACTGCATCAATTTATTTAAGCTCTTTAACATTGACAGAAATTTTGTTTCATTGATGAAATTGCTTGCAATCTTCATTTGAAGAAGTAGTCGTGCTTGAACGAAAAGTCTGTAAAGCAAACGTTGCAGATGACAATCTCATCACTGAAGATCTTGACAAAGACTGAGCAATGTTTACTGAAAGATCTCTTGATGATTGAGTGTCTCTTTCATGAGTGTCAGTCACTTCTTCTTTGCAAAATCTTCATTGCTAGAGAGTAAGTTTTCGCTGACGATGTATCAAAGACTTTGCTTTAGAACTGAAACATTGCAAATATTGTTAGTTCAAAAAGTAATAGAACTTTCGCTTGTTGATCATGAAATCTTCTTCACAAGCTTGTATAATACAGACATGATCTTTGCTGTTAATAAAATCAGAGCATCAACGTGTGCTTTCAGTTATTCTTTTATTCTTCTTAAATTTTCATTCTTGAGTTCTGCATGCATGTAATCTTTCTCAATCTAGCTATTGCATCTCTTTTCAAGATCTTTCGTGATCGCAGTTTGCAACGTTTGATTGATGACTCGAGCGTATTCTCAGATGTTGAAGTAGCGAAGATTGATTCTACTACTTTCAAAGTCAGTGAATGAATTAATATAGTTTTTACAATTTTCTAGTTACTGATCTGAAGAGAGTTAATTGATGATGAACTGAAAGCGACAGCAGTTCTTTGCTGTCATCTTTATCAGCGCAGTCTGTCAGCATCGCTCATTTTCAATCTCAATTCGTCTCATATCTTCACTGTCGTAAAGAATTCTATTTTTCGTCACGTCGTAAATTCTCTTCTTGATTAATAATCTTTTGTACTCTTCAAATTGCATGTTCAACAGATTGATCTCTTCTTGTCTTTTATTCATAATTAAGTGAATAGAACTCATTAATGATGTTTGATTATCTGATTTCTTCATTGTCAGCAACGTTGTAGCATTTCACGACATCAATGATAGTTGATCAGCATTGTCATCTTTAATCTCTTCTTGCAACTTTCTTTGACATTGAATGTTTTCATATGTTCACTCTCAATGTTGTGTTCTTCGTCTTTTGTTGTTGTTCAGTCACTGAGTCATGATCATCAATGTTTTATGCAGTCAATTCTGTGATATGCTTTCAATCTCTTTGTCAAAGATGATGATAATCTTTGCAGTCATCATTTGAAGCTTTTTCTTTGTCAGCTCACTATCAAGTTTTATGTCATATATCTTTGAAAATATCATCTTCTTCTTCATTATTATTACAATCTTACTTCATTTATCATTGTCAATCATTAAGTCTTTCTGCATCATCTTTCTGATTCAATTATGTTTCTGCAATTTATTGTAAAAGATCATTGAAGATCTCATACTGAATATGTTGATTTTTCTTATGCAACAGAATTGCAGTGAGTCTTAAAGAGCATCAAAAACTTAGAAGAAACACGAATGCAATACAGATGCAATATTGTCTATGCAACGAAGAATGCGCAGAAATGAGATGCTGTTATTTCAATTTCAAGACAGACTAATGATTTTTATTACACTTGAATTTTATGACTATCACAAAGTATGATCACAAAAGCTGTGTTGATAGTTGAAAGACTTGATGATAATAATCTGATGAATACAAAGAGACGTAGCTTTAGTTATGTTACAGTTGCGTCGTAAATCTTGCGTGAATTTGATTCTAGTAATCTCTAGAATATCTAGAAAACACATTGCTAATGTAAAAACAGAGTAAGAAATGATAAATTATCATCTGACAAGATAAATCATCTGAATAATCAGAATAAAAAATGATAAATTGTCATATTTCTACGACAGTGAAAATATACACATGATGTTATTTTTTCTGCATTTTCAATATTTTCAAAACACAGCATCTTATTACTTATGTCATCATGTTTATGCTTCTGCTGTCAACGATTACTTCTTTTGACTGAAATAACTAACAACGACTCGCTGATAACAGTTAACAGACTATGAAGCAAAAGCACTAAACTAAAGTTTCTCACACAGTCTCTACTATCTGATTATTCTTTCTCATCTTCTCATCACTCATTTCTTTCATTTTACTATCATTATATGTATCATTTTGAAAGATCTGACGTTGCATCTGATGATCTTTAATAAGTCTCTCAACATTGAATTTCGAAGTATAAAATCGATATGCTTACGTCTTCTTCGTGATTAGATCATATTTATTGATTTGAAAAAAAGTCTGCTGTTTCATTCAGATCATATAGTTGAGCTTCATCAATATCACTTGAAATGTACAATGAAGAGTGTAATTTGTTTCTAGAACTTCAGTAGTTTCAATCAGAATATCAAGATCAGAATCATTCTCTTTCATGTCTTGAAAATTATCAATCAAGCTTTGTTGATTTTCAAGACTTAAATTGTTATGAAAGAATGCAACGTTCATTTCATGAATCTTGATAAGATACTAGCTCATTGTTAGTAAAGAGACAGATATACTCAACATTCAACAAGTTGAAAACATCATGCATGATGCAAAACATAGAAATTATGATTGAGAGAATTCAAGTAGACGTATCAATCAGATGATTTTCACTATGATTGAAGAGAAAAACATTATCAGAATTCTCTCTCTCTGATTGTCTTCAATGACTATAGATTTGTTCAATATCTTCATGACTCACTGTAACTTACTGCTTGATTTGTACAGTTTCTTGATATTATCATTGTAGAAACAGTTATTGACAACTGTCAGTTATTTATTATAAACAAGTTCAGTTCAGATAAACATCAAATCATGCTTTGTCTTCAATTCAACAAGATATGAGAATGTAATACACAGTCTCATCTGTCATGAAATTTGAACAAAGTTGAAGAAAGAAAACACAGACATTGATCTCTTCTTGTCATCTGATATTCAATCATCAACACGTACTTGCAGCTTTTCTTTTACACTTCTTGCAGTCTTGCTCTTGAGTTCTGCATGCATCTCTTTATACTTCTCGATGATTGAACAGTTCACATCTTGCATCTCATGAGAAGATAACTTCATGCAGAAAGCGTTGAATCAATTCATTAATGATAGATGTTGAATCATAAGAAGAATGAGAAGTTTATCAAATTTTCTTGTAATTTTCTGCAGTTTATTGTTCATCTGTACATCATGCTTACATTTTAATGCGTTGAACATCAATTTGCTTCATGACAGCACTTTCTCTGAATTGCTTGACTTTAGAATGTGTTCATTCTTTCATTCATCAAAATGCTTCAGAATCTTCACATAGTGATCTAAATCATCTGATGAGATATCAAAAGATGTGCTTGAATAAACTCACAGTACAAAGTGCATGTAACGTTTGAATGTTCATAAAATGCTTATGATCTTAGAATCTTTGCTTTTTTTCATGTGAAATTCATCTTTTAGTATTTAATCTCAGCATGTTCGCGAATCATACAAAGTTATTCTTCTTTTACTTTTGTTGATTTCATTTCAAACATCTTTTTGATTGACAATGACATGCTTCACATGTATCTCGTACGACTTTGATTTAGTCAGCACTACAAGTCGTTTCTGTTCTTTTATGAAAGTTGTCACTGTTGCGTCAATTTCATTCTCATCTGTTTCTATCTTCTTTTGATCTTGAAACAGCAAGCAATCTTCTAAGAGAAGCTTGTTCTTTTCAGAGTGATGATTCATATACAGTTTGATATCAAGACGTGACACAGATGTCAATGTCTTTGCAAATTCATTCTATCAATTCAATATCAAGATCGAAGACAGCAGAATCAGAATCAATTCAAGATTTGACTTTAGTGTCACTGTGAAACTGCTCTTCATGCAGAAACAGATCATTGATCATGACTCATCTGATGAACATTTTGTCTTGAAATTCTGAGAAAATTTCTGAGATTCAATGAGCAGATGTTTATCATCAAGCTTCTCATGAAAGAGATTGACTTTCGCATGAGCAAGATAAAGTCAGCACTTCATCACTATCAATTCTATGACTTGAATAATCTGTGAATGAAGAAAAGTAAATATGTTATTCTGTTTGTAGCTTCAAAAAGCGAAGAAGACTTATCTTTCTCATTCTTATCTGATCACATTGAAATTCTTCGTGTTGAATCATTCTTTCAACATGAAGTTATCAATATATTCTCAACACTTGTATGAGTAGTAGAGTTTATATCATACTTTCTACTTGCACATTTCAATCTGCATCTGCATCTTTGATGATTTTCTTATCATTGATGTCTGTACAGCTTAGATCGTGTTTTCAAAACTGCAAAACTTTGAGAAATATATTCTCATTCATTTAAGTGCATGCTTGTTGTTTCTGCAGATCTTTGAATCTATATCATGAAGTTAGCATGTTTTACTACATGATTGCTTTGCATTTGCACTTATGTCTGAGTGATATAAATGAAGTTGATGACGAAAGGCAGATCAATGTGCTCTCGATCGTATTTCATCACTTTCTTCATGTTAAAGTCATCATTAATTGTCAAAGAATCTGTTGTCGAAGAGAGTAACTCATTGAAACTGACAGTCTTAATGACGTTGAGAACTTCGAGAGTCATTATCAAAACATTGAGATGAGCTTCTCTGCAAAGCTTTCGCTTCTTTGTGATGAGTTGTTCACTCTCATCTTCTGATGAGATCTTGAATAAAGTGAAGTTATTGATACTTTCGACTGCGTTGCTCAAACACTGCATGAAATTCTCATGTTCACTTCTCTTATGTTTTTCTATAGCTTGAATTCAAAAGATGTAGTAGAATATTCTCTTCTTTGTCATATCTGTCAATGTAACATGAAAGTTGACTGCATTTCTGATCTCAACTTTTTTGAAGTCTTCAACTTCATAGATAATTTTCTTCTTTTTGAAGTTGAACATTATCTTGCTAACAAGCTGTCTTTGATAGTTATTGAAATTGATGTTCTTCAGAGTTGAATTGCTTTGCTTTTCATTCACTACGAAAAGCTGTGAATGATGAATCGTCTTATTATTCATCGTATCATTCAAAGTTAAGATCATGTAATCAAAGTCAATCATCATCGATAATATGAATGATGAGACTGAGCTGAGTTGTGCTTGCTTAATCAGATGAGCAGATTTCTCTGTCTTTATGCTCGTTGCTTTATCTTTTTTCTTACTGTTTATTCGTCTCATTCATTTTATAAGACATGCATCTTTTCATGTTACTTGATGATCTTCTATCAGAGAATGCAAGAGTTCATCATTTATGATGATCACAATCTTTCTGACTGTCTCTTTCTTAATTTTATTATCAAGTGATGTTTCGAGTAATTTTGCATCTTTCAACATTTGTTTGATGTGTATCTTCAATGCATCATACTTGTCATTGTTGATGTCAAGATCTTGAATGATCATCATCTTGATTCAATTTGACGAAATCTCATCATAGTTGAAGTCTGCTTGCATATTTGAAATTGACTTGAGTCTTCGTGACATATTGAAAGATTAGCAGATATGCAAACATTGTCATCAGTTCTGAGAATTTCTAGAAGTCATACGATAGAATGTAAGATGATTACTGTCATGATGTTGAGAAGTGAGATAAGAATACATGTGACATTTCTTCTATTTTGAATCACTTACAGATTTCACTACACGCTGATAACAGATGATGTATGCACTGAGCTTTGCAACAGATAGAGTGAAAGTGCTTATCATGACAATGAGTATCAGAAGAATAAAGAATTGTGAATTGATAAGTTAAAGATGAAGCAAAGATCAACTTTCGTTTTCATGTTGCAAATTATGTTAAGCAAAAGCAAATTTGCTCACAACACACTTTGACAACAAATTATCTGTATTCATCTTCTCATTAATCTGAAGAGTACTGCACGTTAAATTCTCTTTATATAAAATGATTTCTAATATTCTACAAAGTTATCAAAGCGCAGAGACTATGACTATGACATACTAGCTGATTAAGCATTTTGTGAAAGCATTTCAAATTTACGATAATTTATCTCAAATCGATGATAATCTAGAAAAATTTGCTTTCAATTCACAAATTTCAAGATGAATATTGAAATATGCAAAGCATTTCAAATTTACGGTAATTTATCTCAAATCGATGATAATTTAGGGAAATTTGCTTTCATCAGAGAGCTTCGAGTAAAGAAGAACAAATTGCTTAATCAGAAGTAAAACAAAAGTTATCGCTTTTACTGCTATATCAAATCTCATTAATTTCTGATCATTTTATTCTTTGTATTGCATGCTATTCTGACATTTCGTAGTTCAACGTACTTGTATCGACAGAGATACTGATTAGAAATAGCGACAGCGCGATACAATTTGTCAAATGCATCAATCAGTACTTTTTGTTGTCTCTCTCACTACAATCTACTTCATCGAAATCAGCTTCAAGCATGAAGCGAAACTGTCATGCGTGTGAAATGATATTGAGAATTACATGAGATCTGATATATCACTTTAATCACTGCTTGACGCTGCAAAATGACATGCAGTTCTTCAAGAAATATTTAAGAAAAGAGAACTCAGCAATCAATGAGTATACAGACACATGCGAATATTCTCAAACTGATTTATGACATGAAATGATCACGATGAATGATACTGATGTCTTTGACTTCGAGCAAAGTACAGAAGAAAACGTAGAAGCTTCAGATAATCAGAAGCATTTTTGAAATTTAATTGCATGAATATCACTTGATCTCAAAAGATTTATCAATTCATCATGTACTTTCTCATTCATCAAAGTAGACAATTATGATGAGATAAATGATACAAAGAAACGAAGCGTTGATAAATCGCTAGAACAATATATCAGACTCATAAGAATCATTTCAAACTATAGTAAACTTGAGCAAGATTCATAATCATCTTTAGATGACAGTCTTCAATCAGAGTAACTTTTCTTTTCAAATGAGAAAGATTTTTCTCTTGCACAGTAATTTCTGAATGCGAAAGTCAGTAGTGAAGATATTAATCAATATTTCAAGATCTCATTTCAGAAGACTCATCATGCTGATTGTATTTTCAAGAATGCAGATCAATTTAAAAGCATTTTACACAATATATTTTATGAAATATTTAATGATAGTTGATTTGAAACGTCTTTAAAGATCTCATCGATGAACTCAGAGATCGAAACAGATATATTCAAGATTCAGTACAGAAATGTGATAAACATCTTGAAATTTCTCTTAAAACATCATTCATTTGCGAGTAATCTGAAATATGCATCAATCAAAGTATACAACGTCAGTGAAAATCAAATGTACATGAAAATGCACATCAATATCTGATGATGAGATATGCAAGCACTGATTTCTGAAGATAACACTATAGTTTCAGTACTGTTAACTACAGATAAAATCATGTTAACTCAACATCACAAGAATAAATTCACATGATCTGTATATATTATCATTGATAATCTGAATCAAGCAATTTAACGAAAGCAAAATAGATCTAGTGTTATACTATTAAAGTTTATTTCTTCAACTAAACATGCAAATGAAGATCTGAAATGCAAGTTATATCATCACTCACTGAAAATAATATTAAAACGTGAATTTAAACTGTTTAATTGAATGAAGAGTTTTTCTTGCTAACGTTCTCGTTCTTTAGCACTTGAGAAATTAACTAGAAGAGAATTTCACGTTTGCTGTGCAAATGATTATACTTGACAGTGTTTTTCTATCATCGTTGAATTTATAATCAACTATGAGAAGCAGATCACTATTACAAGAATCAAAAATGAAAAGCAGTGCACTATATATCACATTTCATTGAATCAACGTGATAATCTGCAGACAATCTGAGAAGCTTAAACACATGAAAGTACATTGATTTAAATCAAACATCAAGAAAAGAATTCACGCTTTAAAGCAAATATCAAGCGCAATGTTAAGTGAATACACTCAGTGCAAAACTTTGTCTGAAAACATGAACTTGTCAATATTCACGTCATCATGATGATTGACATCTTGCATCAGTTATTGAAGAGCACAGTGATGTATTTAATTCAATGACTTGAGAGAATCATCAAGAATATAACATCAACGATCAGTCTTAAAAGAAAGCGTGATTTACAGACAATTGCAGACACAACACATAATGTGCAATTAAATCAAAAATTTTGAGTAGTTCTTTCATATTCAGAACTAAGACGTTTTCACGACTTTTTATTCATGAAGCAATGAATCAACGTTGAACAAAAGACAATAGTGCATCAACTTATTGCAATTGTCACTTCACTATTGATTAGAAAAGCATCAGATGCGCTGTACTGTGCTTGAACTCTTATGAACTTTGTGATGATGACTCAATATTGATTGCACGATGACAAGTCTCTGCATTACATGAACAACGTAATATACAGAATTAATGTTTTAAAAGAAGTATTCAAGCAGTTTCAACATGATGAAAACTTTAACTATTTCAAGTTTCATGTGATTTCTCATTATATAAATTTCATTCAAAGATATGAAAGTGCAAATGATTTTGACACATCTTACATGAAGATTGCACATAAATTTCTGATCAAAGATTATTATGATTTTACAAACAAGCAAAAGAACTTTCAAATGCAGATACTGCATCACAATACTTGATGAGTCAATATGTTAACAATGAAAAATATCATTCTTCATGATCTAATCATGTTCAGATCAGAGATTGACGAGAAAATGAAAGTCATGATTACAAAGTCTTTTAAAAGTCTTGATTTAACGCAGCTTGAATGAGATTTGTCAGAAATGAATTCGAATCAATGACAAAACTGATTTAGTAATTCTTGATTTTGATGCATTGCTTCTGAAATAACGAAGATGACACATATTAAGAATTTCTTGAACGAATTGTCGATTTTTATAAGAGAATCTTGACGCAAGAAATCAGAAATAAAGTTAAACAAGTATCAAATGAATCAAAAAGAAATCGACTTCTTCTGAATAAATGATTACTTCGTTTCTGTTTATGCATCAATTGAATGCTGAAGATGTGAAGATAAAGACTCAATAAACTCTGAGAAGCTTACATTGAAGTGAGTTTGATGTGCTTCTGCATGACAGAAACAAATGTTGAATTGAAGACGTGACTATATTTATGTTCAAGAGTATGCTGAGAATGATCAAGAAAATTCTGACATAGTCAAAGTTTTAAATGATAGACTGATGAGACAGTTGCAAATTATAATCACTGTTCATGATTCGCTTCGTCAAGATGACAATGAGAAATCTGTGCAATACTTGAGAACTTTAATAGAATTGCTAAAGTTTAAAAACAACGAAGTACTCAATGCTTTACATGATATGATAGAAGTCGAGCAGTGATCAAAGAATACTGTTAAGAAGTCTTGATATCTTGAGTGTTGATGATTTTACAATATGAGTACTTTACTACAAAGTGCACATCTGATATCAACTGAAAGCAAGAAGTTCTTTTACGTGAATAATTACATTGACTGAAATATATTCAACATCTTATATGAAGAGAATTTTCTGAAAAAGAAAGCTTGAAAGACGAACGAGCTTGCGAACTTAGACAGATGAGAAAAGACGAAATTCACTCAATAATAAAGAAAGTTCAACATTATGTAAGTTAAGATAAATTAGAGTAAATTGAGATAAATTGAAGTAGATTGAGATAAATTGAAGAAAATGAGTGAAAAGCATATAATCACGTTGAATGAAGCATATATGAATGATCAAAACATTTCAGTTGATAGCGTCTAGTCATGATTATGATGACAGAGTATTGAGAATGAACAAGCAACTGAGATTTCACTGTAAAGATCTGTAAACAATGAGATTGATTGTGTAGCAGCTAGCGACATACAAGAACTTACATAGTTCAGATGATGAGAAAATCTAAAATTTATTAATTTATTAATCATAGTGTCTGCTCATTGAACGAAATTTCTACTTACTCTATGCATTCTTCAATGCATCTGATGCATTACACACGACGTCTGTCAGTAGAAGTTCACAACTTGTTGAAGAAAGCTGTAAATTCTCAAGATAGTGTTCTCTTTCTAGATATACTAACACTTTTTTCTTCTATCAATGTTTTTTCTGTCATCGAAGAAGAATGTTTCGAGTGAATGAAAGCTTCAATTCGATTTTTCAAGCGAAGAATAAATTTGATGACGAGTTTCGCGTAGATGATGATTTCAATGAGATGTCATTTCTTCTCAGTATCGAATGTTCAAATTGAATTATCATATATATTCATCATCAGTTGTTTTGTAGTCTTGTCAATCTTCTGCTCAAAGATCTTTGTATTCTGATCAATCAAAGTCAAAATCTTCAATTGCAGAAGAAGAGACGCGTAATCAATCTGTTTCAATCTATTTCGAAACTGAGCAGACTGATAATCATACATGAGATTGCTGTGAGCATGATCGACTGCTGTGATCAAAACTAATGATAAATAAAACTGTAAACGTTGTAGAAAGACAAGTTCTGCGCAATCACTGACAGACATGATGTATGATAATTGAATAACTGTGATGAAAGAAATGAGCGAAGTAAAATTGAAGCTTACTAAGATAAACATCACGCAGAATCATGAACGCATGATAGCTTGATACGAGTTTTACTCTGTTGAATCAGCTTGTAGCTGATCTAATCAGCTAACGACTGACTGATGATTGATTTATGTTGCTAAATCAGCTAATCGCTGAATTATGAAAAGTATTTATTCTAGTAGCTAGCATATGCGTCTCAAGCGCATTAAGATTCAGATGTTGTTGCTCACTAGCTTACAAGCTATTCAAGCTCTTTGTTGAAACGTTGATGAAGCTTCATTGAGTTTTTCGTTTTATCTGTTTCATAGAAGAAAGAACTACATCAACTATTATTATGAAGAAGAGCTTGAAATAATGATAACGAGTTCTCTACATCTTATTGACTTTTTCATTGACTTTCTCATTAACTTTCTCATTAACTTTCTCATTAACTTTCTCATTAACTTTCTCATTGACTTTTGATAGATCACATATGAAGCACTGAATAAATCACATATGAAGCATGAGATAAATCACATATGAAGCACTGAATAGATCACATATGAAGCACTAAATATATCACATATGAAGCACTGAATAGATCACATATGAAGCACTGAATATATCACATATGAAGCACGAGATAGATCACATATGAAGCACTGAATAAATCACATATGAAGCACTGAGTAGATTACATATGAAGCACTGAATAAATCACATATGAAGCACTGAATATATCACATATGAAGCACGAGATAGATCACATATGAAGCACTGAATAAATCACATATGAAGCACTGAATATATCACATATGAAGCACGAGATAGATCACATATGAAGCACTGAATAAATCACATATGAAGCACTGAGTAGATCACATATGAAGCATTGAATATATCACATATGAAGCACTGAATAGATCACATATGAAGCACTGAATAGATCACATATGAAGCACTGAATAGATCACATATGAAGCACTGAATACATCACATATGAAGCATCGAAAGAGCAGTGAGGTTGATTTTACAAATCTGTTTCTTATTTTGCACTGTTAGAAGATTCGTCACTAAATTTGATGTTGGTGAGGCTCTCGGCAAATTCTAAAAAACGGCACAGATTTCGCAATCAACGATACCTAATTAAAAAGACGTAGTGCAAAGCAGTTTTCATCGGAAATGGCGACCCCCTCGTACAATATGTACCTACGCAATTCACACAACCTGCAGGCTTTTGCTTGAGGCTGAAAGTACCTACAGTACCTGCCTTAGGCTGCAGCATGTCTGCAGATTCGCAATTGTTATTATTTCCAGCCTTGGGATTCCCCGCTGAGAGGTAGTACATACATACTCCGTACATCCATACCGTACCGTAGGCGACCAAGCAAAGGAACTGAAAACGTCATGCCATAATCCCAAACGATTATCAAAGCCTTCGTCCGTCGCTCCAGTTCATGCCATATCATCCTGGTCGGTGATGGAACTTTCCCCTTGCGACAGTAATCGTAACATCCTCCCTCCCCTTTTCATCTTTTCTTCTCTCGATTAGCTCCTACTCTACCTAGAACATGGTAGAGATAATGCATTAATGTGATTGATTCCGCTGCTCGTGGTAATTAATAGTCTTGGTAGGTGAAGATGATACACCAATACACCAATACAAAATGACAAAATGACAAAATGACAAACAAACGTAGCTTTGAGCGTCGCATAAGGTAACTGTGGTACTTTCTTCGTACTTTCGAGATCGTCAGGATCTGCGTCGTCTAAAAATTTTCACTAATTTTTATGATATGCTCTAAATCGTCAGTCAGACCTTAATCTTGCATTAGCAGCAGCATGACATGCATGTTCCGATCTCTCTAAAACACCATCTCTGCCCAGCGTCGTTCTATTTGTCCTTTTTTTCCCTTTCTTATCCTTTCCTTCTGTGTATATACGATAATCATTTTCCAGCCTAGCGGCGTGGTGGAGATTGAACTGCAGAAGAAGAAAAAAGCCGGTTGGGGCGCCAAGCGATGAGCTTCCATCAGGTGCATACGATACCCAGACAAGGAGCCTTTACGCATCATGCATCCCAGTCACGATATTCGCCACGATGGCGGTTCTATTACGATTTTGTGCCAAAAGACTCGCCAAGTCGTATGTATGGTGGGATGATTGGTTGATTGGGGTTGCTTTGGTGAGAAGAACCACCGGACGGATTGCGGTCAAATAGAATAATACAAAGTATCATGCTTCTGACATTGGGGGGGGGGAATCATATGTTATGCCCTTGCAGCAACAGATCTTGCTTCTACAGCGCATTGAGGACTCGGGCGCCATGTCGCGGAAGTGGCATCTGAAAGCACAGGTTGATCGACAAGGGAGAGATAGAGAGAGAAATAAGGTTTGAGGGTGATGCTTTAGGCATTTCGAAGATGATGCAGGTACTCTCAAGCCAGTATTTAGTTGTCGGCCCGCAAAAGCGGTGCTCACGAGAATCTCAAGGGGACTTCGATTGTTGCTGGCTGGAAATTCCATACCGACTCAAAAATAATAGAAGATTCGAGTTGTGAGGCGGTTTGGATTATGGAACCTTTCCCCAAACACAAAATCCCCCTCCGCCATAAACATTACCTAGATAGCGAGTATTCAAAATCTATGGTTATATTTTGGGTATCCTATCCCAGCCAAACACCCGGGTTAAAATCACTCGATAAGATTGCTTAGGTTCAGATAGATGTGCTTCGACTACTCAAGAAAATGTTTGAGAGAGGTTGGACAGGCTTTCTTTCCCTTCGGTGTGAGCAGGATGGTTTAAGGAGAATGGCAAACGAGTCCGAGGCCAAGGCAGCTCGTCCAAAGTATCAGTCAACCCCGATGCTTACAAGTTCCAGTCTACTTCGATTCGTTTGGTATAACCTAAAGCGATCGCTCTGAGATCGATGGGTGACAAGAAACGACACTGGCAAAGATTCGTCGAATATTTCCTGCTGGAATTGATAGAGCCCAGAGCAGCGGGGTTGTGATATTGTTGGCATTGCGTAGCTGCTTGTGAGCTTTTGGAGAAATATTTGGAGTTTGGACTTTCTAATGACTTATTCATCGGTCATTTGGTCCCGTGTCCAGGTTTGCAGGGCTGGATGCTTCGTCTCTTAGATTCAGGTCGAGTCTGTTTGGGATTGTGAGTTCACTGTAAATCGAACGCCGCAAGGAGTAATATCTCGATATTTCAAACACGTCCCGCATGAGATTAGAATTCCGAGGCAGGATATCAATCGTCGACTCGCCAAAACCGAAACTGCTTGTCTTATTTTCTATTCGTCCATTGAAGTTGTTATGAATGTATTCGATATGGTGAGGCCTCACGGATCAAAACCCAGTATCGACCTCGTCGATATTGACCAGAGCGCAGTGACACCATTGGCTTCAAAGCCAATGGTTATGCAAGTGCTGTCTTCAAATTTTTCGACTGTGGCAGGCTGCCTGTCAAAAGAGAGAATGTACTGTCGTAGCGGTGCGGCACAATCCGCTGCAGGAACCATGTTTCTAAATCGACAGTCGACTTCTTTGATTGGCGGGACGAAAGTCACCCGGCTATTCGAACTCGCATTCAGGTCGTTCTGCGGATGTAGATTTCCCCAAATTTCCTAGTCGTGTAATCAGTCCGGCTGATAGTAGGCGAGGAAGCGCAGCAGGCAAACTGTGCGTTAATATGATCGTGTAGGATATTTCAGGGATCCGAGCAAATAAGAACCATTTCAACAACCATACTCAACCGCTCTGCGCTACCTAAAAAAGAAAATCTTGCGATATGGGTATTCAAGCACGTTGACAATACGCCTCTGTTTACTTCGTAAGTAGGAAGCTTTTGAGATTGCCCAAGTAGGCCGAAAGTGATTGAACGCAGATGATCATGTGATTTTCTCACTTTCATCTTTCACTGGGCACTGAACGAGCTGATTTTCTTGGGCTGATTGACTCTAACACAAGAGCAATACAGCCATATGTAGTGCTGACCTTCACTCAAGCTGAGTTGACGATTCGGCGACTGGAAGTCCGAAGATGGGGCGCTTGAATTCTGTGGCTGGCTGAAATCATATTCAAGCGCATTATCCCTTGCGCTCGATGTACTCGAAGATGGTGGCCCCACTGCAACCTTGCGTCTGGGTAATACAAATGGTTGATTACTCATACTCCAATACGAAATAGATACTCAGCCACGTACGGATGTACTGAAGCTGAAGCAGGGAGCGCTGGAGGTCAAAGGCGGAGGTTTCTTCACCGTACTGACTACTGTCATACGGTGAACGACTACTTGTATTAAATCCCGATACGAGATCACTAGTTACATTCTTCCTGTAACCTTAGTTACCTTACCAACATTTCCTTTCTTGAACCGTGGACTCCACTTGCCAAGCTCTTTAGCAAATACGCTGCCCATACATTTTCCGAGGACGTCTTGTAATGCGAAGAGCCATCTCTACATTTGTTCTGTCCTTTCAACCTCCTTGAATCATCCTCGATGGATGAAGGATTGGTCGTCTAATGCAGGCTGCCGCCAAAGCAATCCTTGCCCTCGCATTCCTGCCGTTTCGGACCATTCTAGTCCAACCCATAAATACTGGGGGAAGGGTTGGGTACTAAAGTTGTGCGATTGAGCCGCCATGAAGCCAACTGGGCCTCGAGATATCAGATGGGTTGAGGTATTCTTCGCTGGCGCAGTGTATCATTGAGCGTTGCTAAAGCGTAGTAGGGGCTCAGGGGCATCAGCGCGGCGACCATCGTCACGAGCCATCTTTTCCCCTCCTTCAACCCCATGCTACGCGCAGCTTCCATGACCGACGACACACCTCCAATCTTCCTGCAGCTACCGATTGTCCGCCTCATCTTCTCCGGTCGAGCGAGCCTCTCGTTCTTCTTCCTTCTCACCGGCTTCGTTAATTCCCTTGGCTTTCTCAAACAAGTACGAGCTGGAAACCAAAACACCGCTTTACAACGTCTGGCAAAGAGTGCATATCGGAGAATCGGAAGGCTCGTTCTCCCGGCGACAGTAGCAACAACAGTGAGCTGGGTGCTCTGCCAATTGGGAGCGTATCGGCTGGCAAGAGAGGGCGACGTGAACTGGTTCCGGGACATCAGCCCGAGGCAAAGTCCGGATCTCGCGTCTGGTCTCTGGGATTTGTTCAAGAATTTGTTCAAAACATGGAGTGAAGCAAGTAACGACTACGACAAGGTGCAATGGAATT
>JAABUK010002017.1_pt1 | contig 37268 bp, 47 predicted proteins | sample 5559141 | NCBI WGS metagenome assembly JAABUK01 (sample SAMN10711869, study PRJNA513367) | rock metagenome | isolation source: Antarctica rocks | place: Antarctica: Victoria Land, Pudding Butte nord | collected 2016-01-03
GTGATCCCCAGTGATGTGTCAGATGGGTCAGGCCTGCTGTTTCTCAGGGGTGCCCCAGGTGTCATTCGCAGCCTTGTGCGTCAAGAAAGTGTCCCTCCAGACTTTGACAAGGTGGGCCTGACACAACACAGCAGCCCTAGCTTCTTGTAAACTCCTTTAGTTCTGGTGCAGGGGTACACCCTTGGTGTGCCATTGCACATCATGTGATTGCTCAAGTGTGGCCTGCATGGTACTCAACCCTGCCATTCTTGCTGTTGGTATCTCTTGATCCCTGTTTTTTGGGGGGATAGCCCTTGTGTATGCAATTTGGCATGGTGTGCAAGTATTTGTGTATGCAAAGACATGTATGCTAGACCACCCAGCAGCAACAACTGCCAACGTCTGGCCAGGTGGTTGATCAGTACAGCAGCGACAGCTTACGGCTGCTAGCACTAGCTGTGGGCGTCATCCCAGATGTGCACAAGGTGGACCTGCTGCGCCTTACACAAGAGCAAGTGGAGGTGTGCGCGATGCCTCTAGACCTGCTCAGCCTTGTGGTGCTCACCAACAGCGTCAGGGAAGACTCCAAAGAAACAATCCGTCAAGTGCAGGATGGGTGCGCACCAGCTCTGCCTTACAAGTCTAGGCTGTTTCAGAGGTTAACAATAAACCTAAACATCAGAACATGTTCACACACAGACAACAGCAGTGGCAGCCTCTGCTGCGCTACCGATGTCCTCTCCCCCCCCCCCGTGCATATCCCCAGCTTGCATCCCCTAGTGATTAATCACTGAGTTGCTGCTGTCAGGGAGATGTGCATGTGCAGACTGCCTCGATAAGAATAGCATGCCCCTCCTGATCTTGCCATCTCACTGATTTGCATGCTCATGCATCTGATTTGCAGCATTGACAACTCTCTGCCAGTTGCTGCAAGCTTGAACGTGTTAGATCCTTCTCAGAGTAGGCTGACACAGTCCGTCTCGTGTCAAACCCAGCAAGCTGTGTAACACCCTTGCAGTGGCGGCGTCAGGACTATGATGATCACAGGGGACTATCACCACACAGCCATTGCTGTGGCCAAGGACGTAGGGATGGTGAAGCCAGGGAGGGAAACTGTGGTCATAGACACCACACAGCAGCAGCAGCTGCAACCCAAAAACTCACCTAAGGGGTCACAGTCTGCTGGCAGAGCACCAGCGCCCAGCAACACTGTCCTGCCATGGGGTGTTGACCCTCAAGTGGCACTTGGTGGTACAAGCCAGTACTCAATTGACGGTCAGTATCAGCAGCAGGTGATGACACTTGCCTCAGAGAAGATCAGCAAGCAAGTGACCTGGACCCCAAGTCCTGGTGGAGACAAAGCGCAGCCCCAGAGGCGTCCAGACGCGGCTGCGCCCCAACAAGCCACATCATCAGCTTGTCATGCAAGTCGGCGGTCAGTTTTGGGTCCATGTCAGATGTTTGCAACCAGCTCTTATGAATTAGAGCCCAGCATGACAACATTAAATCATGCTGGGCCTCCAATGCCTCCCCCTCTTGCTCTGCCCCCTGCTCAGCCTCAAGTAGGGGGCAGAGCAAGAGGGCCGCTTGAAGGCCTGAGGTTCCAAATGGCTGGGGGTCACTGTCTAGATGCCTCTGAAGTGGTGCATGCCCTAGCAGAGGGCCAGATGCAGTGCGCAGTGACTGGGGATGCCCTGGAGGCTTTGTTACAGCAACATGATCTATCTCTTCTGGAGACTGTCTTGCGCAATGCCGTGGTGTTCTCACGCATGAAGCCGCACCAAAAGGGGCAAGTCATGGACCTGTTGGGCATCAACGGCATACATCAGCTTATCAATGGTCGCCTACGCTGCATACCGGTACGCCCACTTGTGTGCAGAAGCTCAAAGCACTTCGTCTCATTCATGCGCACAGCATGTTTGCGCTCAACAATGATGAGCTTGCATTGGTCTGATGAGCTATGTTGACACACAGTGAACATGCACTGAAGAATGTGCAAAGCCATCACAACACCTGCAGTGGGAACACAACACCCAACAACAAAGCTCATCATGGACCTGCAATTAGAGCATTTGTAGAGCATGTGCTATCACTGCTGCAGTCTTGGTGCATTGCCACCTTGTGCTGTGAAATTGGGCAGTGTTCTGTACACTCCACTCACCACTACCAAGTCATATGCAGTCTTCCCATTGCTTCAGCAGTCACAGTCATGCTGAAAGAAGTGCACAGCCGCACTGTTCATCATATTCAGCCCTAGCCTGTTGGCAGCATATACCTGCTGCATTGTCGCTCACATTCCCAGCAAGCTTACATCCGATCCTGAGATTGGCACATGTCTCCTGTCTGCAAGCCGGTGCACTCACGCCGACCATCTACACTGGTATGCATCCACAGCTGCCTGTGCTTTGTTGCAAGGTCTTAACCTAGCATAAACATCTCTCAATTGTAGCAGGGCACAATGAGTTCAGGGGCATTCAATGCGCAATGTGGGATTTTGCCCTACAACAACAACACGATGGTAACGCACTGTTGCAAGCAGCATCTGCAGCCCTTTAGTGTTGAGCAATTGCGCTTGCACCTGCCTGAGTGAGACACGCAGAGTGGAAAGTCACTTTTGTCTTCTTTTCCAGGGGATGGGGATGACAACTATGTTTTGTGGGGATGGCATCAACGACTTACCAGCTCTGGCAGCAGCTGATGTGGGCATGGCCATCGGCGCGACTGATGCAGTCATTGCTGCTACACTCTCCACAAGCAAAGCCTCTATTGCAGGTCACACAGCTGCTGCACTTGCTTCCTGAGGTGCTGAGCGTCTGTGTCAAGCTTGCTGTTGACTTTGGCAAACACACCAGAGCATCACTCCCATCTGCTATGTTCACAGGCTAGACATTCTTGCATGATGTACACGTGCACCCTGAGTGAATCGTGGGTCGTTTTCAAGCCCTTTAGGGTTTGATGTACATGTGCACCCTGGGTGTATCCTGAGATGTCAGGAGTGTTAAGCCATTGGTACTGCAAAATGACATCCTTTGTGTGCTTGATTTTGCAGGTGTAAGCAGCTTCTTGAGAATCAGCAAAGGTGCTCATGCCATCTACATTTCACTGTTCAAGGTCCAGTCTTGATTGCCTCCTGACTGACATGCTTGCTTGGAGCACTCAATGCTTTGACTTTGGTGTCAGTGTGGGTCCCTCAACATCATAAGCATGAGGTGCCCATGTGCTGGTCTCAGATGCACATGTGCACGTGTGTGTGATTTGGTCTGTGCCAATGTGTGACCTGCAAGATTCTGCACAGTCTGCAAAGTGCTGCCATTGAGTAGCTCAGCTTCCTCAAACGCCATCTGAGGCATACTCACATGGCATCTTAGTAAGTATGTATGCACAGCATACATGCCAACTTGCTTCCCTGCCTTGTCACAGCTGCACAGACAGACTGCTGCACCTTGCATGCTCATTGCAAAAGACAATTGCACAGCATGCTGTGCTGTTGTTCTTCTTTTGCCTGTTCACCAACTTGTGACTGTAGTGGTTCACATAGCAATGCAATGGTATATGCTGTGTGCAGTACATGGTGGTGTATCAATGCATTGTGGCAGAAGCCAACACAGCAGCCTTTGTGCTGGATGGGTCGTCTTTCTCTAACCTGCAGGTGTGTTGCAGCAAACACTCACACCAATATGCCTGCACAGTTATGTGCGTCTAATTTGCCACCATTGTGCCGCTGATTGACACTGTCCCATGTATGCATTGCAACACTGAAGCCATGATTGGGTTGTCATCCAGCTGCTGTCATTTTGTTGCTACACATACAGAATGCAAACCCTTTTTCAATCCACTCCCTCACCACCTCAAAACCACACCCGCCTTGCCCATATGACCCTCCCACCCCCTCGAGTGCCCACACAGACCCCCCATGCCCCTGATCCTACCCATACCTAGCCAATAAGCATTTTGTGGTGCTGCAGAGTAGCATCATCGACCTGCAAGCCATGGCAATGGCCTTGGCGGCATGCTGGGTGGCCCCCTTGCACCACATGACTCAGCATAACCCGCCGGCGACTGCCTGCACATTCTCTGGCTTCACACTGCTTGTGGCCATGGCTGCTGGCCTGCTGCTGAGCCAGGCTCTCCAGATGGTCTTGCTTTTCACCTGGCCCGGCTTCACAGGAGGCACTGGCACAGCTCATCTGGTGAGTCTGTCATGCTCACTCGGCCCATGCTACATGCATCATCATCCCTCACTTTGCATGCTGGCCACATGGACTTGCGAAAGCTGCACTTGTAAAGTCACAAAGCATGCCTACAGACAGTTGAGGTTTACAGGATTGGATGATGTACAGCTGCAAGTTGACATCATGTTGCACGACTCAATGACAGTCAGCATGGCTTGATGACTTGGGAGCTCAGTTTGCCGTGCCTGAGACTTCTGCTGTAACTATGTGAGATGCCAAGATCCTCTGCTCTGTCTGACCACTGCAATAACACTGGTGGGACAATGTTCTTCTTGCAACGCTTTGCTTGATGACAGTTTTGCTTTGCTATTAGTCGTCATCCTCACACTGCTTGCATTGTGCCATGCAGAATCCAGTTCTTACTGTGGCGTGGCTGACGGCAAATCTACAATTGCTGGCACCACTGGTTAGCATTACCACTCAGATCAGCAAGTTCTGTGCACCTCTGATACGCACCAAAGTCTTTGTTGCTTTTGCTGTGATGAACACGGCATCGTCGTGTATGCTTGTGATTGTGAGGATAGATAGGCCGGGTTTTCTGAGCCTATAAAATTTCCCCCAGTCTTTCAGAAACCACTTTGCTGGAGTGGCGACAGCTGGACTCCTTATTTACATAATTGTGGAGCAAATAACTCGACGAGCCCTCAAAAAGTGGGAGCAGCGCAAGGTGGCGGCCGTATGATATCCACGTTTTAGTACAGCCTTGTGAGTGATATTTTGGTCACCAATATTTGCTGACTTGATACAGCGACTTGTGGTGAATGATGAGTGCATTGATCAATTTTGTTTGCTGTTGAGTGCACCTTGAGTCTGTGCTCTATTTTTTCTGGTCTGGTATGACAGCAGCCTCATAGGGACCCAATCAGCGAGAGCCTCCGTTGTGCAGTCAGGCATGCAATGTGCTTTGCAGGCGCCTTCTGCAATGCTGAACATATGTTGCATGTCTGGCAGCTTCAACCTTTAGGATGCTGTATGTGTGTAAAACCTGCAGCTGATGCTAAAGCAGTCTGCCATTTCTGGCACTGTGCATACGTGGTACTGCATCAGTGTTCCTGTGACCACTGGATTGTATTTTAAAGACATGTTATGGTAGATGCACAACTGCTCAAGCTAATCTAGTTGTGAGGTTCACATGACTGGTGGCGATCCAAGGTTTGTATGATGTGGCTTTGTCACTGCGGCAGGCCGAGAAAATCTGCAGCTTTCCAAAAGTCGTTTCCTTGGTAGATTGGATCTCAGATACACGTTCCCAAGATACACTGGTTTGCAGAGCTTGGTAAAATGCCTGGATCATAGAGATATTGTGTCAGATACATTATGCAGTCAAGCAAGGTTGTGTTAGGCTGCGCAATGCACTGAAATGCATTGAAATGCATCTCGGAGGTCATTGTTACAATAGATCCAAAAGTCGTTTGTATGGGTGAGTGTGACACAAGTCATGACATCATGTAGATTTGCTGATCAGCATTAGGCAGTAACAATCAGCTGTTCTCTCTCAGGCTACATGCTATTGTCTTTCTTCCTGCTGGCGATGGTGATGCATGCAATCAGTTGTTACATTTAGCCTGTGTGACTTATATACGTCACAACGGTTGCCACAACTTGTGACGTATACAAGTCACATAGGCTTTGATTCTGAGGCAATTCGGTCAGTCATACCTGTTGTAAATCAGCTTTGGCAGTCAGCAGTCATATTAGATGGCAGCGCCTGTTTGGACGAGATACATCACCAAAATTTGTTCCGTGACATGGCAACATTTGGACGCCTCACCTACGCGCAAAATTTGTCCCGCAAAATTTGTCCCGCAGGCGGGACTGTCTGCGGGCGCCGGCGGAGGGGACCCACGTGCGAGGTGGACGCCTCATCTACGCGCATTCGAGAGGAGGGGACCCACGTGCGAGCAAGGGTCTCGCAGAGGAAGCCCGAGTGCATGCCTCTGGTACTTCAAATGCAACAACCTGCTGAAGCATTAGGCCTTGCTGAGCGCTTGTCTTTTCGGACTGCAGTATGCTTAGATATGCTATCTTGCATTGTCTTGATGTCCCGCATGCCAATGACCTGTAGCATATTAGCTAGGAAATTGTTGCCTGCCAACTTCACAACAGCTTGCCTGCCAACTTCACAACAGCTGAGACACTCCGGCAGCGTGTGAGGCGTCCCATTCATGTTTTATATGACAAGGGTGTTCCAGGGCAAGATTCCACATTGCGCCATTGTACCCTGCCTCCACCTGCCTGGGTCATATTCATGTAGCAGTGCTGCTTAGTCATTCATGTAGCAGCTGCTTAGTCATTCACTTCATCTGTCGCCCCGAACCTCCCAACTAAAGGAAGCTTACTCAGGACACACACACAGACACACACAGACACACACACACACACACACACACACACACACACACACACACACACACACACACACACACACACACACACACACACACACACACACACACACACACACACACACACACAGTGTCTTTTGGTGCAGTCGAGTGCTGACAAATCATGCGCAGCCTGCAATGTAGCTAGCCTGCATTTCTTGTTTGCTTAGCCTATTGTTGATCCCTTGACCCGCCAGCTGCTGAACCCTTGGTGAGAGTCATGCTTTTCGTTGCTGCAACACATGGACTCTCAAGTCGACTGCAATGTAACAAGTAAACAAACTGTAGTTGACCCTCGTCAACATTATGTATGTATGGACCATGCTAAAGGATTTTCAAAGACACTTGTTTTGCGCACTGCATTGTTACGTTTTTATATGAATATAGTGTACTGAAAAAGTGCAATATGCATGAAGCGTGATCTGGGAGGATGTGCAGGATGCCAGCATGGCATGTGATAGTGCTGCTTAAGGACAGCTGTAGCTCCTGCCGCTGTCAGCACATGGTTCTGTCAGTGCAACAGACTCGACTTCATGTTGTAACAATAATTGGGCTTTATTATTGGGCCTGAACCACCATTCTCTCACAAGAAGCACTATCTTGTTCAAGCCCAAGCACAGTGTTGGGTGATCTGAAGAAACTTCTCTGTCCCATGGTAACACTTTGTTTTACACATGTGTACGGGTACATGGTTCAGCTGTGTTCTGCTATGCAGGTCATAAGATCTTTTTGACATACCGTATGGTTTGAGAATGCTGCAGCCAAGCAAGCAGTGTGATGCGTCATGCTTTTTGTTTCTGCAGTAGTGTATCTGTGATCTGTCCTTTGCTGAGATGCCAACCTGCATTACATGAGTTTAACACTCGCAGCAGCCTACATAGTTGTGCTGCCACTGTGCGTCAGTACTATTTTACGTGATTGAGGGCCAATGAGCAATTGCTCAAGGGTGGCCACCATGGAAAGTTGCAAATGCCAGCATCAGGTTGTCATTGCATGCTGAAGCACCAGCCGTATCATGTTGCCAACCAAACAAGCCTTCATGAGAGCACTTGTGTATGATTGGGTTGCATGACAATGGCAGCTGCCTGCTTGCCATCATACTGCTGCGGCACTAGCTGCTTGTCAGCTGTGAGCAAGCCTGCTCTTTGCCACAGCTCAGCGTTCTGCAGATCCTCGATATTCAGCATCCTGCAGCCCATAGTAATGCATTCACCAGCAGCACAGGACACGCAAATCAACGCAGCGTCTGTGGCATCATTAAAAATATTGCAGTAGCCATGAATGCTGGAATGTGCTGGTATGGTTTCAGTCCCACAGTCATGCACAGAGGCAACCATTGTCAAACATCATGCCTGGCCAGATAAAGCTGCAGCTAGCTGAGGTGGCACGCACCAGACAACACGAGGACAGTCACATCCCAAGTCACAAATCAGGATGCTACCCATGCACAGAATGGTGACAGGTCAACACACTAGCTCTTGTAGCGTTCAAGCATTCAAATGCCAAGGGGCTGCACTTACATGCTGTCTTCCATGTGTAAGTCATCTTCCTCATCCTGCCAGAAGGCCTTGATGTGGCCATCACCAGCAGCAGCCTGCTGGTACTCATCTTGTTGCACCTCCCCAGGTACTTGCTGCACAGACAGACATGGCTTTCCTTAGTAATCCAATGATTGCACGGCTGGTATTGGTATGCCTTACAGACATGCACACGACAGGCTGCTCTGAAGAGACAAGACTTGTCCTGCACGTACCTAGATCATCATGAGCTGCATAACATTTAACTATTAAAAAAGTTTAATTCAAATAAAAACAAAAATAAAAGAACTTTATTGGGTTTTTTCCAATAATATAACTTTTATTTGTATACTTGTGGCATGTGGGCTCACCTGTTGTGTGCTGCTGCTGGCACAAGCTTCAAGCCATGCTTGGTTGTGAGCCTCAAACTTGAGGGCACGCAGCTTTGCTGCCCATTCTTCATCGGTTTCGCTGATCACAGTCAGTGCCTGGTCAGCTGCCTTGACCACTTCTGCATTGGCATCTTGCAGAAGGTCTACCAGATAGAAGGCCACCTGCAATCAGAGGCTGCACCTCTGACGGACGGCTACAGCACTGATGTATTGCAACAATTCATGCAAAGCAGCATTATAGGCGTTGCATATAAATCAGCTTGATGTAAAGTGTGAAGTGTGAGTTCTGCATTGGACACAAGGGGTCACCAGACTGGTGCAGCTCAACAGCTTCCCTGATGTCAGACATTGCAGACAAGGTCTGAACGACCCTTTCCTTTTAGCAACATGAGGTTAAATTGAGTTCTCTTGAGCTTCATTGCGTTCCTTTGATTTTCCCTGACAAACTCAAGTCCTTTCAACTTGAGCTCATTTGAGTTCCTTCTCAGCAGTGTCCTGACATCCACACCTGCTCGTGGAAGCTTTCAACAAACACGACAAGTTGATCAGTCAACTGCTGAAAGAAAAGAAAAGAAAAGTTCATGGGAGCCTCCTAAGGCGGCAGCCCGGAGCTTAGTCAACTGCTGTCATGCACAGAACACAGAAGCGTGGAGGGACCCTCCACCTGAGTGCCGTCTAGAAGCACGCTGCGTGTGGCTTGGCACGCCAGCAGCGAGTTGAGGGAATGCGCTATTTGCAACACAAATTCGTCGTCCTCCTTCTTGGATCCCATCAGCTCATACATCATGCTCACCTGCAATGCCACCATACCAATCATCAATTCTGATGCTGATGTGATGAGCTGCTTCATTCCCCAGGCACATCAATCAACCAAACATCCCATCAATCAATCAGTCAATCAATCAATCAGTCAATCAGTCAATCAATCAGTCAATCAATCAGTCGATCAATCAATCAGTCAATCAATCCATCGATCAATCAACCAAGCAACCAATCAACCAATCGGTCGATCAATCAATCCATGCAACATTTCCTTGTAAGGACTCATTTGGGGAGTTAACAGACAATCACTGGGGAAACAACATACACTAAGCAATCAATGATCAATGCATTTGAAAAGCAGACATCTCAAACAAAAATCTCACAGGATGTCAAGAAAGATGATACTGTAGTTGCATGCTGCAAGGCCCTCAAGCCATAGCAGCTGCAAGCACACAACTCAGCAGGCGTATGCTAGAAAGACAGTTGCTTGTTGTCTGACGTAGAACAGCAGACTCACCAAACCTGTTTGAACCAGCTGAGGTGCAGTGGCGTCATCACACACCACCCCCACAAACATGACCAGCTCCAGCAAGATGTCATCCTCTGTCAGACCTGGCTGTGCATACCCTGCACGGACAGACAATGACATGACAGGCAAGGACTGAGGGCTTGCATCTGCTTTCAGTGCTGTCGCATGCTGGAAATTCAAAAGCCAAAACATGACGCTGTTGGACAAGGAACCTTGAGATTGGGACCAGGCCTCCTTGTTGCTGTCCAGTGTGGGCTAGGTGTGGAGGGTGGAGGGTCTGGTCGGAGCCCCCAGCATTATGTTGCCAGTGATAGTACATCCTCGTCAGTACTGCTGGTAAGGCATTCTGAATGAAATGGTGTTGATATTGATGTTGCTTGACAGTCAGACATAAGCCCAGCAGGCTGAAGATGGCTGGTGGCTTCAAGGCAGTGCGTCAGACAAGATCTTCCACTCTTCAATGCAACATGTGGACAGGGAGCTTAGTCTTCAAGGTGCTCACACAACCCAGCATGTTTGGATGAGAAGCAAGACCAGCTGCAGGTCAGCAGCAGATTAGTGATGGGCCAGCTGCATGAGAAGCCAGACCAGCTACTGAAGGTGGCAGCAGCAGTTGGTGATGGCAGACATGTGTGTTTGCTGCTGATGGGCTACCTCATCACCTGGTAGCTTGTCGGCTGTCAGAGCAAAACGGAGCCTCTGGCCTAAACACAGTGCTTCTGCCATGTTTCTGGCCCAACAGGCATGTGTTCAAGCTGTCATTATTCAGTGAGTCAGGAGCCTTAGTGCAAGTCGCACTTACGCAGTATGCACAGTGAGAGCACTGCAAGGCTATTATGGGCTACACCCCTTGAGATCCAGCACCATGACTAAGCACGTTGGCGAGCAGGTGTACGTGAGTATGTGGCTGACCTGCAAGGAGGTTGAGGAGGTCATGCTTGGCTATGAGGGCAGGCCAGTCATAGGAGGGGATGTCCACATTCACCAGGATGCCCAGCACCTCCACAAACAGGTCACTGTCAATGTCCGGAGCCTGCACACCCCTCATCACAGCTTACATCTTTGAGCGCATTGTGATTTTTGTCCCCCACATGGATAGTGCAAAGTTCTTCTGGCTAAGTGCATATTGTGGCCATGCCATGGCTCAGCAAGAACCATACTCAGTACCTGTATCAACACGGAGATTCAACAGTTCTGGACGCAAGCGACGCTTTCAAAAGCTTGTTGAGCTGTTTTGCTGGGGAAATACCCAGCACCAAAACATGAATGGTTCTTGGCAAGGCAATATGTGCCGCACATCTTTTCACAACTCTCAAGTCAGCAAATTGATCTTCAGCAGGCGGGCAGCAGTCCTTGTGACACTTCTGCATTTATCTGTCAATGTTGTCTTGAGCCTCAAGCCTAGGTCCCAAAATGCAGCCCTCATGTTGAAAGGACGCATCCAACACATCAAACATGCCAGGTAACACATTATCACAACATCTGCAAGGCTTACCAATGCCGACCCTGGAAAGCAATTCTTGTCCAGCTCATTATGAGCTGGACATCGTATTATTATTATTATTATTATTATTATTGTTATTGTTGTTGTTGTTGTTGTTGTTGTTGTTGTTGTTGTTGTTGTTGTTGTTGTTGTTGTTGTTGTTGTTGTTGTTGTTGTTGTTGTTGTTGTTGTTGTTGCTGCTGTTGCTGCTGTTGCTGCTGTTGCTGCTGTTGCTGCTGCTGTTGCTGCTGTTGCTGCTGTTGCTGCTGTTGCTGCTGTTGCTGCTGTTGCTGTTGTTGCTGTTGTTTTGTTATTGTCATTATTATTGTCATCATTATTGGTACTGTCATGGTCATTATTATTGTTAGTATTACTTTCACTAAAAGAAAATCCTGAAGCTCAGGGTTGTCAGTGACAGGTGATTGGTAGGTCCAGCTCTGTCCCATACCTGTAGCAGGTCAGCAAGCTGGTCCATATAAGGCAGGAAGCCCCCCTTGATGCCCAGGTCTGTCTGCTGGCTCAGGTTGCGCAGCACCTTGAAGAGCAGCTCGTCCCGGGTCAGGAAGGCCCTCTCCAGCAGCATGGCCAGTCTGTCGCCCCCACACAGCGCCTATAGTAAAGACAAGAAATATTACACCTTTCACCGTCAATTTAATGAGAAGCGAAGTAGTATACCAGGCTGCACACAGCGCCTACACATGCACCAACCACCATGGTCATATATCCAGAGCTGATTGATTGATTGGTTGATTGATTGATTGAGAGCTGGGTGTCTGCTGACCTCTCACTTAACTTCTGTTAACCCCTCTGATGAGTCCTAAAGTCAGAAAGTGTGGCTTGCTTGATTAAACTGATTGGTTGATTGATTGATTGGTTTATTGATCGATTGATTGATTGATTGGTTTATTGATCGATTGATTGATTGATGGGTTGATTGATTGATTGATTGATTGATTGATTGATTGATTGACTGATGGATTGATTGATTGATTGATTGGTTGATTGATTGACTGACTGGTTGAGTTGAACAGCTGTGCAGCCACTTGCAGTGGTACTGCTGAGCAGCTGCTGTGTGTGCAGCAACACAGATAGGGGAGTCCTTGAGAGAGGCATGGGTACGATGGGTCAGAAGTCTCAAGTTATACCACCAGAAAGTCTTTGGTGTGATCAATCAGATGCACAGGCTGATGTTCAGCAAATATTATGGATTAGAGGCAACAGCTCAGACCCTAGCTGTGCCAGGCAACATGCACGATGCAAGGCAAGAGGCGAGACAGTGATGCCAAGTTTTGAGTGGAATGTTGGGATGCAGAAAATGTAACAGATGATAAAATGCAATATGATGTTCAATTTTATGTGAGATATACATTGTACCATTCAAAGTTTGCAGGTTGTACACTGTTCAGTGCAATAGCATTTATACTACATTGGCATCACACTAATTGAAATCTACACTACTATACTGCATGCTACTATATCATCACAACTTTCTGAGTTGAAAGAACTTCTTGCAAGAGCCACCTGAAGGTGCAAAAACACCACACATGGAAACCCAGCTCAGCAGTGCACTTGTGTTGTGTAAGAGCCACCTGATGGTGCCAAATGACACACAAAGAACCCACCTCAGCAGTCTGGTCGTTTTGTGTAAGGGCCACCAGATAGTGCAAAACAACTCACAAAGAACCCACCTCAGCAATCCGGTCATTCTGTGTAAGGTTGACAGCCAGGGCTATGAGCTCAGGGGTGGTGGTCAGGTCATCCACGTGCATCAGCAGATCCAACATGACCGTCACAGCATCTGTGTAGATGAACATGGACTTGTGGCGGTCGTCTTGAGAGATGTGGTACAGCAGACCCAAAGCAACCTGCTGAAAATTCATCTGCCTCACCAGCTGTACAGCCTGCAGAAGAACAATGGGAAGAGTGACCGGGGCAGGTCAGAGCTTCTGGAAGCTTCTGGAAAATGCTGGCTGCTTGTGGGGCAGTTGCAAGCATGCCTAGCATTACTGAAAGAATGTGATGTAAACTATTGAAAGGGTGATCTGTTCTTGCACAAAATTGCCAGAGTTGCCTGCAGCAGCTTGGCAGGAAAGGCACATGTGACATGTCCATGTGCATATATGTAGCAGTGTGAGAACAGAAGCATTGTCAGGAGATGCTCTGTTGAGTATATGGTTTAAGCAATAGACACAGCCAGCACAGCCGTGAGTGACAACATAAGCATGCACTTGCAAAAACATCCTGCTGCCACGTGGACACCCATCCCTTCCTGAAACACACAATGCATTAAAACAAACTTACATGAGCACTCCATGTGAGCCCTCTAAAAGGAAGTACAAATTCATCAAAGGCAAACACATGATACAAAACGCACATACAGTCAAGCTGTGTAGCAACTACAGCATTGCCAGAGGCACATCTTCTGTGTCTTAGCTGCAAGGCTTCCACCAACAAAACACCACAGCTCACCCAACAGACAGACACCTCACCTTGGGCAGCAACCCCTGCTGCATCATCTCATCTTTGTTGCAAGGGCTTCACCAGCAACAAGTCACAGTACACCCAACAGACAGACACTGTACCTTGGGCAGCAACCCCTGCTTCACCATCTCATCTTTGTTGCAAGGGCCTCATCAGCAAGAAGTCACACCTCATCTAACAGACAGACACTGTACCTTGGGCAGCAACCCCTGCTTCACCATTTCATCTTTGAGACTCCGGTCGAACGACAAGTTGTGCTTCCTTCACCAACAAGAAGTCACAGCTCACTCAACAGACAGACACCTCACCTTGGGCAGCAACCCCTGCTTCACCATTTCATCTTTCAGACTCCGATCAAAAGACAAATTGTGCAGCAGGCGCAGCACAGCCATCAGCAGCACGTCATTGTCCGTGGCCATGAGCGTAACGAGGCGCGGCACCACATCACAGGCTGCCATCTGGTCTTTGTTCTCCTGGTAGATGGACAGCTTCTTCAGGAAGGCTGTGGACAGTATGAGCAGCTCTATGTTGGTGCAGTCCAGCATCTTGACCAGGTACACGACAGTGCCCTGCATCAGGAGTAGCAGGATTGACTTGTGAACCAGGAAAAACCCTTCTATCCCTTATACCAAGTCTGACACAAATAACACTTCTATTCATTATTGTTTGTCAGAAGCAACTCATCATTTGTAATCTTTTCTTTTGCCAAAACTTTCAAGAGAGATATATAAAGTGCCAACAAGACTCAAAAAGGACACAGACAACATGCAAGTGGTAGACTTTTGAAACTTGTTGTAAATGCAAGAAATTACAGTAAGGTAGAAAACAGATATAAAATGAAAAATAGACATAGGCATGACTCAGAAGCGGTACTTCCTGAAAAGTGGGGATCTTCACAGGCACACAACACCCTGCATCTGCATCAGGAGTGGCAGGCATGACACTGGATGGCAGTTTGCTTCAAGGTTTGGGAGTGCATGTCATAGACATGTGAAACAGCAACTGCAGCTGCTGGTGTCTGTTTGTGGGAGCACCTTTCTTAAGAGCACCCGTGACATCACACAGAAAGGAATGGCAGAGGTGACACTTGACAACAGCCTGGCATCGGGGCCTGTGCTTCTTGAAGGTGCAATGTGCAATGTGGTAAACATGTTGCAACTGCAGCCCTTGATGTCTATTCTTGAGCATAGCGTGGCATCATCATACAGTGGACAGGAAGCTCAGATGCTTCAGTGCTTGCAAGCTAATGGCAGATGTAGCGTAAGCTTTCTACATGATGCAACAAGCTTGCAATGGGTGGAATGCCCAAGTCAACAAATGCACCAATATCTACATATATATACAAAAAGAAACAAACGTACGACCAGCAACAACATCGCGTGACAATATGGAGACATTTTGAAGGTACCCACAAAATCGTTCACATGCACTCTCATCACATCCGTATTGGTGTACAGACAGGGGATGAAGTATGCCAGCCAAAGAGGCCAGGCTCAGACCTGCTCATCAACATACCTTCTTCTGCATCTTGCGCTCTATGTCTGGGTCCTCAGACAGGTTAAGCAGCAGATACGCACACAGGTACAGCAGTTTGTCCTGTTTCTGCGTCACTGCCAGCAACCTGCGCTCCTTCTCACTAGCAAGACCCTGGGCTTCCTTCACAGCAGCTGCTGCTATACTAACACCCTCCTCCTGCACATCAAGCAGGGTGTTTTTGGTGTTTGGTGTTCACTGCTGCCTGCTGCTATACTTACACATCCTCCTACACAGCAAGCAAGGTGTGTTTGGTGTTGACTGGTGCACTGCTGATCAGCAACAGACTTGAGCTTGGTGGAATGCCTTCCTCCTGCACATCAAACAAGGCGTGCGTGGTGTTGAGTGTTGACTGCTGCACTGCTGCATTGCTGGTATCAAGGTCAACAACAGACTTGAGCTTGGTGGAACACCCTCCTGCTGCACATCAAGCAAGGGGTGTTTGGTGTTTGGTATTGACAGGTGCACTGCTGGTTGCAAGGTCAGCACAGCCTTGGGCTTGGTGGAATGACTGAAGGCAACTTTGGCTGTAGGTGTTTGATTCTGACGTTCAGAAGTTCAGTGAAGCAGGCAAGGGTGTGGTGCCACGTAAGGGCAGCTTCATATTGATTGATTGATTGATTGATTGATTTGAACCTGTGCCAGCCTTTGCTCTCGCATTAGCCAGGTAGCGACGTATGCAGGGAGCTTCATATGCAAGAGCAAGCACCAATCAGCGACCATGCTGTCAGCGTCTGCTGCCGCACCTTTCCAGATGTCCACGAAGTGTTTCAGCTGAAAATTGCTGAAAGGCTGCTGTCCAAACACCACATCTCAGCAGCTGACACTGGCAACCCCATGAGAAGTAGCTCAAACACTGCGAATGGATTGATCATGACCATTGTTTGGCATGATCAAAGGCTGTTGCAGTTCAGGTCAAGCGTCAGCCTCAGGCATGCTAGACCTGGGCATGCTCATGAACTTGACGCCAATAGGCTTAGTCTTTTCTGTTTCTTTTGCTGGACCTGGGCATCACCTTACCTTGACTCTGTGCTCAGTCCTCTTGATCTCCAGATCAAGGATGTCTATCGTCAACACTCCAACCTGGTTTTCCACCAGCAGCTGGTGAAACTGGCTGAAATTGCTCAACACCAACCATACTGACTGGATCCCCACACACAGATCTACACTGCGCTTGCCATCATCTCGTAGAACCCTAGCCAGGGTTGGTAGCAGGGTTGCATGGGACAGTAGGGGCTCTAAATGTTGGGCTTGTCTAAACAGGCTGGCAATGCAGTTGGCTGCTCTGGCTTTGTCCTTGACATCATCCTCATACAAGTTCTCCTGTAGCACATGCACTATGTTACCTTGTTGTTTTTGCTGAGTACCACTCAGTCTGGGTTGTGCAGCCAGTTGTGACTCATCAGACCTTTGGCTTGAAAGTACAGATGAATGCCATCCTGTGACAAGTTGCCTCAGGCTCTGTTGCAACACATGTCTGTTCTGCCGTATGAACTGAACACTTCATGTAATAGTGTCCGCAACTGTCGCTGCACTACAACACCTGTTGCATACTCTGGACTAGTCCAGCAATTGTGGAATGCTGGTCACAGCAGCAGGCATCCTGTCTGTGATGCATGCATGTACAAAATGGCTGAATGTGCCAGCCTGTGACTTACAATGTAGATGTCCAGATCTTCAAGGCGCACAGTGTCAGTGGACTGTTGCCTTGACGCAGTGGCTGGCCGGTCCTGATTGCGCTGCCACAGCTGCTGCCTGTCAACCTCACCTGCATGCCACTTGCTTGGTCTGTTGACAGATTGGAATTGCTGTGGTTTTACAGGTTCACACAAGTGGGCAACTTGTGGTGTTGTGCGAACAACCATGACCGGTGGGTGAGCAGCCAGATGTAGTGCTGGGCTCACAGCACACAGAGACTGAACTCATGCTGTGCTGTGCTGTGTTGTGCTGTGCTGTGCTGTGCCATGCCGTGCTGTGCTGTGCTGCTGTGCGATGCTTTGCCCATGCTGTGCTCTGTTATGGCATGGTGTGATGTGTACTGCCAGCAAGGCAAATAGCACTGTCTGTGCCCAAGTAGCAACGTCCAGATTGACTTTGAAGCAGCTGCAGCAAGCTGCTGCACCATAGCTCTGCCTGATGCTGCTATTGTGCCATGCTGCTTCACAACTGCAAGGTGTCAAGCTACCCCTGTGTTTGCTTTATGATGTCAACAGCTCTTCTATGTGGCTGAACGTCCCAACATTGTAAACACCTCGTGCTATGACGCACTAGTTGCAGCATTTCCACAGCTGCAACTCTGACATCACTGCAGCTCAGCAACATTGTTAGCTGTCCATTGAAGGAGGGACAGGCATACATTCCATGGTCAGCAGATCCTGACACTGTGCTTGCAGGCCTCTGTCACTGCTGCTGCTGCTGCTGCTGCTGCCGCTGCTGCTCATGGCCTGTTGCTGCTGCTGCTGTTGCTGCTAAAGCTCATGGCATGCGGCTGCTTCTGCTGCAGATGCTGAACAAGACCGGCCACTGTGGTTGGCCTTCACAGCATGGTTGAGATCCTGTGTAGTCAAGTGAAGGAACAACAGGCAACATGATCTTGCTGCAGCTTTCTTGCGCAAAGAAATGCAAGCAGAGGATGACAAAGCAAGGCAAAAGCCGTGCTGAAGGCCTTACTGAAGCCATGCACATAAGCAGCAGAAGACTGGCTGGAGCTGGGCCCAGGCTTCATGCTCTCTCTCTCCACCAGCTCATGCAAAAGCTCCTCCACACGCCCTACCTGCGCCAGGCACCCATTTCAGTGTCCATGCGTGAGCACGGAATATTCAGGATTTAGGATTTGGGGGTTGAGCACAGAATATCTGCAGCAAAGCTGTGCTAACTTCATTTCAGGCTGTGGTCTTGCTGCACTTTGCACGAGCTGATTGGAGTTGCACTGACCTTGGATGCGCTGATGAGCCTACACTTTTTGGTCAGCTCCTGTGCCATTTGAGGAATGTCTCTCTCATTTGGCAAAGGCCTAATTTTGATCCTGCAGGCATAGTTTCAATGTAATGACAATCTTTTGTTCACGGGGACTGATAGTAGCTGGGTTCTGGGCTCCATTCAAAGTTAAGAATTCTGAATTGCAGCAGCAGGAAGGAGACTGTCTTACTGCTTGATGCCGGGCGTCCTGCCCACAACTCTTTGTGTCCCATTGCGGTCAACCTCGATGTCATGTGTCTGTGACAGCAGATTACATTTTCCCCGTTAGAACGTTCTAGAGTCTGATGGGCTGCAAGTAGACAGCAAATGCTGCAATCAAGTCTGGCTTACCTCGTAGTTGACCACAACTACGGCGTCCTCGGGGTCCAGCTCGATAAGCCCTGGATGCACCTGCCAATCAATCACAGATCGATGAGCTGTGATGCCGCAAGTATGGCTGACAGTCTGAAGAATTCCGGTCACACCTTCTTTTTCTGAGTCGCCATGCCAGGCACGTCCGGTAACTGGACCTGACCTGGCTCGCCCCGCTAGCTTAACGTTGCTCTGCGGGATTTAGAGCCTGATTACTGGACGGAGAAAGAATCTACTTGTCACCGAGCGTCACCAAGAAGTCGTAGTCGAAGCTCAACCTGTGGTGCAAGTCTGCAAAGACGACTGCAGAATAGCCCAATTTGTTGCACCGTTATGGTGCATCAGAGCTGTACATACCGTGCACAGCATCGCCTGAATGAGGGGGAGCAAGTCACGGCTACGTACCTTGCAATTGGGCAGGTCAAAGCAAAATTTAGCAAAAAATGTCTAGGAATCCCAAACTAAGCTTGGTCCAGCATGACCGCAATGAATGCCTGCCATCAAGAGTCCACGAACGTGCTGAATGACGCAAGCCCTCAATATGACATTGGACACACATTTACTGAGCCCAGACCATGCTTTTTTCCCTGTATACCGTTGTAGCTATTACGATCACATACTTGCAGCATGCCGTATGCGCGAGTCACCCTGAATGACCGGCATGCTAGCCCAACGATTCCAAGGAAAGCGTCTCCAACCTCTGCTCAGATGCTACCATACAGCTGTCCTGTCCTTTGGAGAAGGGTCACAGGTGCAGTCTTTGCTCTTGTTGCGCGTGCACAAAGCTTTTTACTTGTGCGCTGGTCAACATTGAAGCTGATGCAGTGCCCAGGGTGCTTTGGGCTGCAGCAGCCTTGGGGACAATTACGAGCCCGAAGAAGTTAACCTGACCAAGGACATAGCAAAAGTCGCTGCTGGTCACTACCACAGCTTGGCAATCAATCTGGAGGGCAAGCTGTTTACTTGGGGGTGAGAGAAAACTTACTTCCTGTTTGAACATAGCACTGCTGCCAGATTGACTCTGTGTCAGTGAGTGACTTTGTTCTCGCGAACAGGCGCAACATTGAAGGACAGCTGGGACAGGCATTGCAGCCACTGGAGTCTGCTGCAACCCCAGCCGCTGTTGATGCTCTTGCCAAGTTTAAGGTGCATCATGCTGACTGCGTCTGCGCACATAAGCTGTAACACTAGACACATTGAAGTCTTTGTTTGGCTCTGCAGGTAACAAGTGCAGCAGCTTCAGGAGTGGCTTCCTTTGCTGTTTTGGAAGATGGCACAGTGTGGGGCTGGGGCAGTTCCAAACGCGGGCAATTGGGCTTAGGCCAAGGAACTGTACAGGCGTTGAAGCCACAGCGTTTGCCAGGTCTAGAAGGCATCACTGAAGTATCTGCTGGCTGGGGTCATGCTTGTGCATTACGAGGTCAGCCAGCATGCAACCCAACACTGTTTGCTGCAATGCTCCGCTATACCAGCAACACAAATTTGCGCGCTTCTCACCTGATTGCTATGGGAGCCAAACATACTTCAATTATGTCACTGCACTGCAAGCGTACCCAACATAGCGTGTACCACGCTCTCTTCATCTGCCTTCACAGACCATGCTGATGATCCTGCTGATACTTGAAATCCCACTTCTTACTCTTTTCCCCAGCCAGCAGTCTTATAGCACAGCATGATGATAACTATGCCATGTACCGACATACCATATGTTGAAAGGCACCCTACAGGAAAGCAACCTCTCCTTGACAGCTTTGGTACATGCCTTGTAGAGGATGGGCAACTATTCAGCTGGGGCTACCCCCAGCATGGCCGTCTGGGCCATTCTCTTGCGCCCTCCCAAGCCCAGGTAACTTCACAACCATACCATGCGCCCAATACTGCAGCAGGCGGGCATTGTCAACATGTCGACATGCAGTGCAACTGATCCGCACGTACCTAGCTCATCATGAACTGGAAAGTGTTGTTATTATTATTGTTATTGTTATTGTTATTATTACTTTTATTGTTAGTGCAATTGATCTGCAGGATGAACAGGCAGCAGTGATGGACCGTCTGATTTGGCAGCCACAGCCAGTTGACTTGCTCAGCTCTGTCCAGATCAAACAGGTGTGCCTGATGCTCCACTCAAGAAGCATGCCACTGCATGAACATGTCTTATTACATGGGTGTATTTTGAGTTTGTTTGGTGCAGATCTTGGAATGACTCAACTTGTTACGGTGCAAATACAGTAGGACACCTTGCAAAGCCTCCCCAAGCAGGCCACAAGCAAGCTGTTCTTGCATCTGTGCGACAAGCGTCAACACGGCAAGCCCATGTCATCTCTGTCAATTGTTTGATACGGTTTGCCTGAATTTGTGCAAGCATCTGTTGTTTGACAGCAGCCTCAAAGTTCAAGAGGCAAATATCATGCTGTCTGAACTAGATGAAACAATACCCATGAGTCGAGCATGACGCAAACTGTACATGCACCAACTACCAGCTTGCTTCTCTGCACAGGTAGCCTGTGGCCTGGACCACACACTAGCTGTTGCCCAAAATGGGCAAGTATACGCCTTTGGAGACAACTCCCTGTGCCAGCTGGGCCGAGCAGGTAGCATGGGGGTGCAGGACACAAGCGCCGATGCTGCTGCATGGATCGTTCGTGACAAAGAAGGGGCAGATATCATCTTCACTAAGGTGCACACCTATTGCAGCCATGTCAGCTCACCTGTTCATCTTTGCCAACTTTGTACGACATGCTGTGACCGGCCTCGGCAAGACGCAGTTCCATGTAGCTCCTCCAAAAGAGTCTTGACACAGCAGCAACACCAGCTGCAGTGCTCCTTCAGCAACAGCAACAAGCAGTGCAATTTCATGTGTAGCCATGGTACCAATTGACAATCCTTGTGGTGTCTGGATTCTTTTGTCTTTTGTAAGCATGCTTGAATACTTCAGCTCACGCACACAGAGTGTTCCATTAGCGCCAACGCCTTGCAACAATGATCAACCTCAAACTTTTTGTATGCATTCCTTGACCACCGTCCCCTGCTCACTAAAAGCTGTAATGCTGGATAGGTAGCAGCAGGGCTGGGGCATTGCTTAGGGGTGACCCACAAGGGGGATGTCATGGCCTGGGGCTGGGCTGCTGCAGGGCAGTTGGGCCTGGGGCAGTGCCATCAGGGCAGCCATACTGTTCTTCACCCCACTCCAGTGAGTGTCTCCTTGTATTCTTCCTCCTCCTCCCCTCTTCTTCAATGCATATCATGTGTGCTCTTTCAGGAGCTAGGGTTGCATGTACGCCCTTTGTCTCAATTGGTAGACCTTCTAGAGATGCGCAAGACAGACAGCTTTAAAGTGCTCCCCTTGATGCTGGTCACAGACCACATGTCTCATTATCCTAAGGCAAAATTGTGTGATTTTGTGCCCCTGACCTGACTCAGTATGATTCACTTGCATGGCCTTTTCCGGTTTCACAGTCCTGTTTGTATTTGCATCACATTTGCACCACAAACCCCTGTCTGGGTTGCATCCAACCATACACATAGACTCAATTATTATCTGGGTCTTTGTCCACCTTCACCATGAAGAGTCCGGCTCTTCTGTGACTTCTGTAATATTTTGCTGGGTAAATGTGTACATAGGCCCTACAGCATGTAGCCCCTGTTTGTCTCTGGGCTGACAACAGCATGCTGACACATCACCTGATCATCAGCCCTTTCTTGTGAAGCCACTTCGACCTTGACATGTCAACAGCTGCGCCACCGTGAACATGACGCGTAGCTGCTTGAATTCTGTTAGCAGACCTGGCAACACAGCCACCTCTTATTTGGGGTTTTTTCCCCCAACATGCACAACCTTGATGTCGCTCTGCTGCAGATCTTTGGCTTGCCAGAGAACAACAGAGCCCTGGTGGCAGCAGCTCGAGTGCACAGTGTTCTAGCCTCAGAAGATCTTTTTGTTGATCCTGAGACAGCCCATGTGCCACATGATGACACCTTGAACTCCATGACGCAATTCTATGCATGGGGCAGTGGACACAATGGTCGCCTTGGGTTAGGTTACCAGCAGGATATGACTGTACCAGAGATGGTCAGTGAGCTTGATGGTGCTGAGATACTGGATGTAGCGTGTGGGCATGATCATACATTGGTCCTAATTAGGCTCTGATTGTATCGTAGCGCAGCATTAAAGAGGGACTACTGAGCATGGCTCAAGTACATCCATGGAATGCTTGCAGACTAGTCACAGTGCTGTGGGTGAGTGTGAGTAGACATGTACTGTACCCCAGTGCTTCACGACATGGCCTGCCCACGCGGCGAAAGACGTTTTCACATTCTCTTGCTTATGCACATATACATGGAAGCTTTGCATAAGCATAAAGGCAACAGCATGTCAGTGAAATGACTATGTAGCTACCTATAGGGTATGCATGCATGGGTGTCTATATAGTCAAACTCATTACTGTGATCCATGCCTAGTAAATTGGGACAGTAGTCATCAGACGTACCATCTCTAAGTTCAAAATTTGAACTTAGAGATGGTACGTCTGATCATTACTGCCCCATTTGACATGGTGCACACTGTAAGGCCTCTATTGTTTGAATAGCCTATTGTTTAAGCGTGATGCAATGGGGTGAACAGTATCACACAAACCTCAGACACTCAGTGCATCGTTGATTACTTGTCTCTGACATCCATTCTAACAAGGAAAACTCACACACTCAGGAGATGATTCCTCACCAATTTGTCACTGTGCAGTCTGCAGGCTTGCGTATCAGGACTGTACATTATTGTGACAATCCTCTGAAGTGTACCTAGACTGCTACTGTATGTGAAGGAAACATGCAAATGATTGTCTGCCTATGGTACAAAGTAACAGGATGCTGGCTAAGTTGGCTTATGCAGCCATCAGTGAGTGCCTGATTAGTGAGATATTCATGAATGGTGTGACAGAATTGTTAAGTGCTCACTCTTCCAAGACATTCAATGTGCAAAGAATGATACATGCAATCTTGATATTGATGCTACTCAACAAAAATGATTGAATCAGTGACAGACAATTTCTCAGATGCTGCTAACAGGCTTGTGCTTCCTACACCATTGACCACCAAGATTGTAAAGCAGAGTTTGCAGTGACAAGACTGACCAAATCAAGTTTGGAAAACAAAATCCATCTGCAGGACCAAGACAGCAGACTGTAACAGAATGGCAAATGGATGAAATTCTCATGTCTTTGTTTGCTTTTTACAACGCTTCTTGCCACGCTTCCTTTTGGGAATGTTTTGCATCTTTGAAGTGACTGTGGGCTTTCTTGCCCTTCTAATGAGTGGACAATGTTGACGGACGTTGCTTGGTGCTGAAACCAGTTGCTGATAGGATGTTGCAAATTCCACCACACGGTCCAGAATGTCATGGGGCAGGTGGTCTCTCAGTGCCCTAGCGAAGTACAAGGGGCCTGTCCAGGCAACCTTTGCAGAGTGCAATGCAGCACGAGCAGCTGCTGACCTCGCCTCGGGCCAGTGCTCGTTGAGTATGTTCAGACCTAACTGCTCATAATCAGGAGACGTGTCCAACGGGCGTTCTTCGCATTCAATTGCGGGCTCATTGAAGACGTTCACTCCGTTCAACAACCACGTGACTTCTGCATGCGGATCAGAACGGTAGGACTCCACACAAAGCTGGCAATAAGCTTCTGCAAGAACTCCAGGTGGTTTACTCCAGTGTTGGTCGAGCCTGGCCACAAATTCGCTTGACTGCTGACCCACTGGCAAACAACGACTGTAATGAGTCACGCGTAAAACATCAAACCAGCTGTGACATGACCGTCCAAGGCAGCAGCATGCCAACCGGGCAAAAGCAAAGCTGGAGGTTACAAGAACGAGCTTGTCAAGCTGTATGGGTAATCTGCTAGAGAAATCTTGAGTGACCACATATAGAGGCCATTTGTCTCGGACGACAGACATCATTGCTAAAGGTGCAAACGTGACCAGCGCTGCCTGTACAACTTGAACTGGGATAGGCTGTTGACCCGATAGGGACAGGCCGATCCCTGGAACCAGTTGAGGGGATGGCAATCTCTGTATCCTTGGTAGATTGGATCTCGGATACAATCTTTGTATGATATACCAGTACCTTTATGGAAGAGTGTCCTGACACCACAGTTTGGCATACCATGTCTGATACAGGTCAAAAGTTATCTCAGCAAATGACAGCTTGCTACTTATGCTGCATTAAGTAATTTAATTTAAAACCAAAAGCATACGTATACTCCTGATGAATAAGCTTATGTAAGTGACGTTTTGTAACAGTTTACACAGCTGCTATGGACGCCTGGAGTCAGCTGTCTATGCAGGCCTGAAGTCAGCAGTCAGTGAACAACGTTGTGGACCATATGGCCATAGGTCCGACCTTAGTCATCACTAATGCTGTTCATCGAAATGCTTTGGGCTGTGTCTGAATGTAGCATGTTTGGCATTAATTTGGTATCAGTATTGTCAGCATGTCTCAGGGTTTATATTCTACAGATTGTTTGCTGGAACTGAATATGACCGTGCTAACATCCCCATGTTCTCAGGACCAATAAATCCAGAGGTCAGCAGGCAACACCTGAAGGCAAAAACAAAAGTATCATGAACCGTGTGTTCATCACTAGTGCAATACTGCACACACGCATTACCAGATTGTCATACTGTGTTTGCATTTATCTACTTTAAAGCACCATAGGAGTGGCAGTAAGGCAAGGCAGGGACTAGTATCCTGACATCAAACTGGTCTGGGTCAGGGTGCAGCAGGGTGTTGATACAGACAACTGCAATGCACCCAACAACTTGTTCAGAAACCTGTCAGCCTTGGGGGAGGATCTGAGCCCAAGGCCACAGCGCCAGCTGGATGACGGAAGGCAACACCAGGCAGCTAGACCCTTCTTGGAAGTGAGGATGCAATGTCAAAAGAGGGGTTGCACACATGCACTCTCTTCATCATGGAAGAAGTTTTGTATCACTGACTTTTGAGACATGCTTGGCACTGCGTTTGATGTCTGGTATCCAATGCACTTGCACTCCATGTAAGATTCCAATGTCCCAACAGGAGACTGGTGTTGTCAATTTGCACACTGTGCAACATCTGCCGCTTTGGTGATATTGTTGCAGCTGGGCAAACCACACTGCCTCTTGTCAGTGTGGAATAATGGCCATCATCGGCCGTAAAATGACAATCGCCTGTGTTATGCTACACGACAGTTGCTTTCTCACTGCTCTTCACATACAGTGGCATTGAGTATTATGCGGTCCAAGACCTCAGCAGGGAACCTGCCACTCATTGCTCTTGCAAAGTATTGAGGCCCAACCCAGGCCGCCTTGGTTGAGCGTAAAGTAGCAGCAGTTGCTGTGTCTCTTCTACCTCACTCACTGCTGAGGACATTAAGTTGTGCTCGCTCATGTTCAAATTGTGGGGACCAGTTCAGCTGGTGTGCTTGACAAAACGTGCCCAGATCATGAGACGCGTTCACCCCTTCCAAAGTCATCGGAGTCGAGACATTGCACTTGGATGTCTCGGGTTTTATGCACAGCACGCAGTAGGCTGCTTCAGTCACGGGAGGAGGTCTACGCCACCGATTGTCAAGCTGTTCTACAAAGGCGCTTGGCTGGCTTCTGACCGGCATGCAGCGATTGTAGTACGTGACACGGATGACTCCCAAAGGCCTGCCCAAATTTGCCTCCAGATGACTGCAAAATGAGCGCGCAAAAGCGAAGCTGGCACTAATTAGGACCACATCTACCAAACGAAGAGGTAGTCAGCGGACCTCGGTGTGTGTTACAAGGTACAAAGGCCATCCGGTTCGCACGAGCTGTGCCATTTGCAGACGTAGTGCTCATAAAAGTGCGCATTGTGTGTGACTCAGTCACCAAACAAAAGTTTTCCTGCTCTGAAACCACATTCGGTAATGCAGAGGCTTCGTTGTAACGTAATTCGTAAAAATTGCGCCGAATCCTTCGCTTGTTCGCCAGTGCAAGGATTCATAACACTCAAAACAAAGAGTTTCATTGGTACCAGTCTTTGCCATTTTGTGTAGTGGATAAATCAGAGATACACTTTACAAGCAGTCAGCAAGCCAAACCCAAAAGCAGGCAGAAACAAGCAAACATCAGATGACTTGTACATGTATACAGTCAGCATACAACACACATATTTTTGCTCACACAAGCAGCAATATGCCTTAATGGCCGTGCTCGTGAGCAGCTCTTGCAGCTGCAGCAGCAGCTTGCAAGGCTGCCTTACGGCATGCAGCAGATGCATCACTATCATTTGTGATTCTCTTCAAGCTATCACGGCCGTCTTCCAGCGAGCAATCTAGCAGCTTTTCCAGATACACAGCGCGCTCCTTTTGACTGACATTTCTGCGCCACTCATGCTGAGGCAGCGTGATCATTTCCCAGCCTTGTGCCGCTAACAGGCGCCTTTGACACACTGCCTCAGCCAATGGCCTGTATGGTCGATTGGAGGAGAAACGCTGAGGCGGATCCATATTGATTCCAAGCCTGCAGTCAATACACCTTGAGAGACTGTTCTGCTTGCAAGGGGCCCAGACTGCCAGTCACAGCTATTGCTTGTTGACATTTGTATAATTGCTGTTCCAACGAACAGGCTGTTGAGCATGCAATTACTTGCACACTCTTTGCACTGAAGGTCTGTGGCTGTGAAGCCTGTGCTTACTACAAGCTCACAGGCTTTGGCAACAGCTGCTGATGTTGCTGCACATGTGTCAGCTTGCTGCCATGCGGGTACAAATCTGCTTGTATCAGTCAAGACAGGCAGATCGGCATCGCAGCAACCAGGAGCAGATCTCACCTTGGCTTGCCAGGTATCCGCAGGACTATGTCGACTGTATGGCAGCCATCTGCCAGGAACTTTTCCAGCTCGAAGTTGACTCCAAGCTCTATCAGGCTCCTGCAAACCTGCAATGCAAAAGCAAACGTTCTGTCCAGATCTTATATCTGTCCTGCTGGGGTGATCTCAATGCTGCGCTTGTAACAGCAAACTTTTGATGAAAATTGCCAATGCTTGCTGAGACCTACATATAGGTTACATCAGTCAGTGTTTCTGGCGATCATTGCCTTAAAGTTTTGAGCATGGCACCAATGATCACAAGAGCCGATGCCCCCTCATGGAGTGCGGCCTTAGCCTCAGCAGGACTTGTAAATCTATGCCGGCAACCATCGAGGTAGCCTTGTACAACAGGCCTATCATGACAATGTACATTAAAAAATATGAATATTTAAATGTTTCTTGTCTAACAAACATGTAACAAAAAATGCAGTAATATATATAAAATGGTGCAGACAGGTGGCAAAACATATGATCAGAAAGTACCTCTTGCTGGAACCAGGTGACAGTGCGGTCGAAATAGATGCGGTCCTGCCATGCTCGGTAGGCGTACTGCCTGATCCACTTGGGCAGCTTGCGAAAGTCCTCTCTTTGCTTGGACTCCAGATCAGCCTCCAGCAGCAGCTCCGCATGAAATGCCCTCTCAAAGTCCTGCATGACACGCACACATGCACTACATCTGCCACTTTCATTTTGGATTTTCCATCAGAGTCGATTGAGTCTGGGCAGCACAGATCTGCAGGCAGGCATGTATAGGTGGGTCATAGCTACATAAGGTGCACATTGTCAAAAGACAAGCAAAGTAGCCAGCTGGAAAAGAAAAGAAAAAGGTGCGCTTTTCAGCGGTCATAGCGGGAGCCTCCTAAGGCGGCCGCCCGGAGCTATGACCATAGGCCGTAGCCCAAAGGGGAAGGGAAAATCCTAAACCTAAGGTAGATCAGAGTAGCCAGCTGACAACAGTGCAACCAACACACATCGTGCATTCGTCACACATTACAACACCATTAGCAGGCACATGACACTGGGGACTCACATGAGGCTTGAACTCTCCCAGGGGCTTGGTCTCCAGGGTCTGGCAGACCTTGTCGAAGAGGTCAGGTGTGAGGGTCTGCAGCACCCCATGTGCCCACAACACACTGCACAGAGCACCTGCACACAGACACACACTTAAGTTAGCAGACATGCCAAGCTTAGGCCTGGCGATCCCATGCAGCAGCTCACAACCTCAACACAGGCAACTCAGCAATGTTGTTAACTTGAGAAACGTACAAGCTCACGGCCAGTGAACAGGATATGTGAATTGCTGCAGTGCATGCATCTTGCTGAGCTATGTCCCTAACGGGCTGGTCATGCAAAGATATCAAGGCAGGTGTCAATTGCTGAGTCAGCAAGACCTGCATCTTTACAATCTACAATACAATAACAAAAGAAATTATGCCAACTACCGAGAAAAAAACTAACTAGGTACAAAAGGACTAGGATGTCAAAACAGCCAGTCAAGGCTGCCCTCTGCTGCAGCATGCATGCAGAAGGTCTACCTGCATCCATGGTGTCCAGTTTGGGCAGAATGCGCTGAGTCATCTGGTCTAGGAGGGGCCCTGGATGGTGCACCATGTGGGCATACGCTGACACCATGTCTGCTAAATGACAAGGCAGAAAACTGTTCACCTGCATACCTAAACAACCTGAAGATGTCCAGACAAATGCAGAGCAAGCCTGTCCATCAGCTGACCCCTGAAACGGAAGCACCAATGTGGCAGCAGACTGCATCTATGAACATGACACTTCAGCTACGCACGTGAAGCAAAGATGAAAGGAATCTTAGCAAGAAGCAGTGACCAAACAGTCAGCTTGCCTGCCTGTTCCTTGCATGCAAGGCTACACTGCAGTGCGTATGGACGGCAGTGAATTGCAGCCAATGCACAGCAGATGATGCAGGCCCACCTGCCGCAATGTCTCAGCAGCCACAGCATCATACAGCTCCTCATGCCAATGATGCAGGGTGGAGAATGCCCACAACAGCCGGCTGAGCTGCTCAGGCGTGAAACAGTCCATCTGACTCATGGCCGACTTGGCAATGTTGTCCAGCAGAGTTCTGGTCCTGCGGTTCGCATTGCCTGCATAATCTGTCTTGGCCAGAGCCCACACCACGTTCACCATGCTGCTGGCATTCAGCTCCTGCAAGCAAGATGCAGCGTCAGCAGCTGACAAGAGTGCATTGCCTCTTAAAAGTTCAAATGAATGTGGCAAGTCCACTGCAGATAGACCTAGCAAGCAGAGTCTGCAGTAACTGGTCGAAGATGCAAATCAGCCCTACATGCACTTTTTTCTGGCTCTGCAATGTTGATCTCTATCTGCAATATGTCAATGCAGTCTGCATCAACAGATGAGACACCACAACACCAAAAACAGACAAGCGCAATTGCAACAGCAGCACTGAGATAGCAATTCCTGTGAATGGCTTCTGCCACAGGTGCAGGGCTATGACAGAGGCCAGCGCAGTGTTACCTTGTGTACACGCAGCATCCTAGCAGTCACAGCGCTGATCAAGTCAGCATCCACATAACTCCAGTGACCCAGACTTGCATAAGCCCACATCATGTTAGCCATGTCTCCTGCCTCAAACGCCTCCACTTTCTTCAGTGCCTCATCAGACACAGCATCCAGAAAGACATCTGTCACGGCATCCTTGTGCTTCAACACAGCAAAGGCGCAGACGAGCTGACTCATTGACGCTACTGGCATGTCACTGAGCCTGAAAAGGAGGCTCTGGGTGACGACATCAACCATGCGTTCATGCCGGTGACCCAACACGGCAAATGACCACATGATCTCAGACAGCTCCACTGGGCCAAAGTCATCCACTCTGTCCACCACTTCGCGTGCTACAGCACTGAGCAGCTTGAGATTGCGGTGACCTAGCTCTGCAATGGCTAGCATGAGAGTGCCGAGCTGGATGGGAGTGATCTCTGCAAAGTAGGTGCGAGCCAGTGACGCCCTGATGGCTTCAATCAGCGTCTCGGACGCCTGATGGCCAAAGAATGCAAGGCTGTTAAGCGCTGTTGTGATGTCATCAGCATCAAACTCTTTGTGGAGAACTTGCTCCAGCCTTTGGGACACTTGCTGCAGAATCCTGGCAGGTGGCTGCATGCTGGAAGCAACATAAGCTGAGAGGGCTACAGAAAGCTGCTGAAGAGTGAGCTCTTGTACTTTGTCCACAGGCGCTGTGTTAAGCTGCTCTCGCACTGCTGCAGCTGCCCAACCTGCATTAAATTAATGGCATTTCGCCGCTTCAGGCTTGAGGGTTTCAATCCGCCCATACTGTTGCCATGTCGCAGATGCTGCTAATCATGATGCGGTACAGGCTAGGACAACACAGCATACAGGCCATGCACCACTGAGGCATGGAATGCTTCCCTGTGTGACACATAAGCAAATCCTTCTGCCAACAATGTTGGCACTGGCTGAGCAGACCATGACAATTTGATAAATGTTAGACTGTTGCCAAAGTGTGTGGGACAGCACTGACAAGTACTGAGGCATGACAACACCCTCAGTACCATCATAAGATTCTGTGAGTAGACCCTTTGCTTGCCTGTGTCTTCCTCATGCAGCTCTTCTTCATCAGATGGAGCCAGGGTGTGCCTGAGCTGCTCAACTGCATCCGCACCCAGGTGGTCCAAGCTTTGCTTGTAAACATGCAGCAATCCTTGCAGGCTGGCCAAGCTAGGTGCATCTGCGGCTGTTGTTGCTTGTGAGTTCAGCAAAGCATGGTATTGCCTGGTCTGTGCAGCAAAGCTATGTCTCAGGTATGCATGGCCAGCAGAAGGCTGTTGTGCGTTCTGGAGGGCCCTGCTGAAGCAGTGTGGGCACCAGTGGTTGTGTTGAGTGACTGCCTGCTGACAGACATGACCATGGGCTGCCTGCGCAGGTGAAGGTGTTTTGCAGCGTCGCAGTGCGCTGCCAACAGGCGTACACAACCCCTGGCTGCTTTCACATGTGTGGTTTGCAATAGCGCCATGTGAACAGTGCTTAGACCGAACAGCAACGCCTGCCAGCAAGCAATAGAAGCTTGAGACTGTGGTGTATGGAGCAGGAAGAAAGAGTCAAGTCGGCAAGACATACCTGCAAGTAATGCTGCCAGACGAGAAGATCGTTGTCGTAGCATGAAGACCAATCAACAGGCGCAAGAGTGCCCGATCCAAGGACAGAATCGTACTGGCGTCCTTTCTGATGAGTTGCTAGAAACAGTGCAATGTACGGTCAGGAGACGATCTTCACAAGCACAGTTTTTGTGGAGGCTGATCGTCTTTACAACAGTGCGCAACAGCGTGCGCAACAGACATACTGGCCCTGCGCCCTGCAGGACCGTCTCTCTCTCGTCGACGCTGCTTACTACTTAGAAGTGGGCGAAGCTGACTAAACTTAGCTGCTTGAGTATTAGTCACTCAGGTCAACGACTTTGCTAGGTGGAAATGCGACATCAAGCGTCGGCCCAGTCAGTGCCTGCCCTGTGCGCATACATGGGCATCCGTGATGCAGTCCCGCTGAGCACCACTCTTGGCCCCGGCTTTCAGACAACGATGCACGTGTCGTCTTTGTACATTTATCCTATCAAAGCTTGTAAAGGTTGCGAGGTGCCTCGAGCGATAGTCGAAACTACAGGTAATTCACAACATAATGCCTTCGCTATGTCGTCTTGTTACTTCAAGCTGACCGACGATGTGTCAGGCTTTCCTTACGATCGCTATTGGATGATCGTTACCGAAGCAGAGGGGCGTTTTGTGACTCAGCGCCAGGATGCCAAATTAGCTTTGATAGGAACGCAGCTTCCACAAGATGCTTGCATCCTCGGAAGCCAAGGTCACCCAGACCCAAAAGCGGCGTTGACTGTCTCCGGCCCAGACATGCCTGATGTCCAGGTGTGTTTGCTCAGCTGGTCCCAATCTGACATATCAAACCAAAGCAGCTGTTCTTGAATTGCGATCTGAAACTTCATTGCTGTTGCTCAACATCACGGTTCACAACATGTCAGCGGTAAAAGCAGTCTCATACCTCAGGTCCCACTGCAACCTAAAAGTGACCCTACATGGCGAAGCGTGCGGTGCCACGATTGGAAAGGAGCTGCAATAGATGAAGGCAATGAAGTTGCAGATTGGCTCAGCAAGTTTCTGCAGCAGCGCGTGCGTCTCGTCAAGTATGGAGGTCAGCAACCAACTCAGCGTTGCTGTTCTGCACCTGTTGCAGCTTCACGCCTCACCAGCCTTTCTACTGTCCCCAAGAGGCCAGATTGCCTGACAAGGCTTGCAGAACAGACTGAATGCACATTATTTGCAGCATGCTGAACTCGCTTGCCCTCAAAGGCTGTGCAAGCCTACAGCAAAGAAAATACTCAGAAGACACCTGACTCTGTCACCCAACTATTTGACTTGGAAGCGTACAGTAGCGCTGCTGGGAGCGTCAACAGTTAATAAATATTGCAGGAGTGCCAGGGTCGGCAGGGTTGGATGAGGATTCTCACAGGCGGTCATCAGCCAAGGGCTGGTACACTGGGGGCCAATCTGAAACTGCATTCTCAGATGCTTTCCCCTTTTTGGTCACATGCCAGGTTAGTCATTGCGACCCTCCATGATCAGCAGATGCATGTCAAAAATTGGTGCACTTGTGATTGCATGTCATGCAGCATACAGGCAACGTTATCGTTGTTTTGTTTATGGCTTCAGGGACCAGCTGTCTTCATGTGTTGTTCTCACAGCTGATGCAGTCCTCAACGCTGAGCTTCCTTGTCCGTCTATATAGTGACCACCGTCACATGCATGTCTGACTCCAAGTGACCCCCTCGGTTGCCGTGATGTGCCTGTGCACTTATGCACTTTGGCCTGCAAAGTGACACAATGTCTGCAGTCAACAGTCCCAGCAAAGTCATAGAGCGAGGTCACCGCAGCTTTCATGCTCAGCTCAGCTGCAGCACTCATGCATGTAATTGTCCCCTTCACAGCATCTTCCTGATTTGCAGGCATCCCTGCATGACCTAAATGCTCATCTGGATATCCCAATCTCCATGAATAGGTTCAGGCCCAACATTGTGTTGGACGGAGAACAGCCAGCCTGGGCAGAAGATCAATGGGGCAATCGCAACATTTGTGTTAGAACTCAGGAGGGGACTGCTGTAGACTTGGAGATGTGCAAGCCATGTAGCCGCTGCACTGTAAGCCTGCATGCTCTCCAAAAGAACTGCCTTTGCACAGCATGCTGGGTTGCCAGATTGTACAGCGGAGATTATCTGTCAAAAAGCATCTGCACGCTGTGCACAAGACAGGCAGAAATAAAATGACAGCGTGGCATTTGTGACCTGCTGTGACACGACATCCATGCTTGATGCAGCATATGAAAACCATGTTACTCTGGAGCATGTTCAAGACGCCATCCGTGTCAGCTGGTGCTGTTACTACCAAGGCATTCACCTGCTCTGTTTTCGTTATTTAATATAGCAAACTGCCATTATTCCTGATCTGCCATGCTCCAAGCAAAAAGACACACAGCAAATGGTTGACAAATAATGCTTTTCTATTGTGGTTGTCAGCTTCATGATGCTGCATTGTTGCGATCAGCCATGTTCTGGTGTCTGGTCTGTTCTGCATGTTCTGCTTGCCTGCATGTCTCAAATAGCAGCTTTGATTTGGGTTCCTGTTGCTTTGATGGGTTCTGTTGACCCTTGATGTGGTTGCGCAGGTTCCTTTGGTGGAACAGGAGACTGCAGAGAAGGGCTCACAGCCGATTCTTGCAATGAAAGATTTCAGGCTTGGCAAGCACTTGGGCTTTGACAAATTTGGGAAATATGCTGACACACCTGTCTACCGTGGAGGCGCTGTGAGCAACACCACCTTCTTTGGCTGGGATGCTGTACCTGTTCAGCTAGGCTCTGTCATTGCTGTGGGGGATGCTGTTACTGTCAAGGGTGGCAATGCAGCTCTGGCATATGATGCTGTCACGGGCAGGACCTCTGTCGTGCAGCAATGGTTATTGCTACTAAGCCTGCAGGACGCTGCAGCTCTTTGCACGTTGCTTGTAGTAACCATCATGGCTTCTTGGCTAGCTTACAGCCTAATACGTGGTTTCTCACACGAATTCACTACATGACCAATTGTTATGGTGTATGTTTGTTAGTCAGGCAGTGTGTGCAGCTGCACTTTGGTGAACAGTACTTGGCTATTTGATGACAATTTTACTGAGTTGTTTTAGGAGATGTTGCGTAGAGCGTGAAATCTGGCAGTGTGTGTCTGATGCGTTTTGCAGAGTGTTAGTTTGACGCCTGTCACCCTCTGACACAGTACAACTTGCAGCCTTGTTCAACCACATCACTGCCACAATATTCTTTTACACGGCCTAAGGCTTGTACCAACATGACTACAACAGACATTGATGTCAGTATGTGTGACCAATGAAGATTTTGACCAGCCAATTAACGAAAGGTGGTTGCATCTACACACGATTGATGTTATGTGTGTGATAAAACCTGCATGCGCTCAGCATCGACATGTTAGCGAACTTGCATCATCGAATAGATATCGAAACGCATTATTGTGGCTGCATGCAACTGACCCGAAGTCTCAAAATCTGCAGCTAAAGCTTATGACCTGAACTTGAACATGTGCCAAAAATCACGTGAACAACCCAAAGCCTTTGATTGACACCTGAGCAATGCAAAATCTTCAGATATCATTACTACACGACTGTCTCATGCCCTCATTAGCAGCCAGCATGTATAACGCAGCTGCAACAACGAAAGTCATGTGCATGCATCAAATTTGCATGTTGTGATGCATGACGTCTGAACCATGCAATATGCGCATTTACCACCTGCTGAAATGCTTCTTGATAGAGTGCTTGATGACGTATTGAGTGCGGCCTGTATGATGCAAACGACTCACAAGTTTGCCCTTCTTGAGATCCTGAGGCCTGTCAGCAACGCTAGCTTTCACACTTGGCCCATCCATGACGTCGAGGCCATGCCATGAGGCAAAGTCCCAGCTATCAAAGCTGTATTTGTGACTCATGGCTGTGGTGTTCAGCAAGTGGCACATCCCCAGCAGAGATTGGTATGCGTCTGACTGTCTCCTGACGCCTGTAAGGCTCTCAAAGTCCACATGCACTAAAGCATCAAGAAACAGGATTGGCTGATTTGACAAGCTTTTCAGCCCTAGAAGGTCATCAGAACCATGGATCTCAACCACATGGTGTGCTAAATTGAACTCTGCCTCTGCCACCTCAGCGTCTGCCGCCTGCTCAGCGTGCAAAGCATGCAAGGTGATATCAGTGGCGTTTGACATCGCCTCATCTGTTGACCTGTTGCCCAGGTGTTGTTGCTGAAAGTGTAGCCACTCCCAGGGCAATAGCCCTATGCCCTGACTCAGGCAGTCTCCTCTGGCAGCTTCCCAAGACATGCACATCAGCTGCCCGTCAGCTGCTGTCCATGGAAGCCACATGAAGCCCAGTTCAAGGGGTGGCTTTGTAACCTGGCGACCCCTGCATGAGTGCAAAAGTCAATGGCATACCATCCAGCTGCCTGTGCATGATTGGGCTGTTTTGTATGCTGGTTTGGAGTCTACAGTTGCTGAATGTTTTGCAGTGCTGAACAGCATTTTTGTGTCTGCAACACCTTGTAGGGCACATTTGAGCCATTTCAGCAGCTGGGGCAGTGGTCATGCACATGCCAACATGCACTCACATCTTTCATCGTTGCTACTACAAAACAATGCTGGATGGACAGGACAGGACTCCTTGAGATGATTGACACTGCAAAAGCTTGGCAGCTGATGCTAGGCAAGCTGCCTAGCATCAGCTGCAAATCTTTGCCATGTTGATCAAGCCAGGGCTCACAGCACACCACAACAGCCAGTGCATACAGAGCATGGTCCAGCAGGAACAGCAGCAGCACCCACAAAGAGCCACACAGCAGAGACGCATTGCACACTCACATGTTGACCCAAGGAGTATGACAGGGCAGGCTGGGCCAGGCAACTGCCCTCCCCAGCAGGCTTGCCAGTTCAGCCAGGCCTCTCAGCAGAAAGGCAAACTCCTGCCAGCTGGCGCTGCTGCCCAACAGCCCTTCCATTGCAGGGGTGAAAGCCAGAACCTTCAGCTCTGAGCAGCTGTGCGAGGCACATGCAGTGTACAGGGCATTCCCTTTGGCTTTCTTGGCCAAGTCCCAGTCATAGAGGCCCAGAGACATGGGTACAGCATACTTGTGAACACTGGTATCGCCTATTGGGTTGTAGTGGGTGTGACCAATGACCTACACAGACCCGAAGGGTTTTGGCAACAAGCAGATGAGATCTGTGCAGAAATCCGTATCTGATGCCACTAGCATCTGGGGTTTGGCAAAATCATTGAGGAGCGGGCTTTGTCTGATGCCATTTTGGAGTTCCCAGACTGATGCAATGCCAGATGTTCATACACCTGCTGTCCTGGGCAGCCCGGTATAATACTTGGCTTCTCAACAAATCGACGCTGAAAGGCGTAGTCTGTTCTTGTCTTTTCCCACCTGCTGTGCAACCCCTCCTGTGAGGGGGGCATCCCAGTACCCCTGTCTCCCACGGCGCCAGTAGCTAATTCCAAGCCAATGAGGCATCAAGGCAAACTTCTCAATTGGGACCTGGTCTGCTGCTGCTGCATTGGATGCATCTTCAGCATCTGGCCACATGGGGCAGTCAGGGCAGTCATCCTGAAGCTGCTGGAGAAGCTCCTTGGAGAATCTGCCACGTTCAGTAGGGTACCACTGAC
>JAABUK010002018.1_pt1 | contig 37244 bp, 45 predicted proteins | sample 5559141 | NCBI WGS metagenome assembly JAABUK01 (sample SAMN10711869, study PRJNA513367) | rock metagenome | isolation source: Antarctica rocks | place: Antarctica: Victoria Land, Pudding Butte nord | collected 2016-01-03
CGATCGGGCTTGGCAACGGGATCGGCTTTCGGGTAGACTCTTTTCAAGGCGTAGCTCCTTCAGGTCTTAGCAACCGAAGGCTACGCCGCTTCTTTTCGAATTTCCCCGAAAATCGTCACGAGCTCGGCGCCGAACATGAACGTGTACTGTTGCATGAAGTTCGCGATCGCCGGTTCCACGCGCGCATGGTCGCGTGATCTCCGCCCCGCTGGCTCTCATTCAAGCCGAGCCGTTTCCGGTCGAACGTTCGGAAGATCGCCCCTGCCGGCCCGACGATCGCAAGCCAGCGCTCGAGCGCTGCCACGGCGCAGAGCTCCGCTTTCGTCGACCTCGCCGGCAGGCGAGGGACGAAGAGCTCGCGTCCTTTCTTCCGCGGATCGTTCTTCGCGCTTACGATCCAGACGTAGCACCCCGCTCGCGAGAACCGCAGCTGGTCAACATCGAGCGCGACGAGCTCGCTCCGCCGAAACGCCCCGGCATAGCCCAGCAGCAGCAGCGCCCGATCGCGTGTCGCCAGCTGGTCGTCCGGCATCGCGATCAGTATTGCCGGCAGCTGCTCGATGAGGAGCGGCTCCTTCTTCCGCACGGCCGTGCCGCGGGCGCGGCTGTATCGGCGGAGCAGCCGTCGCACGAGGGAGTGCTCCGTCGGCGTCTCGAGTCCAGCCGTCGCGTGGCGGCTAGCGATCGCTGCGAGCCGCCGACGCAGCGTCGGTAGCGAGAGTCCGACCGTTCCGGCCGCGAGACCGGCTGGCGATCGGCTCCGCTGCGTCTCCAGGGCCTTCAAATACAGCGCGAGCGTTTGTGGGGCCGCCGGGAGCGGCGCGAGGCCGTGGCGGCCGCAAAACGCCGCGAAATCGGCCCAGTCATGGGCGTAGGCGCGTTCGGTAGCCGGCGCGTGGTCCGGCGTCGCGAGGTCGTGCTCGACGGCTCGCGCGAGCTCGGCGAGGACCGCCCCGCCGCCTTGGAGCGGCTCGATCGCAGCCAGCGAGTGGCCCGCCGGCGCCGTTTCCGGCGATCGGGCTGACCTGGGGGCCGTCCGCGGTCGTTTCCACGCCTTCTTCTCCGTCAAAACTGGTCGCGGTTCCCGTGCCTGAGAAGGGGTTGTTCTCAGGCACGCAAACGACGTCAATGTGCGCGGTAGACCGACTCATCCAGCACTCTCGCGATTCGGCTGTGCTACCTCGCAGCCGCGAGCAACGTTAAGCGAATCCGTTCACGAGAAAGTCGAGCACAGCCATGCGGATGAAGACGCCGGAGGCGACCTGCTGCGCGTAGCGCCAGCCCGGAAACGAGAAGACGTCCTCAGTGAGCTCGACGCCGCGATTATACGGGCCCGGATGCATAACGATTGCGCCCGGCCGCAACGCCGCGAGCCGCCGCGCGTCGAGCCGGTAGTTTCGCGCGTAATCGTCGAGCGACGGCAGCACGGCGCTGGCGATGCGCTCCTGCTGGATCCGCAGCAACATGAGCGCGTCGAGCTGCGGCAGCACGGCATCGAGATCGCGCTCGACGCGAACGCCCGCGCGCGCCATCGCCGCGGGCAGCAGCGTCGGCGGCCCGACGAGCGTCACGTCGGCGCCGAGCGCGAGCAAGCCCAGCACGTTCGAGCGCGCGACGCGGCTATGCACGACGTCGCCGACGAGCGCGACGCGCAGGCCCGCGATGCGACCGAACTCCGCCTCGAGCGTCATGAGATCGAGCAGCGCCTGCGTCGGGTGCGCGTGGCGGCCGTCGCCCGCGTTGATGACGGAGCCCGCGAACGACTCGGCGAGCCGATACGGAAAACCCGACTCGGGATGGCGCGTAACGATCACGCGAACGCCCATCGCGGCGAGCGTGATCGCGGTGTCGGCGATCGTCTCGCCCTTTCCCAGACTCGACGAGCCCGGCGGCAGCGCGACGACGTCGGCGCCGACGCGCGATTCCGCGATCGCGAACGACGTGTACGTGCGCGTCGAAGCCTCGAAGAAGAGATTAACGACGCTGACGTCGCGCAGCAATTCTCGGCTCTGCGGCACGCCCGCCTCGAACTCACGCGCTCGGCGTAGGAGTGCTCGGAGCTCGTCCGCTGTGAGGTCGTCGAGATCGAGGAGGCTACGAATCGCCGTCGCGCTCGCCGCGAATCATCACCCGATCGTCGGGTGCGAACGCCTTGGCGAGATGAACCTCGATGAACTCGCGACGGCTCGTCGGAATCGCGCGACCGACGTAATCGGCCTGCACGGGTAATTCGCGCAGGCCGCGATCGACGAGCACGGCGAGCCGGATGGCGCGCGGCCGCCCGAGATCGGTGACGGCGTCGAGCGCCGAGCGCACGGTGCGGCCGGTGTAAAGCACGTCGTCGACGATGACGACGATGCGGCCCGTGAGATCGTCCGAGATCTCGGATTCCGGCAACGCGCGCGCGACGTCGTCGTCGCGATACAGATTGATGTTGAGGAAGCCGAGCCCGGGCCGGACGGCACCGAGCTCTTCCATCGTGGCGGCGAGCCGGCGCGCGAGCTGTTCGCCGCCGCGCCGGATGCCGATGAGCACGACGCCCGCCTGCGCGTCGTCGGGTTCGAGGATCTGATGCGCGAGCCGCGCGACGATCCGGTCGATTTGCTCGGCGGACATCAGCGTCCGCGCGCGCGTCTCGAGGGCGCCCATCATGCCCCGTCCTCCGCGGTCAGCGACGCGAGCGACGCCGCGACGCGGTCGCGCTCGGCGCCGTACGCAGCAAGCTTCTCCCGCTCTTTCGCAACGACGTCGGGGGACGCCCTGCTCGTGAATCGGTCGTCCGCGAGCTTCTTCTCGCCGCGCGACACCTCGTTCGCGAGCCGCGCGAGCTCGGAGGCGTAACGCGTCCGCAGCGCCTCCGGCGAGGCGTTCACGCGCACGACGAACGTCTGGTGCTGGTGCCCGGTATCGCCGAACGTCCCGTCGGCCCGCGTTCCGATGACGGGCGCATCGACGAGCGTCGCGTGCGCGTGCAGCGCGAGCAGCGCGCGTTCGTCCGCGGGAAGGCCTGCGGGGACGGGGATCTCGACGCGGTCGCGCGGGAAGATCTTCAAGGCGGCGCGCTGCTCACGAGCCTGCTCCGTCCACGTCCGCACGCGCTCGTAGCGTGCGGCCTTCGCGCCGATGGCGTCGCCGAGGGTGATGTCCTCGGCGTCGGGCCAACTCGCGGTGACGATGGTGCGGCCGTCGTGCGGGAGGTGCTGCCAGATCTCCTCGGAGACGAACGGCGCGAAGGGGTGCAGCAGCCGCGCGATCGCCGAGAGCACGTAGGGCAGCACGATCGCGCGCGCCGGGGACTCGAGTTTCGTCGCCTCGAGGTACCAGTCGCAGTAGCGATACCACGCGAACTCGAGCACGGCGTCCGCCGCGACGCCGAACTCGTAGGCGTCGAGCGCGCCGCTGACGCGCTCGATCGTCGCGTGGAGTTCCGCGAGGATCCACGCGTCGGCGAGCCCGAGCTCGTCCGCGGCCGGTAATTTCCGCGCGAGCGTGATGCCCTCGGGCAGCGACCGCACGTAGCGCAGCGCGTTCCACAGCTTCGTGTTGAAGTCGCGCGCCTTCGCGACGAGCCGCTCGTCGAAGCGCAGCTCCTGGGATTCCAGGCGCATCTGGCGCAGGATGCCGAAGCGCAGGGCGTCGGCGCCGTAGGTCGCGATGAGGTCGATCGGATCGACGACGTTGCCGAGGCTCTTGCTCATCTTGCGGCCCTGGAGATCGAAGACGAGCGGCGCGACGAACACGTCGTGGAACGGGATCTCGCCCGCGACGTGCAGCCCGAGCATCACCATTCGCGCGACCCACAGGAAGATGATCTCGCGGCCCGTGACGAGCACGGAATTGGGATACCAATGCGCGAGTTCGGGCGTCTGCGCGGGCCAATCAAGGATCGAGAAGGGCCAGAGGCCGCTCGAGAACCACGTGTCGAGCGTATCGGGATCGCGCACGAGCTCCGTCGTCCGGTGCTCGCGTGCGGCGATCGCGAGCGCTTCCTGTTCCGTTTCGGCGACGATCGGGGCGCCGTCGGGGGCGTACCAGACGGGGAGGCGGTGGCCCCACCAGACCTGGCGCGAGACGTTCCAGTCGCGGACGTTCTCGAGCCAGTGCGCGTACGTGCGGCCGAAGCGTTCGGGCACGAAGCGGATGCGGCCGTCGCGGTAGGCCGCGAGCGCGGGCGCGGCGAGCGATTCCATCCGGCAGAACCACTGCAGCGAGAGCAGCGGCTCGACGACGGCACCGCTGCGCGAGCTTACGGGCACGTTGTGCCGGCGCGGTTCGGTGCGGATGAGCGCGCCTGCGCGTTCGAGGTCGGCGACGATCGCGGTGCGCACGGCGTCGCGGTCGAGCCCGAGATAGGGCGCCATGCGTTCGACGGCGGCCGCCTCGTTCGCGTGGTCGTGCGGCTCGCCGCGATGCCACACCGGCGCGCAGATCTTCCCGTCGAAGCCGATCACGGAGGGCATCGGCAGCGCGTGGCGTTCGCCGATCTCGTAGTCGACGATGTCGTGGCCCGGCGTGACCTTGAGGGCACCCGTGCCGAACGCGCGGTCGATCGCGGCGTCCGCCACCACGGGGATCGTGCGGCCGATGATCGGGACGAGCACGGTGCGGCCGATCAGCTTCGCGTAGCGCTCGTCCTCGGGGTGCACGGCGATCGCGACGTCGCCAAGGATCGTCTCGGGCCGCGTCGTCGCGATCTCGATGCCGCCCTCGCCGTCGCTCGCGCGGTAGGTGAGGTACCAGAGGAATCCGTCGCGTTCGACGTCGTCGACCTCGGCGTCCGAGAGCGTCGACTGCGACGCGACGTCCCAGTTCACGAGCCGCGTCCCGCGATAAATTAGGCCCTCGCGGTAGAGCGCGACGAAGACCTTCGCGACCGCGGCCGAGAGCCCGGAATCGAGCGTGAAGCGGTCGCGTTCCCAATCGGGGCCGAACCCGAGCCGCCGGAACGCGTCGTAAATCTCGTCGCCGTAGCGTTCGCGCCACGCCCACGCGCGTGCGAGAAACGCGTCGCGGCCAAGGCCGTCGCGGGTGAGGCCCTCGCGCTTGAGTTCGCGCACGAGCACGGCCTCGGTCGCGATCGCTGCGTGGTCCTGACCCGGTAGCCACACCGCGTTCTCACCGAGCATTCGGTGGTACCGCGCGAGCACGTCCATGGCGGTGTACGTCGACGCGTGGCCGAGATGCGCGCGGCCCGTGATGTTCGGCGGCGGCATCGAGATGACGAACGCGGGCCGCGCGAGATCGGGCTCCTCATGGAAAACGCCGCCGGCGAGCGACTCCGCGTAGCGGCGCGCTTCGACGGCGGCGAATTCATAGCCGCGCGACAGTTCGGTCGGCTCGGTCGGGGAGGGGTGCACGCGGCGGAGTTTGGCCTCGCGACCGCAGACCCTACCGCGCGCCGCCGGAACTACGGCTGGTGGTAGTCGCCCGTGCCGTAGCTCCTAAGGCCGACGAGAAACCATCCGACCGGGATGGCAACGATCACGGACAACCAGAGAACCATCAGGAGCCACTGAGCGAGCATATCGGGGCCTTCCGAAACGAGGTGTTCCAAATGTGACACGATTGCCGCCGGCGCGAGGTGACGGAGGCTACATCGCGGCTCAGTCCTTCGCGGTGAGGGATTTCGCCTGGTTCCGGATGTTCTTGACGTTCGCCACGATGATGAGGAGCGACGTGATGATGGCGGCGGCGGCGGTGATCTTCTTCATGCGGCCGACTTCTCACGAAGCTGAGCGCAGGCCCGCCGCCGCGCGACCGACTACATCGGCGGAACGGTGCCCTGCTCGCCGACGATCACGGCTTGCGCCTTCGCGTCGCCGCCCTTCGTCGCCACGACGAAGACGTGGGCGCCCTTGACGACGTTCGCGTGCGTCGCCGGCACGAAGCGCACGACGGGTGCGTTCGCGGGGACGGCGATCGTCTGCGAGCCCGAGCCGTAGTTGACGACGTATGTGTGGCCGGTCGCCTTCGAAACGGTACCGTTCGTCATCTTCGACATCTTCATGTCGTTCGCGCCCGACTGCACGGTGCCGTTCGTCATCTTCGACATCTTCATGCCGCCGGTGTCCCCCGGCTTCACGGGGAGATCCCAGGCGTAGTTGCCCTCGCCCGTACCCTTCATCGAGGCTGGGAAGATCACGACTTCGAGCGCGCGCGCCGCACCGGAGCCCGGGACGTTCGCCGAGCCGATGAACGTGCCGTCCTTGATGTCGGCGAGGCTGCCCTTGATGGCGCCGATGTATTTCGTGGCCGCCGGAAGCGCGATCTTCTCCGTGCCCGAACCGGTGTCGACCGAGAGGCTGTTGCCGGAGACGGCGGTGACGACGCCGCGCACGTGCTGGACGTCCGGCGGCGGAGCGGCGGCGGACGCCGGCGCTGCGACCGCGAGCGCCGCGATCGTCGTGACGACCGTTGTTTGGATGAATGAGAGCATGGCGCGGCATGTTCCCGTTCTGAGTAGGACGTCAACATCGAGAAACGTCGCAGCCAGCACGAATGGGAAAGGCCCCGCTTGCGAGCGAGGCCTTCGAGAATCGGGCAGACAGGATTTGAACCTGCGACCCCTAGTCCCCCAGACTAGTGCGCTACCAAGCTGCGCCACTGCCCGATGCCCGGGACTTCGCCCCGGCCGGGCCGACCCCCGCCCGGATTACTTCTTCTTGCCGCCCCGTGGCTTTTTGGCGCCGGCGACGGCGTCGCGCAGGCCCTTGCCGGCCGTGAACGCAGGCACGCGGCGCGCGGGAATCATGAGCTTCTCGCCCGTCTTCGGATTGCGTCCCTCGCGCTTCGCCCGTTCGCGAACGACGAAGCTGCCGAACGGGATCAGCTGCACCTTGTCGCCCTTGACGAGCGCGCCGCGGATCTGATCGAGAATCAGATCGACGATCTCGCCCGCCTGGCGCTTGGAGAGTTCGACTTCTTGAGCCAGCGAGTCGATAAGATCGGCTTTCGTCACCGTTGAGTCTCCAAACATGCGGCGGAGCGAACGGGTCATCGCGAGATGCTTAACCGCGGCAGCATTTCGATTCGAACCGCTTATTTGCACCGCCGTCGCCCGCTCCTGCAGCCCCCCGAAGCGAATCAGCGTTCGGCGAGCGCCCGAAGCGCGAGCGCGTACGTGCGCTCGCCGAACCCCGAGATCGACCCAATGCAGACGGCGGCGAGCACGCTCGTCGCCCGGAACGCATCGCGCGCGAAGACGTTGGAGAGGTGCACCTCGATCGTCGGAATCGCGATCCCCGCGATCGCGTCTCGGATCGCGTACGAGTAGTGCGTGTAGGCGCCGGCGTTGAGCACGATGCCGTCGGCCGAGCCGCGCGCGGCGTGCAGCGCGTCGACGAGCTCGCCCTCGCCGTTGTGCTGCGCGCAGCGCACGTCGATCCCGAGGTCGCGGCCGACGGCCGTGCAGAACGAATCGAGCTCGGCGAGCGTCCGAGTCCCGTAGATCGCCGGTTCGCGCGTCCCGAGCAGGTTGAGATTCGGGCCGTTGAGCACGAGCGCGGTCACCTCGCGACGTTCGTGAAGGACTCGTGCCCGCCCTCGAAAAGAGCGTTTCGTGCCCGACCGGATCGTCACCGCAACCTCACTCGACGGCAGTTTCTCGATCGTGGCGGGGGTATCCACGGAGCTCGTCCGGGAGTGCCGTCGTCGTCATGATTTCTCGCCGACGGCGAGCGCGGCGACGGGCCGGCTCGCCACCGCCGCCGCGCTGCTCGGCGCGAGCCTCAAGGGCCGCGAGAAGCTCACGCTGCAGGTCGCGGGTGACGGCCCCGTACGCGGCATCGTCGCCGACGTCTCGCTCGTCGAGCCCGACCGCATCGGGGCGCGCGCCTACGCGCGTGAACCGCTCGCGGACGTCCCGCTCAACGCGCACGGGAAGTTCGACGTCGGCCGCGTCGTCGGCAGCGGCGTGCTGCAGGTGACGCGCTCCTTCGAGGTCGGCCAGCCGTATGTCGGGATCGTGCCGCTCGTCTCGGGCGAGATCGGCGACGACGTCGCGGGCTACCTGATGACGAGCGAGCAGATCCCGAGCGTCGTCGCCCTCGGCGTGCTCGCGGATCCGAGCGGCATCGTCGCCGCCGGCGGCATCATCGCGCAGGCGCTCCCGAGCGCGGACGAGCGCACGATCGCTGCCCTCGAGTCGCGCGCGAACGCGATGGCTGCCGTGACGACGCAGATCGCCGACGGCGCCGGGCCCGAAGAGCTCGCACGTGCGCTCGGCGGCCCGGGCGTGCGCTTCACGCGTGCCTACGACCTCGTCTTCGCATGCCCGTGCTCGCTCGATCGCGTCGAGCGCGCGCTGCTCGGGCTCGGGCGCGACGAGCTCGAGAAGATCTTGCGCGAACAGCCGCAGACCGAGGCCGTTTGCGAGTTCTGCAAGACGACCTACGTGCTCTCGCACGACGAGGTGCGCGGTCTCATCGGCCGCCTCGAGGCGCGCGAGCCGGGCTAGACGCCGATGCGTGGCGCGAAGCGTTCCTGGATGGCCCCGACCTCGTCGCTCTCGTAGCGCCAGCCGCACTCGCAGCGGATGGCCGGCCCGCCGGGCTCGGGATACGCGTAGGCCCGGCCGCAGCGCGTGCACGTGAGCTTCGCGCCGACGATCGGATCGGCCGCGGTGTAGGTTCGCGCCTCGGGCGAGGGCGACTCCGGATGGGACATCGCAGGCTCCTACCTTCCAGCCGGGCCGGGAACGACGCGCGCGAAACGGCGCGCGCCGACCGAGAGAACGACGGGCTCCGGCGCGTTCCAGCGCGCGCGCGGATCGGTCGCGGCGATGCCGTCGAGCTTGACGCCGCCACCGACGACGAGCCGCTCCGCTTCGCGTTTGCTCCCGGCGAAGCCGCTGCCGACGAGCGCGTCCGCGAGCGTCTGCCAGCCCGCCGCGACGACCTCGGGCATCTCGCGTGGCGCTTCGCGGCGCTGCACCGTCGCCTCGAAGCGCTCCCGCGCGTCGCGCGCCGCGGTGCGGTCGTGATAGCGCGCGACAATCGCCTCCGCGAGTTCCTTCTTCGCCGCCATCGGGTGCAGCGCGCCCGAGGCGAGGCCGTCGCGTAGCGCCGCGACGTGCGCCGGGGAGCGGAAGTCCGCGAGCTCGGCGTAGCGTGGGATCATCCCGTCGGGCAGCGACATCAGCTTTCCGTACTGCTCGGCCGCGGGCTCGGTGAGCCCGATGTAGTTCCCGCGCGACTTCCCCATCCGCACGACGCCGTCGGTGCCTTCCAGGATCGGCGTCGTCAGGCAGATTTGCTTGGGCTGCCCCGCCGCGTGCTGATACGTCCGCGCCATCAGGAAGTTGAAGAGCTGATCCGAGCCGCCGAGCTCGACGTCGGCCGCCATCGCGACGCTGTCGTACGCCTGGGCGATGGGATAGAAGAACTCGTGCAGCGCGATCGGGACGCCGTCGCGATGGCGCTCGGCGAAATCGTTGCGCGCAAGCATCTGCGCGAGCGTCGTCTGACCCGCGAGCCCGATCATGTCGGCGAGCGTCAGCGGGGCGAGCCACGTCGAATTATAGGCGACCTCGACGCGCTCGAGATCGAGCACGGTGCCCGCCTGCGCACGATACTCGCGCATGTTCTCGGCGATCGCCTCGGTCGTCAGCGGCGGCCGCGTGTCATTGCGCCCGGTCGGGTCGCCGATGAGCGCGGTGAAATCGCCGATGAGCAGCACGACGCGATGGCCAGCCTCGACGAACTGCTGCATCTTGTGCAGCACGACCGCATGGCCGAGGTGCAGGAACGAGCCCGTCGGATCGATCCCGAACTTCACCGTGAGCCGCGGCTTCGCAGCGATCCGCGCCGCGAGCTCGAGTTCCGTCTCGACATCGTCGCAGCCGGCAACCAGGGCCGCAGCGGCCTCGCGCGCCCCAGCCGAGATTGAATCCACGTCGTTCACGACGCCGAACGCTTGGCGGGGGCGCCGGCGGCAGCGGCGCCTGCGCTCGCGCTCGCGTGCGAGCAATACCGCTCGAGCGCGCGGATGGCGGCGGGATCGGGCGGCGAGCGGCGCAGCCGCGTGTACGTCACGACGAACGTGCGGGCCACGTGCGCCCGGCTCGCGACGAGCGCGAGCCCCTCAAGTTCCCGGCCGGCGTAGCGATACGCGTAGCCGATCATTCGCGCGGAACCGCCGGTGCATGCCGAGGGGCGGTCCTCGAGGATCTGCCAGCGCAAGCCGGGCGAGCCTCGCCGGAGCCGCGCGAGCTCGATCGCGTACGGCACGTGCGCCTCGACGACGCTGAAGTTCGCGGTGAAGCCGTCGACGGTCACGGGCGCGACGTATTGCGTGCCCGGAACGACGCCGCGCAACGGCTTCGAGACCGCCTTCCAGCCCGCCGGCGGCGCGAGCCGACCCGGTGGCGGAGCGGCGTGCGCCGGCCCTCTCGTGGCCGCGAGCACGGCGAGCGCGAGCACGGCGCCGGACGCGCTCACGACGCCGTCCCGCAGAAGCGGTCGAGGGCGCGCGCCGCCGCCGGGTCCGCGGGCGATGGATACGGCCGCGTATACGTCAGGACGACGCTGCGCAGGCCGCCCTCGCGGCCCACCAGGAGCGCCTCGCCGTCGAGCCGCCAGCCGCGGTACGCGTGCGCGTACTCGAAGAGCTGCGCGCGATAGCCCGGCGCACACGGGAACTTCCGGTCGGACCGGATCTGCCAGCCGAGCCGGACGAGCTGCCGCCGGCTCTGGACGATCTGCGGCTCGATCGAGGTCTCGGTCTCGACGACGTTGAGGTTCGGTGTGAAGCCGGAGACGCGGGCCGGCGCGAGATATTCTGCACCCGCGGCGAGGCCCGGCAACTGCGTGGCGGGCGGGCGCCAGCCGGGCGGGGCGATGAGGTGTCCGACGTCGGCGCCGCCAGGCTCGCTTGCGGCCGGGGTCGATGAGGGACCCGCCGCGGCGGGTCGCCCGCTCGCGGTCGCCGTGGGCCGCGCGCTTGGCGAGGCGCTCGGCATCGGTGCGGCACCGGCCGCGAGCGGGATGACGACCGAGGCGAGCGCGGCGAGGCGAATGGCGCGCGCGGCGAGTCGCGCGGGAGCGGAGATCACGCGAAGTAGTGCGCGAACGAAGCCTCGAGCTCCCGGGGCGCCGCGCTCGCATCCTCGTAGCCGCGGATCGTGCCGTCGCGGCCGATGAGCACGAGCGGCGCGCCGTGCTCGATCGTCCCGGGGGCGCCCGGGTGCGGCGCGATGTAGACGTGATAGCCGCGCGCGGCCGCGGCAATTTGCGCGCGCGAGCCCGTGAGCGCGACGAAGGCGGGATCGAAGCGCCGCGCGTAGGCGGCGAGCACCGCGGGCGTATCGCGCGCCGGATCGACCGTGACGAGCACGACGCGAACGCCGAGCGCGGGCGTCGCGCGAACGGCACGGGCGAGGTGCGCGAGCGCGAGCGGGCATTCATCGGGGCAGTGCGAGTAGCCGAAGAACACGACGACGGGCGTCCCGCGCAGCGACGCGAGCGAGAACGGCAGGCCGCGCTGATCCATGAGCCGCAGCGGCGGCGCGGGCCGTGCGGCCGTCGCCGCCGCGAGCGGTATCGTCGCCGTGCCGCGGCGCACGGCGATCGCCCCGGCGAACGCGACCGCGACGGCGAGCGCGTAGATGAAGGCGAGTGCGATGCGGCGGGACGGCGACGGCATCGTCGTAGCGTTCGTCGCTCGGCCGCGCGGTCCGCGCCTCAAGCGGGCGATCGTCTCCGCGTTCGGCGCTCGCAGCCGCTCGGTGCGCAGGCGCACGATCCGGCGACACCCGCGCGCACCTCTCGCGTCAGATTCGGCGGCACGTGCCGGCGACGCGCAAGCATCGCGGAGCCTTGCGCCTGCGCGCTCGAAGCGATCACGCCCGCGCCGCCGAACCGCCGATCAAGCCGCGGAACGTCGACCGGATGGCATCGAGCACGACATCGTCGACGACGGACGGCGTCTCGCGTAAGCGCGCGTGCGGCACCGACTGCACGTGACAGGCGAGTGCGTAGCAGCGCGCTCGGCAGCCGTTCGCGACGGTCGTGTCGACGGCGATCGACGCCCCCTCGATCGCAAGCGCGCGCGTCCCGGCGAGCGGTACGACGACCTCGAATGCGGGTCGCTCGCCCGCGATCGCCGATGAGCCGATGACAACACCAGGCCGGAGCTTCTTCGGCTCGCGCACCACGGCGAGCGTGCGACGACGTTCTCGGGTTAGACGAGTTCGAAGATCGTCACGCCGTTGCCGCCCTCGTCGGCGTTGCCGTAACGAATTGCGGCGACGCCCCCGCGGTCTTTGAGCCAGTCTTGCAATCCGCGGCCGAGCAGGCCCGTGCCCTTGCCATGGATGAGCCGCAGCGGCGAGAGGCCGACGATCGCCGACTCGTCGATCCACTTATCGACGAGCGGCTCGGCTTCGACGAAACGTTTGCCGCGCACATCGAGCTCCGTCCGGGCACCGCTCGCAGCGGCAAGCGTCGCCTCGCCGCGCTCGGCCTGCGCCCGCGGCTTCTGCGCGGCAGTGGCCGGGCCGTCGGAGGCACGGCGCACGATGCGTAGCCCCACTTTCGGCACGACGGTCTTCATGGAGCCGACCGCGACGAGCACGCCGTCGCCGAAGTCGTCCACGACCTCACCGTCGCTGCCGAGCGCCGCGACATAGACGCGATCCCCGATGCGCACGGCGGTCCGCTTGGGCTTGGGCGCCGCCGGCTCGACCGTCGGGCCGAGGCCGACGTCCCGCGCGACGTTCTCGAGCGTCGTCCCGAGCAGGCTCGCCTGACCCGCGGTAATGCGGCCGCCGCGCGCGCTCGTGCCCAAGGGCCGCTCGCGCTGGCGGCGCTCGAGCTCGAAGGCGAATTCGCGCAGCGCGCGACCGAGCCGCTCGTCGGCTTGCTTCGCAAAGACCTGGCGCTCGCGCTCGAGCGCGTTCGCCTGCTCGCGGGCGATGCGCTCGAGCCCATCGAGCGACGCCCGCTCGCGTGCGAGCGCGTCACGCTCGGCGGCCGCACCGGCGCGCACGTCGGCAAGCTCCGCGAGCGCGCGATCGTAGTCGCGCTCGCTCGTCGAGAGCAGTGACTCCGCACGCTCGACGATGCCCGGCTCGAGCCCGAGTGCGCGTGCAAGCGGAAACGCGAGCGACCGGCCGGGCGAGCCGAGATCGAGCTGATACGTCGGCCGGTACGTCGCGGGATCGAAGCGGACGCTCGCGTTCTGCACGTGCGGCGTGTCGTGGGCGAAGAGCTTCAGCTCCGTACTATGGGTCGTGACGATGCCGCGTACGCCGCGCGCGAGGAGCCGCTCGACGACCGCGATCCCGAGCGCCGCGCTCGAGGCGGGCTCGGTGCCGCTTCCGATTTCGTCGACGAGCACGAGCGACGCCGGCCCGGCTGCGCCGACGATCGTGCGCAGCCGGGTGAGATGCGCCGAGAACGTCGACGCGTTTCCGGCGATCGACTGCTCGTCGCCGACCTCGCAGCCGAGATAGTCGAAGCTGCCGATCGTCGTACCGTCGCCCGTCGGCAGTTGCATGCCGCAGTACGTCATCGCGACGAAGAGTCCGACCAGTTTGAGGGCGACGGTCTTGCCGCCCATGTTCGGGCCGCTGATGATCACCATCCGCACGTCGTCGTCGAGGGCGACCGACTGCGGCACGGCGCGGTCGAGCAGCAGCGGATGCCGACCGGCGCGGACGTCGACGTGCGGCACGTCGAGCACGATCGGCGCATGCGCGTCCATCGCCTGCGCGACCCGCACGCGCGCGAGTACGAGGTCGAGATCGGCGAGCACGTCGAGGTTGATCGCGGCGCTCGCGGCGCGCGAGCCGACGAGCGCGGAGAGCTCGGCGAGGATGCGCAGGATCTCGCGCTGTTCGTCGATGCGCAGCGTGCGAACGCGATTGTTCACGTCGAGCGCGTCGAGGGGCTCGACGAAGAGCGTGTGGCCGGTCGAGGACGTGTCGTGCACGACGCCCGGCAGCATGCCCGAGAACTCGGCCTTGACGGGCACGACGAAGCGACCGTCGCGCACCGTGACGATCGCATCCTGGATCGCCTTCGCGTAGCGCGCCTGGCGCAGGATCGTCGCGCAGCGGTCGCGTGCGTCGTTCTGCGCGTGCGCGGCCGCGCGCCGGATCTTCGCGAGCGCGGGCGACGCGCGGTCCAAGATCTGCCCGTCCTCGCCGATCGCCCGATCGATCGCGGCGGCGACCTCGGGCAGCGGCTGCGCCGCGGCCGAGTGCGCCTGCAAGATCGGAGCGAGACTCGCGCGGACGCGCCGAACTGCCGCGTCCGCCGACGCGAGCGCGATGCCGACGTCGCGCAGATCCTCGGGCGTGAGCGCACCACCACGCGCCGCGAGGTCAACGAGCTCGCCGACCTCGCGCGAGCGCGCGATGAAGAAACCGGCGTCGTTCGCGATCGCGCGCATTTCGACCGTCGCGCCCTGCTCGAGCCGGACCGCCGCGATGTCGACGTACGGCACCATCGAGCGCGCACGAACGCCCGCGCGATCGGTCGTCGTCTGCAGCGCGACGAGCTCGCGAACCGCGAGAAAATCGAGCGCCTCGAGCGTGCGCGCGTCGGCGAGCTCACGCGGGCCGGACGGCACCTGCGGCACGAAGACGAAGTCGTCGAGCTCTCCCGGCGAGTCGGCCTCAGGCGTGTCGCCCAGCACGACGGCCTCGACCGGCGCGAGCGCTTCGGCCGGGATCGGGAAATCGGCGGATGCGACCGCCGATGCGGGAGCGGCAGACGACTCCGTCGTCGCCGACGTGTCAGGCGCCACACCCGCGGGATCGACGACCGAGCCGGTCGTCGAAGCGGGGCCGGAGGGCGCGGGAAAACTATCGAGGTCAGTCACGGACACCTTCGTAGAAACCGGCGGCGCCTGGGAAATTTGCGCGAGCCCTCAGCCCGCGTCGAGCGCCGCGCGCAACCGCTCTTCGGCGAGCTGCGGATTGGCCTTGCCGCGGCTCTCCTTCATTACGCGGCCGACGAGGAAGCCGAGTACCTTGCTCTTGCCCGCGCGATAGTCGGCGACGGTCGGCGCGTTCGAGGCAAGCACCTCGGCGACGATCGCATCGATCGCGCCCGTGTCGCTCACCTGCCCGAGCCCGTCGCGCTCGACGAGCGCGCGCGGCGAGCCGCCCTCCGCCCAGACGCGCGCGAGCACGTCCTTGGCGGTCTTCGAGTTGATCGTCCCGGCCTCGACGAGCGTGACGAGTTCCGCGAGCGCCGCGGGCGTCATGCGCGAGGCCGCAACCGCCGTGCCGTCCTCGTTCGCGAGCCGGGACAGATCGCCGAGGATAAAGTTGATCGTCGCCTGCGCCTTGCCGCTCGCGGCAATCGCGGCGTCCGCATAGTCGGCGAGCCCCGGGCCGTCGAGCAACTGCTCCGCCTGCACGACCGACGTGCCCGCCGCGAGGTAGCGTTCGAGCCGCGCGTGCGGTAACGTTCCGAGCTCGCCACGCAGCCGCGACGTATCGGCATCGGAGAACGCGAGCGGCGGCAGATCGGGATCGGGAAAATAGCGGTAGTCGTGCGCGAGCTCCTTGCTGCGCATCGAGATCGTCGTGCCGGCGGACTCGTCCCAGGCGCGCGTCTCCTGCAGCACGCGGCCGCCACCCGCGAGGATTTCAGTCTGCCGCGAGACCTCGCTCTCGATCGCGCGCGCGACGGAGCGGAACGAGTTCATGTTCTTGATCTCGGTCTTCGTGCCGTACTCGGTCGCGCCGACCGGACGCAACGAGAGGTTGACGTCGCAGCGCAGCGAGCCTTCCTCCATCTTCACGTCGCTGACGCCGAGCGCGACGAACGTCCGCTTGAGCGTCTCGAGGAACGCGACCGCCTGCGGGGCGGTCCGGATGTCGGGCTCGGAGACGCACTCCATCAGCGGCACGCCCGCGCGATTAAAGTCCACGAGCGAATGCGTCGAGCCCGCGATGCGGCCGTCGCGCGAGGCATGCGTCGACTTCCCAGTGTCCTCTTCGAGGTGGATGCGCGTGAGCCGGCACGAGCCGCGCTCGCCGTCGGCCGTCACGAAGTCAACGGTGCCGCCCTGCGTCAGCGGCGCGTCGAACTGCGAGATCTGATAGTCCTTGGGCATGTCCGGATAGAAGTAATTTTTCCGGTCGAACTTCGAGTGCGCGGGAATCTCGGAGCCGAACGCAAGCCCGGCTTTGACGAGCAGCTCGATCGCGCGGCGATTCGGAACCGGGAGCGCACCCGGCATGCCGAGACACACGGGGCACACGTTCGTGTTCGGCTCCGCGCCGAAGACGTTACGGCACCCGCAGAACATCTTCGTTTCCGTCTTGAGCTCGACGTGGCACTCGATGCCGATGACGGTCTCATAGGCGGTCGCGTTCACGCGCGGGCCGCCAGCGGCGCGAGCCGCGCGTACGACGTGCCGCGCTCGTAGGCGTTCGCGATGCCGAGCAGCGCGCGTTCGGCGAAGAGCGGCCCACTGAGCTGGAGTCCGAGCGGCAACTCGCGCCCCCCCGGCTCGGGCGTGACCGTGCCACACGGGACGGAGAGCGACGGCAGCCCGGCGAGCGACATCGGAATCGTATAGTAGTCCATCAAATACATGCTGACCGGATCGCTCTTGGCGTTGAAGTGAAAGGCGGGACTCGCGGCCGACGGGCACGCGATGACGTCGCACGTCGCGAACGCGCGCGCGAAGTCGGCGGCGATGAGCGTCCGCGCCTTCTGCGCGCGAACATAGTACGCGTCGTAGTAGCCGCTCGAGAGCGCGTACGTGCCGATGAGAATGCGGCGTTTGACCTCGTCGCCGAAACCTTGCGCGCGCGTGCGCTCGTAGGTTTCGCCGACATCGACGCCCGTCACGCGCAACCCGTAGCGCATGCCGTCAAAGCGCGCGAGGTTGGACGAGCATTCGGCCGGCGCGATGAGATAGTACGTCGCGACGCCGTAGTCGGCCGTCGGGAGCGAGACCTCGACGAGCTCCGCCCCAAGCGCTTCGAGCTCCGCGTACGAGCGCTCGTACACCGCCCGGACGCCCGGCTCGAGCGCGCCGAGCCCGAACTCGCGCACGATCCCGACGCGCACGCCGCGCAGATCCTCGCGCAGATCGCGCGACGCCGGTTCGACCGCGCGCGCGGATGACGTCGCATCCATCGGATCGTGACCCGCCATCACGTCGTACGCGAGCGCAGCGTCTTCGACCGTCATCGCGATCGGGCCGATTTGATCGAGGCTCGAGGCGAAGGCGATCAGCCCGTAGCGCGAGATGCGGCCGTAGGTGGGCTTGAAGCCGACGACGCCGCAGAACGCCGCGGGCTCGCGGATCGAGCCGCCCGTGTCGCTCGCGGTCGCAAGCGGCGCGAAGCCGGCCGCGACCGCTGCAACGCTGCCGCCCGAGCTGCCGCCCGGCACGCGCTCGAGATCCCACGGATTGCGCGTGACGCCGAGGGCGCTGTTCTCGCAGGACGAGCCCATCGCGAACTCATCGAGGTTCGCCTTGCCGACGGGCAGCGCGCCCGCCTCGAGCAGACGCGTGACGGCCGTCGCCGTGTACGGCGCGAGCCAGTGCTCGAGAATCTTCGAGGCGCACGTCGTGCGCGTCCCGCGCAGGCACATGTTGTCCTTCACCGCGACGGGGACGCCCGCGAGCGGGAGCGCTTCACCCGCCGCGACGCGCGCATCGACGCGCTCGGCGCACGCGCGGGCGAGCTCGGCCGTCCGTGTCAGGAACGCGCCGATTTCGCCGTCTCCCGTTGCAATGCGCGCCGCATACTCGTCAGCGATCGAGACGGCCGACCGCTCGCGCGCGTTGACGGCGCGGGCGAGGGCGACCGCGGTTTCCGCGCTCACGCGGGCTCAGCGAGGATGCGCGGCACGCGAAAGTACGGTCCTTGACGATCGGGCGCGCCGTCGAGAACAACGTCGCGGTCGAGCGAGGGCGCCGCAACATCGTCGCGCAGGACGTTGCTCGCGGGGATGATCTGCGCGGTCGCCGAGACGTCGTCGATCGGCAGCGCGCGCAGGACCGCGACGTGGCCGAGCAATGCGCCAAGCTGCGTGCCAAAGCGCTCGATCTCATCGGGGGTGAGCGCGAGTCGCGCGAGCTTGGCGACGTGGACGACGTCGATCTCACCGTCGGTCATGGTGCATCCTCGATGGGAAACGCGATGGGCGCGGCGCCCTCGCGGTGCAGCGCGGCGAACGCCTCGATGTGCCCCGTCTGCGGAAACATGTCGAACGGCTGCACGCTCGCGAGCCGGTAGCCGCCCGCGATGAGGCGTGCGAGATCGCGTGCGAGCGTCGCGGGATTGCACGAGAGATACCAGACGTGCGGCACCTTCGCCCGGGTGAGCGCGTCGAGCGTCGCCTCATCGCTGCCCTTGCGCGGCGGATCGAGAAAAACGACGTCGGCCGCCTCGAGCGCGGCGACGCCCGGGCGCGACCGCAGCGTCGCCTCGACGCGGCCGCTCAGGAACGTCGTGGCTTCCGCAACGCCGTTGAGCGCGGCGTTGGCGCGAGCCTCGCGGACGGCGTGCGGGTTCTCCTCGATCCCGATCACGTGCGCGCCGCGCGACGCGAAGAACAGCGCGAACGTGCCCGCGCCGCAGTAGAGGTCGATGACGCGCGCGTCGGCCGGGATGTGCGGCGCGAGATACGCGAAGATCCGCCCGACGACGACGCTGTTGACTTGGAAGAACGACGCGGGCGAGACGCGGAACTTGATGCCGTCGATCTCCTCTGCCGTCTCGGTCGTGCCATAGAGCGCGAGCTGCTTGCGGCCCATGACCGCGTTCTCGCTCGCCGGCTCGTAGGAGTTCGAGAGGCCGACCGCGCCGGGCAGCTTCGCGACGAGCGGCTTGGCGCGCTCGGCGAGCGCGGCGGAGGGCTCACGCGTCGAGATCGAGACGACGGTGTCGCCGGAGGCACGGCCGACCCGCGCGACCGCATGGCGCGCACCCGCAAAGGCGGGCGCGACGTCGGGATCGAGCGCGGACTCCCAAAGCCCCGCGATCGTCCCGTCGAGCTGCGGCATGACGATCGGGCATGCGTGGATCGGGACGACGTCGTGCGTGCGCGCGGCGTAGAATCCAAAGCCCTCGTTCGTGATGACGAGCGCCATCTTGTTGCGATAGGCGCGCGGGTCGTCCATGCCGATCGTCCGGCCGACCGCGGCACCCGAGATGCCGCCCAGACGCCGGAGCGCGTTCTCGACGATGCCGCGCTTCCAGCGGAGCTGCGCGGGATAGGCGAGGTGCTGCACCTGACAGCCGCCGCAGACGCCGAAGACGGGACAGAACGGCTCGACGCGATCGGGCGAGCGATCGAGCAGCTCGACGAGCTCCGCGACCGCGTATTTCGCCTTGACCGACTCGACGCGGACGCGTGCGTGCTCGCCCGGCAACGGCCCGAGAACGTACACGACCATCCCGCCGGAGCGGCCGACGGCCTGCCCCGTCTTCGCGATGAGGTCCGTGCACTCGACGTCGACGACGTCACCCGCGGCGAGCGGCGCCGCGACGAGCGCGTTAGGAATCGGTTCGCTTCTCATCGAGCTGCGCGAGAAGCCGATTGGCCTCGTCGATGAGCTGCTGGATGCGTTCGGTCGTCGGATCCGTCGGAGCGCGCAGGAGCGTGGCACGCACGATCGCGTAGGCGACGCCCGCCGAAGAGAGCACGAGCGCGACGAAGAGCGCAGCGCGGCCGATGAACACGTTCTTCCGCTGGCGTTCCGAAGCGGGCAGGGCGAGATCGAGCCCGGCCGGGACGGAGTTCGCGGCGGGCGTGTTCGTTTCGGTCGGGAAGCCTTCGGCCATACGGACACGTTCGCGGCGCGCGCCGGAGATGCCCTCGCGCCCGCGTCACGGTGCCGCGCCCGACGGCGCGCACCCTAACGTCCGAGTGCGGCGGCGACCTCGTGCGCGGCGAGCGGCCGACGCAATCCGCCGACGGCGCCGGCGAGCCCGCACGCGCGCAGCAGCGTGAGCTCGCCGAGGGCGGCGAGGACGAAGATGCGAACCGACGGCGCCGCCGCGACGAGCTCGGCGACGAGCTCGGGCACGCGCCCGGTGAGGCGACCGTCGAGAATCACCGCGGTCGGCGCGAGGTGCCGCACCCCGCCGAGGGCCGTCGCCGCATCCGGCGCGACGGCGACGACCTCATGACCGGCGAGCCGGACCGCTTCGACGACGAGGGCCGCCATCGTCTCCGCATCGTCGGCCACGAGCACGCGCACGTTAGCGCGCGCGCGTGATCGCGGCGTCGGCACTCTCGCAGATCGTCGCGACCTGCGTGCCCGAGCGAACGATCGCGTAGTACCGCTCGCCGATGCGTACCGCGTGCAGCGTCGCGGCGTTGGGAAGCGCGGCCGTCTCGAGCACAGCGAGGAGTTTCCCGCCGGAGTGCAACGAGGCGCGGCCGCGCGACGCAAAGCGCAGCGCGTACTGGAGACCGACGAGGACGGCCCCGACGACCGCGCATGCCAGAACGAGCCGAACCAGCGATTGCGGATCGATCATCGCTGCGGCCCGGAGATCTCGCGCCGATACGCGATCGTGGCTCGGCGCACGTCGTCGGGCGTCTCGGTGATCGCGAGAGCGTTGCCGGTCGTGAGCGTGACGACCGTCTCGCCCGCAGCCGAGGATTCGACGGTCTCGATGAGGTCGGCGTTGACGATGATGGCCTGCCCGCCGCGCCGATGCAACGCGATCATCGGACGCCCGTTCTCATCGTTCTCGGCGCATTCCCGGCCGCGTGTGAGATTCGCTTCGTCGGCGTCGGCGGCATCGATGAGATCCCGCGCGCGCAGATACGCCGCAAGGCGACGTTCGCGCAGCCGTTCGAGCCCCATGCGCCTCGCGGCGGCTTCGACGTAGCGGCAACGCGCGCGCTCGCATGCCGCAGCGAGCGCCCTGCGATCGGTATCCGCCTGCGCGAGCAGCGCGCCGAGCGCGATCGACGCCGCGTCGAACGCCGCGAGCTCGGCCGCCGTCCCGGGAGCGGCCGAGTTCCGCGCCGCACGGCGTTCGGCGAGCTCAGCGCCGACCGACGCGACGCGCTCGGCCGCGATGTTCGCGGCGGCGCGTGCCTCGGCCAGACGACCCTGTTCGATCGCCTCGAGCGCGATCGTCTGATCGAGAACCGCTTGGAGCCCAAATCGGAAGCGCATCGCCGTTCCCATCACGCATCCGGCTCCGGCAACTAGGGGAGAGCCAGCGCCGCGCGCTCGGGTCCGAGCGAGACGGCATCGAGTGGAACGCCGAGGCTGCGCTCGAGCGCGGCGACGTAGGCGCGCGCGTTCGCGGGGAGGTCCCCGATCCGGCGGATGCCCGTCACGTCTTCGTTCCAGCCGTCGTACCAGTCGAGCTCGAGTTCCAGCCGCGCTTCGTGCGCTTGCCCGAAGCCGACGGGGGTGCCGTCGAGCCGATAGCCGCGCACGATCGCAAGGCGCTCGAACCCCGTCAGGACATCGAGCTTCGTGATGACGGCGCTCGTGAGACCGTTGAGACGCGCGGCGTATTTTGCGGCGACCGCATCGAACCAGCCGCAGCGCCGCGGACGGCCGGTGACCGTCCCGAACTCGGCGCCGCGCTCGCGCAGCAGATCGCCCGTCCCATCCAGGAGCTCCGAGGGGAACGGCCCGGCGCCGACGCGCGTGCCATAGGCCTTTGCGATGCCGATCACGCGCCCAATCTCGGTCGGGCCGATGCCGAGCCCCGTGCACGCGCCGCCCGCGATCGTGTGCGAGCTCGTTACATAGGGATACGTGCCGTAGCCGACGTCGAGCAGCGTACCCTGTGCGCCCTCGATGAGGATGCGGCGACCCGCCTCGAGCCGCTCGTGGATGTAGCCGACGCCGTCGACCACGTGCGGGAGGATGGCCGGCACGTATTCCATCGTCCGCCCGATGACATCTTGCTCGCGCGGCACCGATTCGAGCTCGGCGAACCAGGGAGCGCGCTGGGTGAGGTTCCGTCGGATCTTGTCGGCGAGTTTGCCCGGCCGCGCCAGATCGCCGAACGTGATGCCGCTACGCGCGACCTTATCCGTGTATGCGGGCCCGATGCCGCGTCCGGTCGTGCCGATGGCGCCGGTGCCGCGCGCCGTTTCGCCCGCTCGATCGAGCGCCGCGTGATACGGAAAGACCACGTGTGCGCGGTCGGAGATCTTGATGCGCGACGTGTCGACGCCGATGTCCGCGAGCATGGTGAGCTCAGCGGTGAGACCCTCGAGGCTGATGACCGTTCCGCCGCCGATGAACAGCTCCGGCCGCTCTTGCAGGACGCCGCTCGGCACGATCCGCAGCGCGAGCTTGCGGTCTCCGACGACGAGCGTGTGACCGGCGTTGTCGCCGCCGCCGAACCGCGCGACCACATCGTAGTCCGCCGCATAGGAGTCCACGACCCGGCCTTTGCCTTCGTCGCCCCACTGGACGCCGAGGATGATGTCCGCTCCGAACGGCCGCTCGTTAGTTCGCATCGCCGCGGAACTCCAGATCGCTCGTGTCACCCATCGGGATCGATGCTTGGGGACCAAACGACGTCATCACGTACTCCGAGAAGAGGGCATTGGGCCAGCCGAAATCCTTGCGCGAGTATCGGAGCGGGTTGCTCGGATCGAAGGACTCGTGGAGCAGGTGGTCACCCGGATCGCTCGCGATGAGTTCGCCAAGGACGTGCTTGCGTTCCGCGAGCGACGTCGCCGTCATGCCCTGCACGATGAGCGAGAGCGGCCAGACGTAACCGTCGCTCGTATGCGCGCTGCCGATGCCGCGCGCGATCGAGCCGACGTAGAAATACGGATCGTCCTTCGAGAGCAAGAACCGGCGCGTATTCTTGTAGACGAAGGCGTCGGGCCGCGTGTAGCCGAGATACGGCGCCGACAGCAAGCTCGGGATATTCGCGTCGTCCATGAGGATCTGATGGCCGAGGCCGTCGACCTCGTAGGCATAGACATAGCCGTAATTCGGCGTGAAGACCTCGCCGAATTGCTGGATGCCGTTCTGCACCTCGGCGCGGAGGGTCTTCGCCCGATTGCTCAACAGGAGATTGTGATAGTTCGAGCGCTCGATTTCCTCGAGGTCGCCGAGCGCAACGACCGCCATCATCTCCGAGGGGATGAGGAAATTATACTTGCACGCGTCGTCGGAGGGACGGAAGCCCGTCCAGATCATGCCCGTGTAGGCGACCGGGTTGGGCCCGCTCGAGCCGTTGTCGTGCTTGAGCTCGCGATGCGTGTAGCTCGAGTTTCGAGCGTGATCCTGCTCGCGCTCCATCGTCTCGAGCGCTTTGTTGAGGCCCGTCGCTTCATCGCTCGTAAAGATGCTCGCGTCGCCCGTGACCTTCCAATAATCCCACGCGAGCACGATCGGATACGCGAGCGAATCGAGCTCGAACTTACGCTCCCACACCCGGTAGTTCAGCGTGAACGCATTGGCGTAGGGATCGATTGCGAGATACTTGCCCTCGCGCGAGATGATGCCGCGCAAGAGGCTCGCGGTCGCGGGATTCGTCTTCGCAAAATAGAGGTACGGCCGCACCTGAGCGCTCGCGTCACGTAGCCATTCGGCCGGGATGTCGCCCGTCTTGACGTACGCGGTGCCGTCGGGCGCGAGCGTTGCCTGATGGCTCGTGTTCATAAGCGCCGCGCGATAGATCGACTCGAGCTTGGGATTGGAGTTGCGGTAGTCGGCCGCCGCCGTTGCGACCGCCGTGAGCTCGAGCGCGCCCGCCGGCGCGAGCGCACCGGCGAGCAACGCGAGCGAGAACGCGACGAAACGGAAGCGCATCGTTCTCGCGTTACGGGGAGTTCGCGAATGAATCCTCGGCCCGCGTCTCCCCGAGCGGCTCCCGTGCCGCCCGCGCTCGCAACGCGCGATAGATCGCCGGACTCGGGAAGCCGAGCCGCTCGAGCGAACGCGCCACGCTCGGATAACTCGGCTCGCCGGGCGTTCGGAAGATCTTGTCGATGGCGCGCTCGAGCCGGGCGGGCTGATCGTCCTCCGCCTCGGCGACGCTCCGCCGCGCGGCATCACGCTCGATGCCGCGCCGCACGAGGTCCGCGACGAGCCGCGCGTCGCCGAGCGCACGCGGCCGGCATTCGACGAAGAGTCGCGCGAAGAGCGCGTCGTCGACGAAGCCGTCGGCCTTGCAGGCATCGACGGCAACGCGCGTCTCGTCGTCGGCGTAGCCGCGCGCGACGAGTTTCGACCAAAGCTGTGCCTCGGTGAGCCGACGTGCCGCGAGCATGCGAAGCGCCGTCACCCGCGCGGATGACGTCGGTCGCTGCGCGGGCTCGCCGTTATTCGCTCTCTGCCGCACCAGAGCCGACGAGCGCCGTCGCGCCGTTCGTCGAGCTGACCGCCTTGAGCGCCTCGCGAATCCGGCCGTCGATCTCGGTCGCGATGTCGCCGTGCTCTTCGAGGAACGCCTTGGCGTTCTCGCGACCCTGGCCGACACGGACATCACCGTAGGTGTACCACGACCCGCTCTTGCCGACGATGTTTCGTTCGAGCGCGACGTCGAGGATCGAGCCCATCTTCGAGATCCCGCGACCGTACGTGATGTCGAACTCCGCCTGCCGGAACGGTGGCGCGACCTTGTTCTTGACGACTTTGACGCGCGTCCGCGAGCCGACGACTTCCTGGCCGATCTTGATCTGCTCGAGCTTGCGAACGTCGAGCCGGACCGAGGCGTAGAACTTGAGCGCGCGGCCGCCCGAGGTCGTCTCGGGACTGCCGAACATCACGCCGACCTTTTCGCGCAGCTGATTGATGAAGATCATCACGCACTTCGAACGCGAGATCGCCGACGTGAGCTTCCGCAACGCCTGCGACATCAGCCGCGCCTGGAGACCGACGTGCGTGTCGCCCATGTCGCCCTCGAGCTCCGCCTTGGTGACGAGCGCGGCGACCGAGTCGACGACGACGACGTCGACGGCGTTGGAGCGCACGAGCATCTCCGCGATGTCGAGTGCCTGCTCGCCCGTGTCGGGTTGCGAGACCAAGAGACCGTCGAGATCGACGCCGAGGGCTCCGGCATAGGTCGGATCGAGCGCGTGCTCCACGTCGATGAACGCCGCCGTGCCGCCGGTCTTCTGCGCCTCGGCGATGATGTGCAGCGCGAGCGTCGTCTTACCGCTGGACTCGGGACCGTAGATCTCGATGACGCGGCCGCGCGGAACACCGCCGACGCCGAGGGCGAGATCGAGTGCGATCGAGCCCGTCGAGACAACGTCGAACGACATCCTCTCGGCGAAGTCGCCCATCTTCATGATCGAGCCCTTGCCGAACTGACGCTCGATCTGCGCGAGGGCGTTGCCGAGTGCTACGGCCTTTTCATCTGCTGCCACGGTGGGGGTGCTCCTTGTCGGTGCTTGGTTCGGCATCGCTACGGTACCGCGTCGCCGTGCCACCCGTGCGGCACGCTGAAGATCTAGGCCGCCGGAATGGGATCGAAGAGGGCGTCGATGAAACCGCCCGCATCGAAGGGCCGCAACTCGTCGATGCCCTCGCCGATGCCGACGTATTTGATCGGGACGATGAGCGTGTCGACGATGGCCACGAGCACGCCGCCCTTCGACGTGGAGTCGAGTTTCGTGACGACCACGCCCGTGAGCTTGGCCGTCTCGTTGAAGAGCTTGGCTTGCGAGATCGCGTTCTGGCCCGTCGTCCCGTCGACGACGAGCAGCGTCTCGTCGGGCGGCGCGCCCGTCTCGCGCTCGACGATCCGGCGCATCTTCTTGAGTTCTTCCATCAGGTTGCTCTTGGTCTGGAGGCGGCCGGCCGTGTCGATGATGACCACGTCGACCTTGCGCGCCTTGGCCGCGGCGAGCCCGTCGAAGACGACCGACGAGGGGTCGGACCCCTCACGGCCGCGGACGAAATCGACGCGCGCACGCTGCGCCCAGATCTCGAGCTGCTCGGCGGCTGCCGCGCGGAACGTATCTGCCGCAACGAACATCACGCGCTTGCCCTGCGCCGACAAGACGCGGCCGAGCTTTCCGATCGTCGTCGTCTTGCCGCTGCCGTTAACGCCGACCACCAGCACGACCGCGGGCTTGTGCCGCAGCACGAGGCCGGCGTTCGGCAGCGTGAGGAACTTCCGGACGTCGACCTTGAAGCGCGCGACCGCCTGATCGCTGCGACTCCAGAGCTCCTGACGTGCGACGACGTGGAGGCCGTCGAGGATCTTCTCGGTCGTCGGCATCCCGAAATCCGCCGCGATGAGCACTTCCTCGAACTCGTCCCAGAAGTCGCGATCGAGCGGCCGGCGCTGCGTCGCGAGCGTCTCGAGCGGCGCGAGCGACTCCCGCGTCTTGCTCAGGGCACCCTTGATCTTCGCGAGCCAGCTCATTGGCGAGACGGTTCGAGCCATTCGAATCGAACTCCCGTTCGATTCGATGCGACCACGTGAGCTCGGTCTAGAGTGCCGCTTCGCTCGACGGGCGGCGGACGTACTTCTGCTTGCGAGTCGGATCGTTCTCACGCAAGCCCAGATCGGACCGCAGCGTCCGCAAGCGCTGCCGCAGATGGATAACCGCCTGCGCGTGAATCTGCGAGACGCGCGATTCGGAAACGCCGAGGACGGCCTTGATGTCCTTGAGCGTCTGGCCCTCGAAATAGTAGAGGCGGATGACGGTCCGTTCCTGGTGCGAGAGCGCGTCAACGCCGCGCAGAAGCTCGGCTCGCACCTCGCGCTGCTCGATGTCGTCGCCGAGATCGGCCTCGCCGCTGCGCAGCGTATCGAGCAGCGGCAGGTCGTTGCCGCGGTCGCTCGGCAGCCGCTCCTCGAGCGAGAGCAGCGACGTACCGCGTATCTTCTGCTGCAGCGCATCGAACTCGCGCCGCGGAAGATCGAGCCGCAGCGCGATCTCGTCGTCGGAGGGGAGCCGCCCGAGCTCGGTCTCGAGCTCCTGCTGCGAACGCTCCACCTCGCGAGCCCGTTGCCGGACGGCGCGCGGCACCCAGTCCAGCGCTCGTAGCGCGTCGATGATCGCACCGTGGATGCGTGTGATCGCGTAGGTCTCGAACTTCACACCGCGGTCGTCGTCGTATTTCTCAATCGCGTCGATGAGGCCGACGACGCCGTCATTGATGAGATCGTTGAGCTCGACGTTGGGAGGCAAGTTCACGGAGATCCGACCCGCGACATACTTCACGAGATGGATGTATCGGTGGATGACCTCTTGGCGCGTATACGTCGTCCCCGCGATGACGTACTGCGACCGCGCTTGGAGCTTCAACGTCTGTGACATTCAACACCCAAGCGCCCCATCATTTTGATGATACGGCGCTTTGGGTCACACGTTTTAGGCGGTCAGCGCTCGAAACGAAAATTCCGCCCCCTGCGCGAGGAGATACGCCCATTCGCCGAGCGAGAAATCGTTCCGATCACGCTGGATCATCGTCGCAAGCCGCGGCGCGCTCGAGAACTGATCGAAGAGCACGTCGAAGCGCTTCGGCTTGCGTTCGAGGAACGCCATCAGCCGGTGCCGGTGCCGCAGGCGGCCATAGAACATCGCCTTGAGGTGCCGCTCGTACGCCCGCCCGGCCGACGGCGTGCGGCCGTAATGGGCGTCCGCGATCGCCCTCGCCGCGACGCGGCCCGACATCGCCGCCTCGTGGATGCCTTCGCCCGTGGTCGCATCGACAAACCCCGCCGCCGTCCCGCCGACCATCGCGTTCCCATCGCTGATGCGTGGACGCGGATATCCGCCGTAGAGCAGGTTCCCCTCCTCGCGCACCGTGTAGCTAGCGTCCGGAAAGAGCCGCCGTTGCGTCCGCGCGAGAAACGCATCGAGTTCGACGCGCAGTTCTTTTCCGCCGACCTTCCCCGCGATCCCGAGACCGATCGAGAGGTGATCGCGCTTTGGAAACATCCAAGCGATCACATTTCGTCCGGTGGCGGTGGCGTAATAGTGCATCTCGAGGACCTCGTAGGTGGGCGGGAGCGCCGGCCGGTCGAGGTACACGCGGTACTGGTAGCACGTGATGAGCCCGGATTGCCATCGCTCGTACGCGAGCGGTGAGGGCTCGGCGAACCGGGCGCTCGAGCCCGGAGCCAGAAACAGCGTCTTCGTACGAACGCTTCGCCGGTGTCCGGAGGCGCCGTCGACGTATTCAACGATCATCGACGCGCCGTCGCGAACGTAGCCGCGGAAGACCGAGTTTGTCCGGATCTCGGCGCCTTCGGCGCGAGCGGCGGCGGCGATCGTGCCGTCGAGCTCCTCGCGCGTGGTCGTGTGCGCCTCGCCGATCGGCACGTCGATCGAACGGCCGCTCCCGCTAAAGAGCGAGATCGTCGGCGGATTGCAGTGCACGATCGACCGCGGCAAATCGAAGGTCTCGCAGAAGCCCGGCCGCAGGCCGGCCGCGCAGACGCGCTTCGACCCGATGACCTTGTCCCGCTCGAGCACGAGCGTCGACACGCCCGCACGCGCCGCCTCACGCGCGGCCGTACCGCCCGCCGGCCCGCAGCCGACGACGAGGAACTCGACGTCTTCCACGTCGCCTACTTTCCGGCACCCCCGCCGCTCGCGGCGCCGCCGCTCGCGCCGGCGCCGCCCGAACCAGCGCCCGCGCCGCCGCCACTGCTGCCGTTTGCCGATGAACCGGCGCCCGAGGAGCCCGTTCCAGCGGCACCGGACGTGGTCCCACCGGCCTGGCCGGTCCCGCCGCCGACGCCGGAGTTGGCAGCACCCTGCGCGGCCGATGCCCCGCTTCCGGCAGCCGTCCCGAACGTGGACCCGCTGCCCGTGCCGCCTGCGCCGCCCGCCGCGCTCGCGCCAGACGACGTCGAGCCGCCCTGCGCGCTGGACGCGTTTCCGGACATCCCTGCCTGGCCGCTCTGAGACGACGAGCCGCTTGAAGCACCGTTCTGACTGGAAGACCCTGTCTGGCCGGAGCCGGACGAGCCATTCTGCGCGCCGGACCCGCTTTGGTCACCCGAACCGCCGTTCGCGCCCTGACCCGATCCCGAACCCGCGGTACCGTTCGAGATCGCGCCGGAGTTCGACATGCCTCGACCCTGCGAGCCCGACGTCGATCCCGACTGTCCGGACGACGAGCCCGAGCCGTTCGAGCCTGAAGCGCCACCCGAGCTCGAACCGTTCGACGAGCCGCCGATCCCGGCGTTCCCCGACTGACCCGACGAGTTCGTACCGCCCGAGCCCGAACCGTTCGAGCCCTGTGCCGTGCCGCCCGCACCGGGCGTTCCGGACGTGCGGCCCTGCGAATTCACGCCGGACGAGCGGCCGTTCACCGCGTTCGAGTCGCCGACCGCGCCGCTGTGGAATGCCGCGATCAAAAGAAAAACGTACATCGCGACGAGCACGACGGCGAGGATAACGAGCAACGCCGCGTTCCGTTTGACGCCGCGCCGGAACGAGTTCCAAAAAGCGTGCGCCTGCGCATCTTTCGCGGCTTTCTCGCGCGCTTTGCGCTCGGCGTCGCGCCGCTGCTCCCGCTCCTGCGCATCGGTCTCAACCGTCTTTTTATCCTCCAGACGCTGATGCTCGCGTTGGATGCGCTCGTGCTCCGAGATGCGAGCCGCCTCGACATCGGGCGAGGCGTCCAGCGGCGGCGCTTGCATCGGAACGTCGGACTTCATGGGCGTCACCTTACCCAGCACTCGCCCGCACTCTCGCGACCACCGGGAACGAAAGCTTCGCTCGGCCGCGTTATCGAGAGCATGAAATATCTGGTCGGGGCGGTCCTAACCGCGGCGCTCTTCGCCCGCGCGGCCGCGCCGGGATTCGCGGACGACGCACATGACGCCGAAGCGCAGATCGGCGCACAAGTGTACCAGCAGCTGCAGCAGAAGGGTGAGATCGTCCAGCGTTCCGCGGCACCCGCGGAATACGCGCTGCTCGATCCCATCGCGAGCCGCATTTCCCGCGTGGCCAATCCGCAGTACGGCTTCCCGTTCGACTTCATCGTCGTGCACGAGAAGGCTCCGAACGCGTTCGCCGTGCCGGGTGGGCACGTGTACGTGACCGACGCGCTGCTGCGCTTCGTTCAGAACAAGGAAGAGCTCGCGGGCGTCCTCTGTCACGAAACCTCGCACGACATTCACCACGACGTGATCAACAACAATGCGAAGAATCAACGGCTCGGATCGATCATCGGGATCATCGGCGCCGTCACGGGCATGGGCAGATCCGGATTCGGCCAGACGGGCGAGCAGCTCGTGTACACGTTGCAGTCGCAGGGTTACTCTCGCGCGGTCGAGAGCAACGCCGACCGGAAGGGCGCGCAGACGTGCGCCGCAGCCGGCTACAATCCGTGGGGCATGGTCTGGCTCTTCGAGAACTTCGAGAAGGCCGACACGGGCGGCTCGATGGAGGCACTCTCCGACCATCCCAACGACGCGCATCGGATCGAGGATCTTCAACGCGAGTTCGCGGCCGATCCGGCCGTCTTCGGTCGCTTCTCGTCGAACATCGCTAGCGCAACGCCGCTCCACTCGACCAGAACCGGCGTGTATGCAAGCGCTCCGAATGCGCGCGTAACGCATCCGACGACGCGCGCCGCGGGCCGCGGCTACTGCTGCTCGCCGCGCGGGACGGCGTCCGGTGCTTCGCCCGGCGTCGCGGCGCGGCGCGCGGCGACCGCCTCGGCGCAGGCAGCGACCGCCCCGACGCAGGCGGCGACGCGTCCGAACGGCGACGGCACGACCATCAACAGCGACGGAACCATCACCGGCCACTGATCGCCCCGCGCGGCTGCGAAAAACGAAAGCGAGCCCGGCGCACGTAGCGCCGCGCTCGCTTTTTTGCGCGAAGCGAAGTTACTTGATCTCGACCTTGGCGCCGACTTCGGCCAGCTTGGCCTTGATCTGCTCGGCTTCGTCCTTGGGGATGCCCGATTTGATCGCCTTGGGCGCGCTCTCGACGAACGCCTTGGCCTCGGTGAGTCCGAGGCTCGTGAGCTCGCGAACCGCCTTGATGACCTTGATCTTCTCGGCGCCGACCTCGGTGAGGATCGCGTCGAATTCGGTCTGCTCGGCGGCAGCGGCGGGAGCGGCGGCCGCGCCACCGGCAGCCGCGACGGCGACGGGCGCGGCGGCGCTGACGCCCCACTTCTCTTCAAGGGCTTTGACGAGCTCGTTGAGCTCGAGAACGGTGAGTTTTTCGACTTCGGAGATGAGATCGGCAACGGCCATGAGAGGCTCCTTTTACGAGGCGGCGGGCTCGGAGATTTGCTTCTCACGAGCGGAGAGGACGCGGACGAAGCCGCTTGGGTTGGCGGCAAGGACGCCGACGATCCCGCGGAGCGGGCTCGTGAAGAGGCCGAGGACCTTTGCCTGGAGCTCGACTTTGGGCGCCATCGAAGCGAGCGCCGCGACCTGCGCGGCGTCGACGACCTGACCATCGACGTAGCCGGCCTTCACCTCGAGCGGCTTGACCGTGTCGTTGAAGGCCTTGAGCGCCTTCGCGGGCGCGACCGGATCCTCGGAGGCGAAGACGACGCCCGTCGGACCGGCGAGAAACGCGTCGACGGCCTTGGCGAGCTCATCGCCCGCGGCGATCGAGAAGAGCGAGTTCTTGACGACGGCGTAGGTCGAGCCGTCCTTACGAAGCTCGGTACGGAGTTTCGAGATCTCTTCGACGGTGAGCCCGGCGTAGTTCGTGAAGAACAGGTACTTCGAGCCGGCGATGCGCGCACGCAACTCGCCGATCGTCTGTTCTTTTTTAGCGGTTGGCATATCGGCTTTCTTTTGGAAAGAAAGGGCGCTCGAATCCGACGATGAGCGCGAGATGCCGGCCGGGTCACGCGAGGGTGACGAGATGCGGATCGAGCGGGTCATCCTCGGTAGGTGCGCGTCGCGCATTATCCGCCGGAAGCGGACCTACGGTCATCGGAGCGTTGGAAGCATACCAGATGCGAGCATGCGACGCAACGGTGAGGCGCTCGCCCACCGTTGCGTCGCCGGTATTATGCCGCGGTGGCCGCCGTCGGCTTCACGCGGTTCGGATCGACCTTGACGCCGGGGCCCATCGTGCTCGTGAGCGTCACGCTGCGAACGTAGATGCCTTTCGCGGCGGCCGGCTTCGCGCGGACGATCGCATCGAGCAACGTCGCGACGTTCTCAACGAGCGCCGCCTCACCGAAGCTCGCCTTCCCGACGATCGTGTGGATGATCCCGGTTTTATCGAGACGATACTCGACCTTACCGGCTTTGATGTCCCGAATCGCGTTGCCGATATTCGGCGTCACGGTCCCGGCCTTGGGGTTCGGCATCTTCTGCGCGAGGATGCGACCGAGGTTCGAACCGACGGCGCCCATCATGTCGGGCGTCGCGACGGCCACGTCGAACTCGTCGAAGCCGCCTTTGATGCGCTCGATGAGATCGGCGTCGCCGACCACGTCGGCACCCGCCGCCTCGGCCTCACGCGCGCGATCGCCGCGCGCGAACGCGATGACGCGAACCTTGCGACCCGTGCCGTTGGGCATGAGCACCGTGCCGCGCACGTTCTGATCGCTCTTCTTGGGATCGACGCCGAGCCGGATGTGGATCTCGACCGTCTCGTCGAACTTCGCGGTCGCATTGCGCTTGACGGTCGCCGTCGCTTCTTCGAGGTCGAAGAGTTGCTCGGGATCGTACGACGCGAGCAGCGCCTTGTGTTTCTTACCGTGCGCCATTACGCCACCACCTCAACGCCCATCGAACGCGCCGTGCCGGAAATGATGCGCTCGGCCATCTCGACGTTGTTCGCGTTGAGATCCTGCATCTTTGTCTCCGCGATCTCGCGTAATTGTTTGGCGGTCAACTTTCCGACCTTATTCTTATTTGGGATCGCGGAACCCGACTCGACGCCGATCGCGCGCTTGATGAGGAAGCTCGCCGGCGGCGTCTTCGTCACGAAGGTGAACGTACGGTCTTCGAAGACCGTGATCTCGACCGGAATCACCATGCCGGCCTGCGCCTGCGTCCGCTCGTTGTATTCCTTGCAAAACGCCATGATGTTGAGCGAGTACGGCCCGAGCGCGGGGCCGACCGGCGGCGCGGGCGTCGCCTTGCCGGCATTGAGCTGAAGCCCGATCTTTCCAACGACTCTTTTCGCCATGTGTTTCTCTTTCCGAGCGCGCACGACGCGCTCTCCCCCACGAGTCCGTGCAGCCGCGGCCGGGGTCGACCAGGACGGCGCAACCAGAGAAGTATATCACGGCGGCCGGCCCGGCGTCACGGGCGGAAGGCCGAGCGCGACGGCCGAAGCGCCGCGCATGGACATCGAGACGATCGATCGGACGTTTGCCGACCTGCGCGCGCAATCGCAGGACACCGCGACGAAGCTCCAGGCGCTCGCCGCGAAGCTGCAAGCCGCGACGAACGACCCGAACGCGCGCGAGTGGAACCTGGATCTCAAGGAGATCGCCCTTGCGATCCGCGACGAGGAGTCGCGCGTCGCGACGCTGCTCCAGGCGATGCACGGTTTCGCCGCGACGGCGATCCAGGCGCCCGCCGTGCAGCCCGATCCGCAGCAGACGTACCAGCCGCAACCTGGCTACGGCCAGCCGGGCTATCCGGCGCAGCAGCAGCAGGGCTATGGCCAGCAGCCCGGCTATGGCCAGCAGCCGGGCTACGGTCAGCCGCTTCCGGGGAACCCGCTCAGCGGCTTCCTGGGAAGCGGCTTCGGGCGCGCCGTGACGATGGGCCTCGGCTTCGGCGTCGGCGACGAACTCATCAACAAGATCTTCTGAACGCGTCGGCGTTAGTCGCTCGGCATGCTCGTCTTCGCGGCGACTTGTCCGCCCGCTGCGCCGATCGCGGCGAGAAGGACGATCATCGTCGCGCTACCGGCGAGGTCGGCCGTCGTCACGCGGCCCGCATTGGGCACCGCGATCGAACCGGGCTCGATATCGAGATCGCCCTCCGTCGCGATCGCGCCGCGACGCAACGCCGATGCCCCGTAGAGCACCGCTGTGACGACGTTGAGCGCAACGTGGATCAGCCCCGACCCCTTGGCCCGCGTCTTCCCGCGCAGCCGCGTCCAGTCGTAGAGACCGAACGCGCCTGAAACGGCCGCCGCGCCGAGGCCCGCGAGCATCGCGCGCTCCGAGGAGCGTGCATGATGATTGCCGTCGGGACCGTAACGCGAAGCGAGGTCGAATCCGAAACTCGCCGTCCACGCGAGCAACGGTGCGGCGACGAAGAACGGATGGAGGCGTGAGGCGCGGGGGGCGTGCGCGTCGGAGTCGTTCATGGCGCCCGATCCGAAGCTAGACTTTTTCGATCTGGTAGAACTCGAGTTCGACCGGCGTCTCACGACCGAAGATCGAGATCAGCGCGCGGACCTTCTCCTTCTCCGGCTGGATCTCGTCCACGATGCCGGTGAAGTCGAAGAACGGCCCGCTCGTGACCTTGACGCGGTCGCCCTTGGCGAAGTCGATCTTGAGCTTGGGCGTCTCGATCCCCATCTGCTTGAGGATCGTCTTTACTTCTTTGTCCTGCAGCGGAACGGGCTTTTCGCCCGCGCCGGGCGAGCCGACGAAGCCCGTGACGCCGGACGTGTTGCGCACGACGTACCAGGACTGATCGTCCATATCCATCTCGACGAGGACGTAGCCGGGAAACACCTTCTTCGGCGTGATCTTCCGCTTGCCGTCCTTGAACTCGACCTCGTCCTCCATCGGGACGAGCACGCGGAAGATCTTCCCCTGCATGTTCATCGAGTGGATGCGGCGCTCGAGGTTCGCCTTGACCTTATTCTCGTAGCCCGAGTAGGTGTGGATGACGAACCAGTTGCGCCGGTCACTGATGTTGGCGGCGGGGACCGTATCGACCGGTATCGTGATCGGTTCGACGATTTCGATCTGATTTTCCACGAGAACTCCTAGTGGTGGACGAACCCGAAGATCCAGCCGAAGACCTGGTCGATGATGTAGGTGTAGAGGCCGACGAAGACGACGAGCCCGATCGTGAGCACGGTCGCGGACACCCATTCGGGCCGCGACGGCCACGTGACGCGTCGCATCTCGGCGACGAGCTCGCGAAAGAAGCGCTCGGCACCCTGACGGCGTACCGCCCGATCGCTCGGAGGTGCCTGACGCGTCGGCTGGCGTGGACCGGGCTGACCCGTCGTACGGATCGTCGTCCCGCCGCCGCCTGCGGTTGGCCTGCTCATGCGATGCTGCTTCCCTCGAGAATACTGGCAGGGCGGACAGGACTCGAACCTGCAACCGACGGTTTTGGAGACCGCAACTCTACCAATTGAGCTACCACCCTACGCGTGATTCGTTACTTCGTTTCCCGGTGCGAACGGGTCGTCCGGCACCAGCGGCAATACTTCTTGAGCTCGAGCCGCTCGGTATTGTGCTGCCGATTCTTCTGCGTGTTGTAGTTGCGTCGCTTGCACTCTTGGCACGCGAGGACGACCGTGATCCGAGTTTCTTTCTTCGCCATTTCCGTTTCCTAGCGGTGCAGACCGACATAAAGAAAACGGACGCCCGTCCGTTCTTCCAATGAGGATACCACGCCGGGCGGCCACCTGGCAACGGCGCGGACCCGCGGGCACCCGGCCCGAACCGGCCGGCAATGCCGCTGGAAAACGACGCCGCGTACGATTGTCCCGTCTGCTTCGAACCCAACTTCGTCGCAGTCGACCCCTCGGGCGGCCGGCGCCAGCGCTTCGTTGAGGACTGCCCGGTCTGTTGCCGGCCGATCGCCTTCGTCGTCGAGGTCGACCGCGACGGCGATCCGATCGTCGTCTCGGCCGAACTCGACGCATGAGCGAAACGTGCGCCCGGGCCGAATCGAACGGCCAGCCTAGGGCTTAGGAGTCCCTCGCTCTATCCTATTGAGCTACGGGCGCGCGTGCCGCGGATTTCGGCGCGGCACGCGCGGACTCCGCGCTATCCCGGTCCGTTATGCTGCGGATAAAAGTCCGGGTTGTTCGAGCGGTAGAAGCCACGTTCTCCAGCCGGGCCGTTCCCGAGCTTCGAGCCGTTCCCGTGCCCGAGCGGCGCGACGATCTGCTGGGCAGCGAACGTCGCTCCGCTACGGCTCCCGACGACCGTGACCGTCATGCCTGGCTTGAGCTTCACGCCGCGCGGCGAGATCACGGTGCCGTCCTGCAGCCGCACGGCGACGAGCCGGCCCTTGGCGGTGCGCACCCGAAGCGCCGTCTTGCCGTCATACGATGCAACGCGGCCCGAGAGACTGTTCTGCGAGCTCGCGGCTTTCATCGTGAAGCCCGCCGCGGGAGCAGGCAGCGTGCCGAACGAGCCGACGGCGGCAAACACCACGAGGACGCCAAAAGATAAGGCCTGCTTCATACAGCCAGCGACCCTGGGGAGCGAACGTTGGTTTCGAGGCGCAATTCGCGCAGCGATGCTGGAAGCACGTTACGTCGGGCGTTCGTGGAGCCCTCGTCGGGGATTGAACCCCAGACCTCGTCATTACCAATCGAAAAATGACCCTTTTAAGCAATTGGTTCACGAGTCATTGTCGCCAGGAGACGGCTGCAATATAATGATTTTCCTTGATTCGATCAGGTTTACGAATCGCCGGTCAGTTAAAACGAACGTACCGGGAACGTACTTACACACTTTGGACCTTTAGTTCTTTTTCACGCACGAATCGCAATCACTAGTAATGATGAGGTCAATTTCGAACCCACGATTGGCGCATGGTGAAGGACCGTCCTGCGCGATACCATCTTGGCGTGTGGGACGACGACGACGTGACCGACCAGGACTTTGCGCCCGCGCAGCAGCCTGGCGCCACTCACGGCCTCCTCCCTCCGTGGACCGTCGCTGAGAACCTATGAGCTTTCTTCAAATGGTCCGACGACGAGACGCGGTGACAAGGTGGACGAGGAGTAGCGGATACTACCGTACTCGTGACATCGCACCCAATTGACCGGGCGACCACATCTTGTGGCAATTGACGGTAGGAGATACAATAGAAAGTAGGCGGAACATCGTGTTCGACCATCTTTTTGATAAAGCTAAGGCTAGCCAGGAAGCAATTGACGCCAGTCGGGCGGACAGTATCCGAGAAGCCGAAGAGTACAAAGAGAGGACTCGACAACGTCTCGATGAGTGGACTTCTCTAGTGACGCATGCGATGCAGCAGATCGGATCGCAAGTCAGTCAAGGCCCAGGCGACTACAGAGGTGGTGAAGCGCGTGAGTTTCGATGCACTCACCTCGGAGTTCATTTTACCGCACTACGGAATGTGTCAATCTTTTTGAGACCGGTTTCGTGAACAAATGCTATGCCGCGATTGGCTCGGGCGGGTTGATAAAGACGGTTAGTTCGAGCGCGGGCGGTTCGGGCGTGCCGTTCACGAAACG
>JAABUK010002019.1_pt1 | contig 37242 bp, 51 predicted proteins | sample 5559141 | NCBI WGS metagenome assembly JAABUK01 (sample SAMN10711869, study PRJNA513367) | rock metagenome | isolation source: Antarctica rocks | place: Antarctica: Victoria Land, Pudding Butte nord | collected 2016-01-03
TGGCCATTCTTGAGGCGTGATTGAATCAGCTGTTGCAGCTCTGCCTCAACTTCCTGAGACTGGCTGTAAGTAGAGGTTGCCCCCCTGGCCGGTGCGCAAATAGGAGACAGGATCTACGAAGCCACAATTAGGAATGCAATTAGAACCATCACAGACTTTGGGTTAAAGACATGAGTTCAGCGTAACTAGATATGTATTCACAAGCATGCATAAACGGTCAAGACCGACGCGTTTCTCGTACCAATGTAACGGAGGCGAGTGTTGAACACACGGGGCGCAATATTTTGTGAGACAATGTGGAAGGGTCGGATTCGGGTTCTGGCACAGCACAACGGGTGTGAGTACGGCCGTGTGCTAACAATCCCTGTTTGGGTCGATACGCAGCTCGTCGACGTCCATACATTCGTCTGTGAATTGTCCTTTCATGCAAACCCAAAATGCTGGACGCTGGAGCGAGAGCTATGCTGAGTTGCATGGTGCCTGTCCTGCTGCGAGCAGTGAGCAATGATCACGCGTGTAAACGGTTTTATCTGAAAGCAGGGGGCATGTGAGCTATATGCTGGGGCAGCTGCTAGGGGGATTTTGACTTGCTTGTTAAGCCCTGTTGTTCAGAATGTGATGCAGCTCTAATAGCTTTGCTGCGATGGCTCATTGCGCCCAACGCGGCACCCGGGTTTTGGCAGGTGGCCTGGGTGAGTGGAACCGTAATAAGCACCAGCTTTTACTAGTAGAGCCACTGTGGTTGCCAGCTTGGACAGCTTCATAATCACGCTTTACAGTGCAAGGCAAGTTTTCAAGTCAGGGTGCTGTACGTTGTCACCATTGCTAAGTACTTTACAGCTAATCAGGTCTTGAACAATTTGAAGGGACAGGTACAACACTGCAAGACAGGTACAATCCCCCACAATATTTGCAAACAGAGGGATAATCAAAAAGAACTGCAATGAATGCAGCATCACTCAAAATCAACCTTATATTCTGCCTCGACGCAAAAAATATAGAGCATCCTGCTACCTGTCTCAAGCAAGTAGGCAGTAGGCTGCTGATGCTCTATTGTTGCTGACTAATGAACTGATAGTGTACACGCGATCAACACATCTGCAGTGATACGGCCTTCAAATTTAGCCTGCTATCTGACGGTGGCATACTGTCATTGCCTGGACACTTTCTGACACCCAAGATGGCTTCAGCCTTGCAATCATCCACCAGAAGAGTGGGGCCTCTGCCCAGCATCTGGGTTAAAGCTATTTAGCTGTCTACTATGGATACCACTCTTAGGCTCGCTGCTTTAGCCAGGCCTGATGTTACAGTCAGTACCACAAATGCTATGTTGGTCTCAACTCAGGGCTTTAGCAGGAAGCCAGTGGCACTATACAGGGCAGCACAATGCTAGGATGCACTTTGGAGGCAGATCAAGGCAACAATGCATGAGCCAGCCAACTATGGCATTGCTGACTAACACATCTTGATTGCCGGCGCATACAGAGTTCAGGCACAAGTGCGAGCGTCCTCACCTGCCATTTGTGTTTTGCGGGGCTGTTTTTTGAAACATCAACGAGAGGCTTGCGTGGAGTTGACCTTCTCCCTGCCCTGCTCCTCGTCCAATGCTTGATGTGCTGTCTCTACCTGCAGGACATTGCAGCATTTTCCGGGCAGGAGTGTGATCATATTGCATCGTCAAATGGACAGCAGATGCATGCACACCAGCTTGCAACAAAATGATGATGGCCACTCATCTGCCAGGCGCAAAATTGAACATGTATGTAGCAAGATGTGTAATAGCCCTAATCCTTTCTGTCTTCATATCCAGACAGACCTCATCTACTCAGACCATGAGGAGGTGACTTGGCAACAACACTTGCGTTATACACCCTTTGAGCTTTCACAATGACTGTCACTTCTTCATTGTGAAGATGGGATGCATCAAAAAGCTCTTGCTTGAAGTCACTCACAACAGATTGGGCAGGGCTGTGCTCCGCTGCAAGCTCCTGTTCTGTCTTCACTTTCTCCTGGTTCTGAAGGTAGAGGAAAGTAAACCAGCCAATAGCAAACAGCACTCCCAGGCCATTCTGCACAACACCGTCTGGCTTAGCAGATGCAGTAAACAATAGTCAAAGGTCAACCGGCTGTGTTCTCTTGGCTCACATGCCACACATGGCCATGGCGGGCAATATAGCTTCACTGCTGACAGGCCACAACAGGCATGGCTACAGCAAGGAACATCAACTGCAAACTAGAGAGAGATGCCAAACGACTTCAACAGCAAACTAGACAGACATGCTCAATGACAAGACATGCTAGAGGTGACTGGTGCAAAGAGTGTGACAGCAGCAACAGCTGTGTGATGTGCGAGTGTCGAGTTCTGACTCGTTGCATCCAACACAAAACCCACCCGTGCAGAGAAGAAGCCGGAGGATGAGTCCTTGTTTGTCTTCTGCTCTGCTGGTGCCGGTGCAGTGGCTTGCACTGCTGGTTTGGCCTGCTCTGCCTGCTGCTCCTGCTGAACTTTGATAACTGCTTGCTGTACCTGGTCAGCTTGCTGCTGTGCCTGCTCAGCCTGCTGCTGTGCCTGCTTGGCCTGCTGCTGTGCCTGCTCAGCCAATTGAAGTGACTGCAGCCACGCACAAGTCAGCAACACTCAGAGCAGTTCATGAAGCGTGCATGCATTGACACCAGTGGGCTGTTGTTTGACAGACCCCACCTGTGTCTGTCAGTAAGATCATGTGTATGCCGCTGTGCACATCTGCAGGCAGTCTCACAAGTATAGATGATACCAGCATCAATAGCTGCTGTGGTGCACAGCTGTGGTGCAAAAAATCTCACAAACAAGTAATAATTAAGCATGGCCAAGATACAACCTTACATGATAAATTCACATGTTCAGTCTACAGGATGCAGAGCAGCATACACCACCAATCTAGACCATACAAACAATATCCACATGCTCTAGGTCTGCCAGTCAGCAGCTTTTGTTGGCACTGGTTAACTGGGCAATACTCTGGGCTGGGACCTGCTGAGACATTCCCAATGCAGCAGAAGTCATGCCACACATTCTGGATGGGAGTTGCTGATGCAGACATCTGCTTGAGTCATAGCTGATGCAGTCCTTGTGCCCATGTACATCACATTGAGCAAAGTCGTGATGCGAGTGTCATCTTAGCATGCCAATGCCTGTCATGAATCACCAGATGTAACAGGACAACAGCAAGAAGTAGCCTTGGCCTGAGCCCTGACCTGTACCATGGCATGCGCAGCAGCCTTCTGCTGGTTGAGGGTCTTCTTCAGGCCATCAAGCTGCTCCTGCAGGACTGCCATGTCTTGTGTCTGCTCAACCTGCTGCTTGGCCAAAGCATTCTGCACTTCTGGCCCAACCTTGCGCTGCATGGCGCATACCAGACGGTTACATGATGCAGATTTGTCAGGGAGAAGTTTCTGTGGAGCACTCAGAACTGCATTGGCTAAGGCGCAGAGCTGCTGTTATAGAAGCCTGTAGCGCATGCAGACCAGTGTAGGTCTGAGCCTAAAAGTAATCTGTCTGGCTGATTGAGTAACTGAATGGGTTTGCTGACCAGTGTTGCTTGGCTAACACAAAGTTCACACCATGCATGGCTTCTATCTGTATGTGCTCAAACTTATATGTGTGTTATTTCTGTGGCTCCCAGCAGCTGTCATGCGATCACTGTCTTGCGATCGCTGTCTTGCCCATAAGTGCAGAACATGCCTACAAATTGACCCATGCATAATGGCACTCACATTATGTCGAAGCACTTAAGCTTGGAGCTTGTGTGTACAGGCCTATGAAGCAAGGTCAGTCAGAGCAGCCCAAGAGCTCACCACTGACTTCTGTGCCCTGATCTCAGGCAGAGGACCCTGGCCACTGTCGAGGCGTGATTGAATCAGGCGTTCTAAATCTGCTTCCAGTTCCTGAGACTGCCTGTAGGTAGAGGAGGCGCCCATGGCCGGTGCACAAACAGGGGAGATGATCTGCAAGGCCACAATAAAGAGTACTGTTATGAACATCACATGTTCTAACATTTGGTATTGCCCACCAACGGCGCGTGATAAGTGACGAGGTACATCGATAACGACTTGCATGCATGGCCGGCCAGGTTCGACGTGCAGACCATCGTACCAATACGACGGTGGCAATTGTTGAACACAATGGGCGCAAAACCCTGTGCTGCAAGGTGAAAGGCTCGGAAAAGGACTCTGGCGTAGCGCAACGGGTGTGATTGCTTCCGTTCACCGATGATCTCTGCTTGGGTCGGTGCGCAGCTTGTCCATGTCCGCATACTCGGCTGTAAATTCTCTTTTCATGCAAGACCGAAACACTGGACGCTGGGGCGAGAGCTACGCTGAGTTGCATAGTGCCTCAAAGTTGCGTGGTGCAGTGATCATTAAGCACTGATCAGGCCTGGAAACGGTTTTATCTGGGAGCAGAGGACATATTGGTATAAATGTGAGCCAACTGGTATTCTGTCTAGACGTGATTGATGTGAGCCACAATGTGGCAGTTATACATCAGCAAAGCTAGTCCTGTCTGGCCTTCTTATTTGGCCTGCTAGCTGGCGGTGGCATGCTGTTATTGCCTGGTCGCTTTCTGATTCCCAACATGGCCTCAACCTTGCGGTCACCCACTAGAGGAGTGCGACCTCCGCCTAGCATTGGGGTCAGAGCTACTTGGCTGTCCACTGTAGCATACCCGCTCTTGGGATCACTGCTTTGGCCAGGTCTGATGTTACCAGTGAGTACCACATATGGGGTGTTGGTTTTTGCCTGCAAGACAGCAAGAAGATATTTTGCGCTCTGGTTTGCTCCAACCCTGTGGGCGTGCATGAGCACTTGTTCATTGGGCAGTGTGAGGGATGCTGACTCATCAGTGCAAAGCCCATGGGTTTATATGGTGACTACACCTTACTACTCAAACTCAAGCTGTCGGCAGACTTGTGAACAGCTGAAACACCTTGAACATGTGGAAACAAATGAAGCATCACCAGATGTGAGCAGGACGCATATGTAGACGGCTGCTGGTGTCACAAGCCTGGCAGTTGATCCGCTTGGAGCAGGGATGCTAAATGCATCATTGTACAGCAGGCACCAGAGAATGTATGGTACAATCACCTGAGCATTTTTGAGGTGGGTGAAGCTGCCAGTGGGCTGTTCAGAAGTGGCCAGCTTTTTGGCAGCCATCTCGTCACGCTGCTTTCGCTGGGCCTTCTCCTTGCTCTTCTTGCTGGGCTCAATGCCATGAAACCTGCAAGGCTAAACTGCTTAACAAGGAGCACTCATAACATTCATCGGAAGAAGACAGTTCATGCAACAAACACTTGTGCATGGTCTAGGTCAGCTGCATTTGAAATGCATTTCAAGGTGCTGTAATGAGCTGTGACAAGTGGGCACACCTATGCTGACAATGCATGGATGTGATGAAGCTGTAGTCTGCCCAGAGTACTGAAGCCATAACACCAATGTGACACCTGGGCAGCCTGGATATATTACTTGGCTTCTCATTTAACTGACACCGAAAGATGCAGTAACTTCTCTTCTTTTCTTGTTACCAATGTGACTTGGTAGACAGGCTTGATTACCTGTAGGAAACCTCTCTGAAAGCCTGCTTGGGGGTAAGCACCTTGCCATACTCATCTCTGCGGGTCAAGGCAAGCTCCACTCTGTTGGCAATCTCATCCGAATGCCCTCCTGACTGGTACACGTCTTCCAAGCCTTGCAGCATGACGGGCTTCATGTCATTGGTGCGCCCCGCCCACTGCACGCGCTGCGTCAGCTCCCCTCGATCCTTCAGCAGATTCAGTACCCCTGCCATGCCTGCAAAAACGCTCACATCCAGTGTGTTATTTGCCCTGCAGCTGGATGCCAGCAGCTGGTTTGCGACAACATGCACACATAGCACAGGCTGTTGAGCTACACAGTGCCACTGCTTGCATGAAAAACCAGCCTCGAGGACTGCTGCCAAGCAGGTGCAGCATACATAATCAGTATGCAATGTGGTCGTGCAATGCACATAGCAGTTTACAATGAGTCGTAGACATCAGCATACAATGCATGCACAGCAATACAGAGGCATCAGAAGAAGGAATGCAACATCTTGCTTGGTGATGTACCTTTGCCTATAGCAGCCTCTCTGATCATGCTCTGCTCCCCTTCCTCTTCCTTAAGAGCAGCAGCAGCCGGCTGCACATCAACCATCTCTTCATCCTGGTTTTCTGTGCCATCCTCCCCTGTTGCAGAAACCCAGCTGCCATACCTGTGTCAGCACCAGCCATCAAGACAGAGCTTGTTGTGCACACAACGCACTGGACGTTTCAATGCATTGACTGCCTTCTGATAACACAGCATTCGACTGACATAAGCATTGAACAGTATCTGCAATAGTATAGACATTCCTGGTTATACATATGATGTCATACATGTGTTGTCAAAGGGGACTAAACAGTACATGTTCACATCAGGAAGGCAGCATGCGAGTGCAGGGGTTTCGTACTTGGAGCGCGAGTTGCGTTTTGGATGGGGTGGAACAGAAGCAGATGGAGGGTGTGGCGTAGGGGCTGTGGCAGCCGGCCCTGTGCCATCTTCAACACCCATGTGACTTGAGTCAGCAGGGCGGGAGGCAGCCTCCTCAGGCTCTCTGAGCTGGATACTGCGAGCAAACTCTGAGGCCTCAGTGAATTCCAGGCCCTCACCTGCACACTCAAACGAGCCGTGTAGCTAAACTGAAATGTCACCAGGATTTCAGACCCTGAAACACAAACACATGGCTAATTGAAGTGTAAGCAGGATTGCAAAGCCTGAAACACAAACAGAATAGCTACCTGACTGGCGTAGAGTTTGGCTACAAAAGCTAAGGAGCAAATGAGTCAGGAACAGGCAAGATTTACTATATGGAAAGCATGCAAAGATGCAGGGTCAGCAGCAAAACGCCAGTTGCCTGCAAAGCACAGAGGCTGCAACCTCTGCCTGACTAAGGCAACTGCTGTAGAAGGATCGAGGCTGCAAACCTTTTTGTTTGTCTGTGTCCATTGCAAGTTGAGCCTCATCATCCTCACGCCTACTGGCCAGCTGCTCTGCAAAGGGATCCTGCAGGCTGCCTCCCTTCTGCTGCTTCTCAGCAGCCTTCCTTGCCCGTGCTAAAGACTCATACAGATCATCGTCATCTTCACCTGAACAGCAACTGATGTATGCAATGGCTGGCCCTGTGCAAACATGTTGAAGGTGGAGGCTTGAAGCTGCAGGCTGTTGATTTGGTTGGCTGAAAGTCTTGTCAAAATGCAAGAAGACCAGGATGTCGAAGCAGGCTGACCCACGTGCACTGGCATGATGGGATGATTTACCTATGACATCATCTTGATCAGCTTGTTGCTTCATTGCCAGGGCAGCATAGTTTGCCTTCTCCAGTGCAGCATCATATCTGCACCATGAGCAACGGTCTTGCTGTCAGAAGCACATCATACACCGTGTGTGACCTTTGTTTCACAGAAATAGCAATCATGCAGACAAACAATTTGGCAAGCATTGTCAAGCAACAAGCATGTTGAATCGATTGAGCAGTGCCATGTGAGGTTGGCAGTTGCTGTGTACGTCATTCAGCACAACAACCTTCAGAAACTGTGCCACCAGTGCTGTACAGCTTCTCATTAATTCAACACGAAGCAGGTCATGCATATTTGTGCAACTCATCTACCAAGGCTGGTCACAGCGTGTCAAAAGCTGGGCTTACTTGGACTGCCTGCGGACCTCATCTGCAATTTGAGCCTGCTTGACCTGCGCCTCTCTGCCAGCAGCCTCTTTTCTGGACCCCAGGTCAGATGTGCCAGCAGCTGCTGCTTCAGCTTCCAGGGCTGCTAGGTCCAGGCCAGCACCTTCGTCTTCTGTAGCTTTGCGAACACGCACCTTCTTCTTCACCTGCACCAAAAGTCATAACAAGTGTCTGCACCAGGCACTCCCAAAGGGTAATGTTGGCTGCAAACAATGCCAAAAGTGCCCTCGGATCAATTCTGCTTACAGACACTGACAGCAGTTCCTGAGACTATGTCAAGTGGATATAAGCAGCTGACACACAGCAATTGCATGTTTGGAGTCCAGATCAAACGCAGCAGCCTGTAAAGATGCTCCAGCCAGTAACATGCCACAGCCAAGTCATACTGAGGGCTGGATGATATGGTAGATAATGTGTGCTTTCCTGCATGCTTTCAGCCATGCAAGCAACTGCCTTCGCTTGCTGAGGCTGACATCACATGCACCTACCTTCTTCTTGGGTTTCATGAACTGGGCTGCTTCCTCTGAGGTGTAGTAGTCTTTGGCCTGGTCAAAGGCAGGCCTGGCCCTGGCATCCACACTCACCAGTTTGCTTCTGATCTCCTCTTGTCGCTGCCGGGCTTCATCATGTATTGTTCCTGTGCCATACAGACCAAATGCACTTCAGTGAAAACAGTTGTAAACCCTGCTTACCAGCAACTTCACAACAACAGCTGACAAGCAGAAGTGACAAGCTGGCAGACACAGCAACAAGGAGAGGATCCAAGACAGATAGGATGTGTCGAAATGTACATCTTGCAGCCTACATGCTGGCTGTTTTTGCCATAATCTCTTGCTACTGAATGTCTGATGCCCTTTCAAAGACACTTGCATGGGCAGAGGATCTTCTGTGTGTAAAGCAAAACAGTGTAGATGTGGTGCATGCTAGTGCTCTGTGCACAGAGCAAGTCACAATACACTTCATGTAACTTACTGACCTTGTTCCCCAATCAGCATGGCAGCCTCTTCTTCCTCTTCATCATATTTGTTCAGAAGGCCGCGCTTCTTGGGGTCCTCCTCAAAACGAGAGGCTGGCTTCTGGCTCTCCTTGCGTGCCTTGCTGCGCTTCTTATGCTCAGCCTGAACATCATCCACAGTTCATCACTTCATGCTCAGCAACAGATACTTTGATTTTCAGACACTGTCTGTTTCAACAAAACACATCAACGCTCAAACGACACGAGAACTGATGACGAGGCATCAGCATGAAGCTGGCTTCCAAAGCCACACTGGGCAAGATGCAATCGGCAACTCTGATGTGAGGGTCCAGATACATTCAGCAATGTACAGGAGCTTTCAATGACATACTGCAAGCACGTTCTCGAGCTCATCCTGCTCCTCATCATCCAGGTCACCCTTGTCATCCAGAATGTTTTTGTCTGCCAGGGTCAGGATCATGGTCTCACCCTCTTGCAGCTCATCTGCACCGTGTTTCACCTTCAGACCTTTCAGACCACGCAGCTGTGCTTCTTCATCTTCTTCTTCCTCCTATACATCACATCAATGGCAAAAGGCAGCCCATTGACACAGTTGATTCAAAACCTGCTTGCTTTCTTCTGACATCCATCACGTTCTAACACCTGAAGTCAGTGGTGCTCCTTGGCTCTGTCACAGTGAGCTGAAGTGTACTAATATGCTTAGTCAGCAAGGCGCATGCCGTTCTGCTGGGTGTGATGCAGCCACTGCTATGGGTCAAAAGCAATTCTACCAGCTGGCTGTTTCAATAAACATAAAACTTGATGTGAATGCAGATTGCCGGACTATATGCACAAACCTGTTCATTTTGACGACGCTCTGCTGCAGCAAGAGCCTCCTCCCGTGCCAGCTCCTTTTCTTCTTCTGCCTTGGTGCGAGACTTGGTGACCCATTTGGCAAGGTCATCTATGTCCTCATCTGCCTGCCCAAGTGTCTTCACCTTCCTGAGAGATTCCTCCATTTTTCGCTTCTCCCGTTTCCTGCAATTGCCACCAACAGATTTTGAATGTATGTAGGTGGCGAGTACAGTCTGCACACCCATTTTAGGGATAGAGATGTGTTGGTATAGTACTGAGCAGCCACCGTGACGACGCCAACGTGACGAGGCCTGTCCATGTAGTCAGACCTTGGTGCAATGCAAGAGCACGAATGCTATGTTTGTAATCAGGAATTGCCTGACCAATCATGAAACTTACTTCTGGACCCGCTCAAGCAAAGCAGCTGCTTGTGCCTCTTTCTCCTGCTCAGCTTGAACCTTCTGTCTGGCATCAAACTCTTTGCGCTTTGTGTCAGCACTATTGTCCATGGACAATGGCTTCAGGCCGAGTGAAATGCGGACCCTGCAACAAGTGCCAGCTGCATCATCAAGATCCAAGAATCACAGCAACAAATTGTCAGAGAAGCTGCATGCAACTTGAGCTGGACTCTGCAACACAATGCAAATAGTACATTGTGCGTGTAAGGTGTCTTGCTGTCTGCAGCAATGCATGGTAGTGAGGCAATTGCATTTACCTGTTAGTCTCCTCAATGGACATGGACACTTCCCCGCCAGATTCCTGTACATTGGGCTTGATGGCTGCAATTTCAGCAGCTGGCTGTGCTTCTACTGCAGTGCTGGCAGGTTCAGTGACTGCTTCAGGTGCGTCCACATGTGAAGCATGTCTATCATCGTCATCATCACGCGCATCAGCAGGCCGGGGACTGCGCCTCTCTGCCTGACGTACACCACCAACGCTTCTGTCTGCAGGCTTCTCTCTGGTGTCCTGGCTCTGATCTTTGTGCCTGTCACGTCTGTCTCGTTTATGATCTCTGTCTCTGTCGTTCCTCCGACTGCTATCACGCTCAGCATCAACTTTGTCTACATCCTTGCCTGTGTCTCTATCTCTGCCGCGTTCACGATCTTTGTGCCTGTCTCCTTCCCTTTCGCGGTCACGTTCCTTGTGCTTATGCTTGTGTTTGTGCTCCTTTCTGTCAGAACGGTGTGTTTCCTCTTCGCTGGGCATGACGAAGCGCTGATAGACGCGACAAATGCAAGCACCTGTTGCTCAGCGCTGTGCATTCATTAGTTAGCTAAAGGGTTGCCCAGCTCATTAGGGTTGCAATTCATCGTTAAGCTCGTAATGTTCGCAAGAAGCAAATTTTCCTGTCATGGACGTTCTGCAGAAAACATTTACGGCCCAATCAAACAGACTTGACAGCCGATCACAGTCTGTACTGCGTTTGTGTCGTCACCCCCGTTGTGCGCAGCCTCAGAGAGACAGCCGTCAATACAAACGCAGACCATCTTTGCTTCCAGCATTTCGTTCCCTGCGCGTCGTTCAAGCATTATCATCATCGTGCTTGATTTCTGCTTCTCAAGTTGAGGCGTCCGACAAAATGAAAGTTGGATTTGTTGGCATTGGTATCATGGGCTTAGCTATGGTGCGTGTGCATATGCATGCATGTTGACCCAACCTTAAGTCCACACGTGTAGCTGACTTGCCATGAGGTGGTCAATTCAATGGGCAATCAATTGCTGTGGTGTCCTCAGGCCGAGAATCTGATCAAGGATGGCTATGATCTCACAGTGTGGAACAGGAACAAGGACAAATGCAAAGCCCTACAAGAAAAGGGTGCTAAGGTGAACAATGCTTCGATTGCCAATCTTGCTCCTAGCAGAGGATTTAGACTCTGTGCATTGCAGCTGTATGTTGGCCAAAATACATGTGACCCCCAGATTTTCTTTGGTGTATTTGCAGTCATGTGCATGCAATATGACTCATGTTGCTGTACAGGTGGCAGAGTCTGCTAAGGCTGTGGCTGAACAATGTGACATTACAGTGGCAATGCTGGCTGACCCTGAAGCAGCAGAAGCTGTGGCTACAGGGCCCGATGGCATTGCTGCTGGCATGAAAGCAGGTCAGCCTGCATTATTAGCAACACCAGCACTGCAATTTCATGTATGCTTTGGCCATCCATCTTTGCTAAGCATTTCATACCAAACATTTCTGGCAATACTGATGCAGGCAAGGGGTATGTTGATGTGTCCACCGTCGACGCTGGAACTGCTCAGAAAATAGCAAAGGTGCTGTCACTTGCTGTCTTTACAGTCTGCTAAATGTGAATTGCTATCCAATGTTATGTTGTCTTCTCGACTTTCAACAACCTAGTCCACAACAAAGAAACAGGGTATGCATGCGGCGAGCAGTATGCAATGAGCTGGATGGTTTTCTGCTGCTGCAGGCAATCAAGGCCACAGGTGCAACGTATCTTGAAGCACCTGTATCAGGCTCTAAGCAGCCAGCTGAGAAGGGGCAGCTCATCTTCCTGTGTGGAGGAGACAAGGATCTGTATGAGAAGGCCACTCCCTTGCTGAAGGTCATGGGCAAAGCCCAGTTTCTCCTAGGAGAGGTGGGTGCATGCGTTCTTTACTTGGCTCCACCATGCGCTGGCAGAGAGCCTTGCAGTATCTGTGATACTCTTCCATCAGCAAATTCAGGCTTGCTCAACCAAAACACAGTCATCCTGAGCTCAGCCAACAAGCTTCTTTGATGAAGACAGCCCACTGCATAGAGAGTGTTTGCATCAAGCCTTTGTTGGCCTCAGGTAGGCAATGGCGCCAACATGAAGCTGGAAAGTGATTTTATTATTCTTATTATTTAGGTCGGAAAAGGCGCCAACATGAAGCTGGTTGTGAATATGGCAATGGGAACCATGATGACAACGCTGGCGGAAAGCCTCACGCTAGCAGACAAGTCTGGTCTGAGTCAAGAGCAGCTGCTAGAGGTGCTTGGGCTGGGGGTCATGGCAAATCCCATGTTCAAAATGAAGGTATGTCCTTGCAGTGTCAACAACATAGCCTGCCGCCCGTCACTGCACAGACCTTTCCACTACACAGTAAGGCAAACGCCTGTTACAGTGGCAGCAGCAGAAGCAAGAGCAGCAATAGCAACAGAAGCAGCAATGGCAACAGCAACAGAAGCAGCAACAGAAGCAGCAATCGCAGCAGCAACAGAAGCAGCAGTGTCTGATGACATTTTTGTTTTTAAGGCGGATCAAATCTGGAATAAAGCTTCAGTCAAAGTCGTCACTACAATTTCAACTTTTTTGTTGTACATCTTTTATCTCGCAACAATGCCAGACAAAGCCGTCTTGTCCATTTCAGCAGCAATAGAAGCACCAGAACATGCATCATGTGCAAGGCTCATAAGGGTTGCTGCTGCTGCAGGGGCCTAGCATGCAGGAGCATAAGTACCCCACAGCTTTCCCCTTGAAGCATCAGCAGAAGGACATGCGCCTGGCTCTGGAGCTTGCTCACCAGCACGGACAGCAATTGCCCACTGCTGCTGCAGCCAATGGCTTGTATGAGCAGGTGCGCAGGGAGCACCGTTCTCTCTCACGCACACCAGTGCTATTGGATGACAGCCATGTTGCATGCAAGTTGTCGACAGCAGGTCTTGCAGATGCTGACTGCGATGACAAATGCAATCAAGTGAGCAATATCTTACCTGCTGCAATGTGTTGGGGCAAAATGGTTCGACCGTGGCATGTGTGATGCGCAGGCCAAGCAAATGAACAAATCAGATGATGATTTCAGCGCGGTTCTAGAGGCAGTTCTAAACAGCAAGGCTTGACATGGTCAAGTTGGCTGCTGCTCTGATTTTGCACCATATGGCCATGCATGGAGCCTGCTTGTTTTCAGCTAGTATACAATGGGCAATCAAATGCCCTTGCTGAGACCAGCATTGTGGCTTCTGCAACATCTCAGGGAATATCAGCGTGCAACAGTGTTTTGGTTTGGGTCTATTGGTTCAAGCAAAGCAGGAGTTGATGATGCTTTTTCTTTTGGTCTTTGTTGTACCAGGCCAATTTTTGGTTTGCAGACCTGCTAGATCACAAGTGACGCACTGTTCTCTAGACATGCTTGCAGATCAAGCAGGCCTTCCGACACAAATGTTGTGCATGCACGTCTTAACACGGAACAGAAATGAGGCCCTATGCTTCCTGACACAATATAAGGAAAATGGCATGAGTACCTTGTCGAACAAAATTACTGACTTGGCAGACATAGAGCTGGCAGTGCAACATCAGGCGTTGGCAGCTTCAAACTAGTCTGACACATAGATGATCTCAGCATGCAGTCTCTTAAAGACCAGGCAGACTGCTGAGAAGCATGCAGCTGATGATGCAGGGTGTTGATCTCTGCCACATCGCTCAAGCACATGCGCTCCAAGACATGCACCCTACATGATCACACTAAGCGTCTGAACATCGTCAAAGCCATGTGTCAAAGCCAACAACAGCACATGCAGGCATACTGCACTGTGAAGCTTGCTGCTTCTGCAACTGCAAGCTGACATGCTAGCACATACTCTCTCTGAGGAAAGCAGCCATGCACAATTGCCATGCAAACTGCAACTGCCTGTAGCCTGTGCCATTCTAAGACATTCAATGTAAGTTGGTGCAATTGTTCACCTTCTCAGCTCAGACTGAAGCGTGCGCATCACGCAAACCTCAGCATCGCGGGCTGCTGCCAATGTATCTCTTGACACTGCTGCCTGCTCATGTGTGTTGGCAGCCACCTCCATGTCGCTCACAGGCTTAGAAGCTGCTGCCTGTTCAGCAAGCACACTCAGTCACAGCTCAGGAAAACAATGTATGCTTTGGCCTGTTGATCATGTCAACAACTTGAAACTGTCAGCCACTTCACAAGCGAATGGCAGAAGCTTTGTATTGCTGCTAGCTGACTGTACCTGATCTCTGGATGGCATTGCAGCCACCACATCTGTCTGTGCATCTGACTGTACTTGAGAGCCCTGTTTTAGGTGCTGTTGCCTCCTTGCATGCATACGCCACTCTTGCATTTGTGTCTCTTTTGCCTGTACAGTACGTGACGCTTTCAAGATTGCAGATTCAAAAGCCGTATGAGAAAAAATGCATGTCAAATTCATGTAACTGCTGCCCAATGGCAGTTCCTTGGGATGTGTCAACGTCACACACATGACTTGTAACATCACTGCACAAATCCCTGACACGGCAATGCTGTGATGTGTTTGTGAAGCCCAGAAGACTTCAGTGCAGGTTACTAAACTGGTCCTGCATGCAATCTGCTTTTGGCAGAGCCCAGGTAAGAAGCTTCTGTGCTTGACACTTCCATGAACCGCTGTGCTCATCTTGAATAAGCAGACCAGGGTGCCCCAGCAATGCATGCATAGGAGACTTTGCCTGCAGGTTTTGCTGGGAGTCAAGCAGCCGTTGATGCAGCTGCACAATGGTTGCTTGCTGATCACTGCAGCGCCTGTGAGCCTCCACCACCTGCTGCCTCACCTCCCCAATCTGCAACCACCACGCCTATTCATCGCTCAAGATCCAAATGATACAGGAGGAGAGCAATGCTGTGCAGCGTCACTATCACTGCAACACTGAATTACAGAGGCAATCGCGTCGGGTGCAAAGGCAGATCTGAGAGGTGACAGGCATTACCCTGGCAACCAGTTTTGATTTGGTCATTGCGGCAAAATGCTGTTCTGTCACTTCTGTGGTTGCAAAAGATACACCTCTGCTAATCACCATGAGTGACACGCACTGTGACAAGACACACTGCGTAGTGGTGGCTGACCTGTGACAGCCCAACATGCAGGCTACACTTCCTCTTCTCATCACACATCTGCAGAGCTTTCAAGCCAGCCAGTGCAACATCTCGCTCCTGCCTGACAGCCTGCAGCTCTGACTGCAGAGACTGCAGCTGCTGCTGCAGGCTGTGCTGTGATGCATTGCTGCAGACAGTGTGCTGGGCCAAGGAGCTCTGAAGGGCTTGCTGGCGAGCTTGCAAGCTGTGGTAGGCTTCCCCACTTGCAGCAGCATCTGACTCTGTACCACAAAGCAAACCAGTTGATGCTGATTCCCGGCAGCAACAGAGCAAGCTAAATCCTGTTTTGTTCTACTGGTAAACACTACTGTGTAGAGTACTATAGAAAAAAACTTTGTAAAATATAAACAACAAAATGAGCCAAAAATCATTAGCAGCTTTTTAAACAGCAAGCCTGCTGAGCTTATATGCATATATCTGCTGTAGCAGTGTGAGTCTGACGCATTGCAATTGGGTCATGCGTAAGCTGCATTATCACTTGCTGTGCACTCCGGCCTCCTCCATGTGCCAAACTCAGATCGGCCATGCATTGCTGAAAGGTCCTTCCTGATGCATGCATTGTCAGCACAACGAAATGACCATGACAGATGCAGCGACAGGGGAGGGACATGCCAGGAATGTGAGGGTGGTGTAATAAAGAGGACGGGTAGCTGACCGTGTGTGGACAGGGTCTCCTGCAGCTGTTGCTGCATGCTGCTCAATTTGCCTTGCAGACGCTCATTCTCACCTTTCCAGCTGCTCATAGCTCGTTGGTGAGTGCAGACTTCAGACCTACAAGGTGACAAACAGCATGAATAAATTTTTCATGACACCAGTGGAATGTGAACGGCATACACACACAAGGTTTACAAGCTATTCCACCAATAGTAGCCAAAAATAGTTTGGAGCTGAGCTTAAGATGGCGTGTTGTTTAAAGATGAGTGCGCCCTAAGCTGAGCAGTTCAGCATGCAGTCTGGCAGTGTCTATTTTGGGATCTGCTGTTTCAGTGAGTGATCTGCTTGTGAGTGGGTATGAGCGTGGCAATCTGAGTCTCTACTTGGTCACGTTTATGGGTGGACACTGTTAGTGAACATTGCAGGCTCTTGCCATGGTAGCTCAGCTGAGTTCTGGCAAAAAAACTGGCAAGAACTTGCACCTTGCCTCTTCCTCTAGGCAGCTTCTCTGCTGCTGTGCATCTGCCAGATGGCGCTCAGTATGCTTCAGCTTGTCTTTCAGATTGGAAATACGTTTAGTGGCTGTTAGCAGCTTGCAGCCTCTATCTTCAGACTCTTGCTGTGCTGCAGCAAGTCACTGTCAGCATCATAGGCAGACATCTGTCGGAAGCAGGCAAATAGTGATTCAACAGTTGACCTTTGTTATGTACACAACAAACCTTGAGAGATAGCAAAATATCTGCCATGTCATCCTGCATGCTACGCGATTTCTCTAGAGCACTAGCCTGAGCTTTGTGACTGCTTCGCAGCCTGCAAATTATAGGCAGTGCTTCAGCAACAAAGTTCAGGGTTGGATGTGTGTGCCAGTCAACAACAAGCATATATGCTCCAACTTTGATGCATGCGCAGTTATGCTGACCTTTGCTGCTCTTGCTGTACTGCAGCAAGCTGGTGCTGTAGGTCATCTGCTCTTTGCTTGTCGTGCGCTGCACTGTGCTCTGCTTGCTGCTGAGCGTCAGTGGCTGCAGATAAATTTTGGAGGTGCTTTTCTTTCTCTGCCTGTAGCCAGCTTTGAAACGTGAATTTGCCTGAATATGGATTGCATTGAGGTGCCAGTCGTCGAAATACCTGAAATTCTTGCACCAGGCGTCCTAATAACTGGTTTTCTGCTTGCACGCTCCTTATTCTATCCTCCAACTGTGACACCCACTTGTGCGGTAATCACGCCAGCAAGCCATCGCATTGCATGCTGATCGTTGTGCACGTACCTCGAGGATCACATCAGGCCTGCGACGCTGCTCTGTCAAAAGGTGATTGCAACTTCCTTTGTGGCCCCTGCAGCTTGCGGATCTGCAGTGCCTATCCTGATCAAGCATGCCGAACTGGCAGCAAAACGCAATTGCTGTTCCCGATGCAAGTCTACGTGTTGTTGACCTCCAAAGCTTGCGATTTGGCGAAGCGGTGGGCACTGGAAAGATTAGTCAAGACAGCTGTCTTGTTCAAATGTTCTGATATGCACTCATCAGCTCGCAACTTTGCCGTGCTTACAAGAGATACATGCTTATTTGATCCAAGCTGAAGCCATGGTGCTGCATAGAATCATCGACCTTCACGTACAAGGCTGCATTCAAAGTCTGATCGAAGCGCCTGAGAGTCATGTTTGTCATGTATAACTGTCATGTGTACACCACTCAGCTTAAATTTCTAGAAGCCATACTTAAGCCAAAGAGACATACATGATAGAGTTTGTGCTGACAGCAGGTAAGGGGTTATTGATACTCTGTTTCCAAGCTAGCGAATTATGGTACATAATATATAGCACATCAAGCTCAAGTACAGACCCTGCACTAGAAACCACCTGTAGTACAAAGTGAATAATGGCTGTACACTCTACACACGCTGTATACAATCCTGTACAAAATACACAATGGACGGATACAAGGCACTTCAATCTGCACGTCTCTCACGCTGTGCACACGTGATGTGCCAGCTAAGAAGCCAGGCCCAGGAGATGACGTGCTGTTTTGTTAGTACACCCCACATGCCAGGTTGGCAGGCACTGCTACGTCTATCTTCTTTGGATATGGTAGCCCCAGGTTCTGCATCAACTCTACAAACTTGTCTTCTGACAAACCTAGCCGAGGATTGCTGGTCTTCTCGCTTAGAATTGTGGTACTGATTCGGCCCTTGTAATCATGAGCTGGGTACACAACTGTGGAGTCTGGCAGGCTGAACAGCTGAGTGTGTACAGATTTGTACAACTGCCTATACCACCCAAGGACAGTCAGCACAGCATGCTTGCAGATACAATATCAGGCCCAAATGTTCGTTTTTATGCAGTGATGTACACACAGGACCACAACTTTACGTTTGTGCCCTGCTTCTGTGCATGGTGACAATGCGCCACACTTAAAGCTTGGCTACTGCCTACTACAGATGGCTTGCATCATATGCAATAGGATATTACATGCTTGCTATGCAGTACTGGTGAGACCACTTGAATGATTTGGTACCTAGCATTGCCCTCTTGGAAGTCTGTGCGCCCACATCCTTGAATCAGCAGGGCGTCCCCTGTGAAGGCCGTGCCGTCATCTTGAGGAGAGTAATATGTGACACAGCCACTGGTGTGGCCTGGCGTGGCTAACCTTCCAGACTTGATTCCCCAAAGGTGAGCTGCATGAGCACAGGTGACATTAGTGACAGCCCACAAGCTGTCTGGAAGCAAACAATTGTTGCAAAACGCATGCAACATACACAAATGCTGTTGAGCAACCTCACAACATGCAACCTCACAACATGCAACCTCACAACATGCAACCTCACAACATGCAACTGTACCTTGTCTCCTGCCTTCACATGCATATCTGCTGAGCACAAACTGTCCTGGGAGATGACAGACTTGACTGACGGAATCAGCCTTTTCAGTGCACCTGTGCCTGTGATATGGTCAGCATGACAGTGCGTGTTGACTGCGTATATCAGCTGCAGACCAGCATCCTGCACAAAGGAAGCATCTCGCTCTGCCTGCAGGTGCACAACAGCACGGACAGTGATATTTTTTGAATTGGGAGGGTCACACCTGCAGCAAGGTCTATCATATTCACCTGTTCGAGCACAGGATCGATGATCACTGCTTCTTTGGTCAGATTGTCCGCCAAAAAATATGTAAAAGTGGAGCTTGCTGGGTCCTGGAGCTGTGTCAAGGAAAACCCCATGGCTGATACTGGCCTCGTGACCGGGCCTTTTTCTTTGCTGCAACATGAGACTACACATCGTGAGTACCATTGCCAGGAGTGTGAGATCAACTCGTTTGCGAAACAACACGTGCAGGCACGGGTGCGTCTGATCTTGAAACCTGGACAATACGCCGGAGTTTAAGTGGCTCTTCGGCAAAATTCTCAGTGCATTTGAGCTTGTGCGCCGCCAAGCCAAAGTGGGACGTAACTGCGCTGCGCAGCGCATATGGGCTATCTATCCGTCGAGCAAAACGACCTCTTTGAATTAGTCAGAATGTTTGGGTCATCCTGCATTGACTCATCTGACTCTTTATAGACCTGATCCACATTTAATATATCAGTTAATCAATGTTAAATGTCCTGGGGGGCAACCAGGCCACAAAACATGTCAAAATATTGAAGGTACGGAATGCAAAATGATGTGGTGCAAGCGCCCACCCAATAAAATCCTCAGATGTTGTTTCTGAGATCCAAAAGACAAGAAGTTCGCTTCATTGAAGTTATACAGCAAAACTCTTGCTTTCTGCATGCAGAGCACTGTCTAAGGAAACCAACACATTCGTTCTGAATCGAAATGTCTGCGTACATTGATTTGCTGTCCACACGTGAGAGTCTAGAGATCTCACAGTGAGACAGTGCATAGCAAAATTAATCACTGCTATATGGCACAGGTGTCACCAAACACAAGCATCATGCTCCTGACACCAATGTGTTCTGTGCTCGACTCACGCTGCCGCGCCCGCTGCCATCTGCACATGGCTCCCAAACCTCCCACATGGCTAAGTGCTTGTACGGTTCCTCGGTTCTTACGGTGCATGGTTACATGATGGCTGAGGCAGCCATCAGCAACGGCGTTTGACTACTGCCATTAGCGACAGCGCCTGAAGTAGTCTGATTCACTCCGCGGCGACGTACCAGTAGTCCATGTGACGTCACAAAGAGCACCTCACCTGAGTCCTCCTATTGAAAAATGGCTCGTGATCCTAAAGAGGCTGCATCCAAACGCAGCGTGTGCGTCCCAGAAAAACATGTGGCCAAGGTACTATTTCTTCAAGCCGGACGTACAACGCGTGCTGAACATTCTGTCGCTGTAGTCCTTGCTCAGGCTGCCCAACTGAGTGTGTGCAGGTATGGAATATGGCATATTACTCAGGACTAGTGTGTATTGCGCCATACATGAATGTCTATTACAAACGGCTCCATATTTCCGAGAGACAAATAGGAATCCTTGCTGCTCTTTCACCATGGGTGAATGCTTCCTCAGGTGACATTGTGCCCTCCTTTCACATTTCCCTCTGCACCGGAAGCTGCATTCATGTCTGTCTCACCCCTGCTTCTACTGAACATTCTTTGATCACTTTTCCAATTGCAGGCGCTGCATGGGCGGCCTTTGCTGACTACACAAGTTGGCACAAGCCCCTCTTGATCCTTACTTCAGTGTTGGCGCTGATGTCCAGAATTAGCACAGCTTTTGTTTCCACTTTTGCAATGGTCTGTCTGGTTGCTCTGCTGTCTGAAACCTTCACAGCTCCTGTCAGCATCCTCTCTGACATTGCAATCATGTCAGCTGCAAAAACGGTATGTCTCTGACAAAGCACACAATGCCTTTGCACACGCACCAATAAACACTTCAGCTGCTGGGTCAGACGTATCTTTGATGACAAGCATGCAAATGGCCGTACTTGCATTGTCTGCCCAGAAATAAAACTCCAGCCCTTTCTGCATTTGTTACTCAGCAGGACCACTGCCTGCACAACATGACAAAGCCAGTCACAGTACAAGATGTATGCAACTGTCCAGTTCACTTCAGCCTGTGTTTCAGGATGGCCACTATGGGGAGCAGCGCATGTTTGCATCAGCAGGTTGGGGCATCTTCAGCGCCTTGTCTGGATACCTCGTATCCAAGTACAGCATCTACACTGCTTTTCAACTCTACTTTGCCCTGGCAGCCTTTGCCATCATCCCTGTCTGCTTCCTTAAGTTCCATGCCAAGCCACACTTTCAGCAGGTCAGCTCTCCTGCCTTGCAAGCCAACACGTGTGCAAGCTGTTTGCTGCATCAACTTGGCACATTACATTGACCTGTGTGTACGATCTGTTGCCAATGCAATCAAAATACCACGTTTGCTTTACCTTTGTTTTTTCGTGACCTGATAAACACACAGCCTCTGGCCAATTCACGTCTGTTGTTCTTTGCTGCGTCACCATCATGACATAGTAACAGTGACCCCATGTGCCTGGAGATTTGTTGCTCACAAGTGTAGCCTGCTATCAATGTGATTGAATGCAGTGATGCCTGAGTTGATGCATGCAAGAGGGTCTTGCCAATTGTCAGTGACATGCAGAACCAGGAGGCTCATCATGAGATGACCGCCGCAGCTGCGGCGCAAGCTTCTGAGGCTGAAGGTCAATACCAACCTCTGCTGAGTGGTGACTGTGATGCTGTGCTGCCTGTGTCCTCGGTGACTGGCCATTCACCCGTGCTTGCAGCAGAGGCATCAAAATCAGCTGTGTCAGCAATCTTGTCAAGAACGCCCCAAACAGCTCAGCCACATGCCCTGGCGCATCACAGCATGCAAGAGCGCAGCATTCTGAGTCCTCGGGCATCCTTGGACCTGAGTCTGCATCCAGACAACGACCAGATGTGTGTGGTCAGAATCACTGCAGATCCAGAACGAGAGCAACATCCCCACAGCTCCACTCACGACAGGCTGATCGAAGACCCAACTGCAGTGGCTGTCCTGGAGCATGCCTTTCAGCCCAACACCACACACCCAGTCTTCCACGTCCACATGCCCTCAAGGCGTAGCAGCCTGCAGGGCCATGAGACCGCATCTGACTCTGGCTCAGATGCCGACCACAGTCTGCAGCCTGGCTCAAATCGGGTGCATGCTCATCATGCCCTGTCACAGCCCTTGCTGCAGAGGGAGCAGGAGGAGCAGGCAGTGGGGTTGTGGCCTAGGTGGAGGAAGCTGCTGGCCAACCCTGAAGCTGTCCCTTTCTTTGCCATGTCCTTGCTCATGGGGTTTGGGACTGGCGTTCTTTCTGTGTACCTGTTTCTCTACCTGGATGAGCTTGGTGAGTGGAATTTCTGTTCTTGTGATAGAATACTGCGCACCCCAGCAGTGTCTTGTGATGTGCTAACTGCTGTGCTACATGTCCACTGTACGATCATCGGCATCCCTTATTTCTGTACCCAGTTGATGAATGCGTTCCCAAGTTATCATGCGACTTGTCATCACAATGGCAAGCATCTGGTGCATCCTTCCTTGGTCATGGTACAGGCAAGACAGTGTCTCTAATTGGCTGCTGCATATTTGAGATGTTGCATTGCATGATGGCATTATCACAAGTGTGCATGATCTTTGCTGCGAAACGGACACTGGTCTGCACAAGCAGCGTCTGTCTGCTGCAAGCTGGCCCAGCATGTGTAGCGTTGAGAGTGTGATGCAGGTGGGAGTGAAATGCTGATGGGGCTGTGCATCACAGTGACGTGTATTGTGGAGCTGCCCATTTTCGCTGCCAACAACTGGATTTTGAAGAAGCTGGGCGTCAACTCAGTCATCCACATCACATTGGCAGTCTGTGTCATACGCATGGTGAGCAGCAACAAGCATGCTCATCCTGCAGTTGCATGTCCAAAATTCTGCTTATGCATGGAGGCAATGATATATCATGGCAGCATCTGTCATGTCATAGCATCTGTGTTGCAGCAAAGCTTGACCACTGATCTGGCAGAGCAATTACATCTTGCACTCATGCATTTTCCATCATAGCCCTATCAAACCTTCTTGGGCAGCCCGGTATGATACTTGGCTTCTCATTAAATTGACGCCAAAAGGCGTAGTCTTTTCTTTTTCTTTCTATCAGGCCTTCATGCAGTGCGGTATGCAGGCTGCCTACTCCACTATGCACATGTGGAATTCACTGTGGTGGGTGCTGGCTGTGGAGTCCATCAACGGCATCACCTTTGCTTGCTTCTGGCCAGCGGGCACACTGCATTGCACCAAGATCGCACCTCCTGGCATGGCAGCAACTGTTCAGGTAATTCACACAATTTTGGGGCTTCTGCTGTGCTGTCCTGTGCAGACACAACAAGGCCTTGATGAAGCTGATAGGCATTTCCAATTGCACAGCCTATTTGTTGCACAACTGTACATCCTGTGTAAGTTGAGAAACTTCAGCAGCTGCAATCCCTCCGGGAATTCCAAAGTGGGACTTGCCCCTTGCAGGGTGTCTTTACCAGTCTGTATGGAGGCGTGGGCGGTGGTTTGGGGGGACTCTTTGGAGGCTTTATTTACAGTACTTATGGCGCTGCAGCAGTGTTTCAGATTGGTCTGCTAGTGATTGTAGCTGGCTGGATTGCATGCACAGTATGCCAACTAGTTGCTGGCTGCATCTGCACAACTACAACATAAGGCGGTTGTTCAGATTTGCTATGACTTGGCCGACTCACAGACCAAGCTTTGCTCAACTCTGTTCAAGCTGATATTTGTTTAGGTCGGGAGGACTGGCTCTGTGGCATTAAATTCATGCTACCTCAGTCAATCTGAGACAACACCGCGTCTCAATTGGGATGTGATTGGCTTGGCAAGACTGCATAGATGTCCAGCATGGAGCATACCTGCAGCACAGATTTTCTTCTGCACTGTGATGGCCACTCAAGCAGACTGCAATCCCTGTTGCTACCTGGGGATCAGAATGCTGGTCATGCTCCCAGACATTGTCTGCAGACCTGCCTGGTCAGCATTTTATTGTTTGGTTCTTATAGGCTTGCAAAGCCCACATTGCCCTGACTTTCAGCCTTGCAGGACCTATGTGTCGGCTTTTGCTTTTTTAAATGACCTGCATTCCTCGCTAACAAAGAGCTCAAATCAGAATCTTTCATGCCGTGGTTTATGGAATTATGTTGTAACTTCTCCACCTCGGAAAGTTGGGTGGCTCAACCCCAATCTCCAAGCGTCAGGCAGGCGAAGCTCAAAATCACTGGTGTGTTGGCTTTCATGCGCATTACCTGGGAAGAATGATCAGAAGCTTACATTAACCAACACGTCTGATAGGTTGTGGCATAGCCTCAGCAACTCTGCTCAAAGTCATACAGTTGTTTTAGGCAAAATGAGAGTGGCCTCCCGACAGATTTGAACCATGGGCAACACTGGCCGACAATTGGCGAATCTGAGCAAGTGCAATACACTTCAAGTCAAAACTAACATGTGCACCTGCAAAACTGGCAGCTCCAAAAGCAGTGCAAATGTAGGTATAGGGGCTAGTGCCTGACTGTCAGCCCTAGACTTTCTAGGGGGTACTGTGACTTGATGTGACATACTATGCTAGCTCAAGCTGGTTGGCAAATCAGTGCGTCATCACATATGAACCAGGCAGTCCACTTTTGACATGCACATCCCTTGAGAGGTCACGGGTAGCGCAGTGACTGCACTGGGAAGGACCATACTGTCATGGTGCTGCGTGGTCACCATTTCACAATGGCAAGTCAGGGCATGAGCTTGAAGGTAGCGCGCTATCGGGGTCAGTCTGCAAACTCCTCTGCCAGTGACACTATGATCTTTGCCAACTCTGCTGGAGCACTTAGAAAAGGGCTGTGGCCTGCATCCATCGAACAAATAATCCAGTCCCCACCACTCTTGTCCAACATCAGATCCTGAAAAGCCAGTGGGACCTGAGCGTCTTTTGTACAGCGTATGTATGCCATATGCCCCTTGTACACAGACTTCGCCCAATCTGTGACCAGCCCAGGGCTGATGTCCACAACAGTCCTGAGTGACATTGGACGCAAGGCTGCAACTGCTTCTGAAGCTAATAGTTTTGGAACATCAGGTTCATAGAGCTGAGAAGGCTCAGCAAACATCCACACACCCTTTTCCGCCTACAGTCAAACGTGCAGTCATTCAGCTGTTTGACCTTTACATGGCGTGTCTTGAAACGTGACATATGCTGCCATGTAGTACTTCTGTATGTGAGTTGCATGCAGGCTAGCAGGGTTTTTGGCCACATTAACAACAGCCATGAGGTTGAATGAGACGCATCAAGGGAGATGAGACTGACATTCAAGCGCATGTGACAGCTACATGACTCCTCACATCCACTGTATATTCTGAGGGCCAGAAACCCTTTGTGAGCTTTAAAAATGGTTTGGCGTCCCTATAGGACAAGAAGGCAGCTATGAAGACGACACCCACGATGCCTCCTCTTTTGCCAGCAGCAGTGCCTACTGTCTTGCTCAGACCCAACGCAGCCGCACCTCCAGCATATCCTGCTATTGAATGGGCAACAAGCAACACATCTTGACCATTGTCTATCAAAGGTCGCAAAATTTGCTGCTGTACTGCCAGGATGTCTTTTGACATGTCACATGCATGAGGGTCCGGGGAGTCTACGCTAGCCAGTTGCGTGCAAGAAACTGGATATCCGGCCTGCTGCAAAGTCGCGATCAGGTCCACGAAGTGGTGAGGCGTGTGACAAGAACCTGGCATCAACGCTACAGTTGGCTTTGAAGGCATGTTCCTGACTCAAGCATGCACGATCCTGGCCAACAGCACTACTGCCAACGATAGGAAAACGCCGGAGCAAATGCACCACACTTCAACCCAAAAATAACACACAGACATCCTGTCTACAGCTGTTGACATAAATCAGTAGCAGTGAGCCGTACTCCGCTGACTAACATTCGCTTCACGTGACGTTAGTTAGGTAAGGACTCAAGCTCCGGTAGAAGCTGTGTGTTCTCGTTAGAAGGATCGCGCGTGCTTAAGGACAAAAACAAAATGCTTTCAAAGCCAACTGTAGTGCTAGTGCCAGGTGCTTGTCACACGCTCACCACTTCGTGCACCTGATCGCGAACTTGCAGCAGGCCGGATATCCAGTATCTTGCACACAACTGGGTAGTGTAGACTCCCCGGACCCTCATGCGTGTCACATGTCAAAAGACATCCTGGCAATACAGCAGCAAATTCTGCAACCTTTGCTAGACAAAGGACAAGATCTGTTGCTTGTTGCTCATTCAATAGCAGGATATGCTGGAGGTGCCGCTGCATTGGGTCTGAGCAAGACAGAATGCACTGCTGCTGGCAAAAAAGGGGGCATATTGGGCGTCGTCTTCATAGCTGCCTTCTTGTCTCGTAGGGGGGCCATCCCGCTTCTAAAGATCACAAATGGTTCCTGGCCCCAAGACTTCACAGTGGATGTGAGGAATTATGTTGCTATTGTTTGCGCCTGCATGTCAGCCTCATGTCCTCAATGTGCCATTTGATTTCATGGCTTTTATGACACGTGGCGAAAGACCCTGCCAGCCTGCATACGATGGCATCACATTATAGAATATGCCATAGCATGCCAGTCAAGATTTAGAGGTGCAACAACTGAATGACTGCATGACTGACTATAGGAAGAAAAGGGTGTATGGATGTTTGCTGCACCTTCCAAGCTCTACGAACCTGATGTGCCAAAAGTCTTAGCTTCAGAAGCGGCTGCAGCCTTGCGTCCCATGGCAATCAGAGCTTCAGCAGACATCAGCCCTGGGCTGGTCACAGATTGGGCAAAATCTGCCTACAAGGGGCACATGGCATATGTACGCTGTACAAAAGATGCCTGTCTCCCAGTGGCTTTTCAGGATCTGATGTTGAAGGAGAGTGGTGGGGACTGGATCATTCATTCAATGGATGCAGGTCACAGCCCTTTTCTAAGTTGTCCAGCAGAGTTGGCAAAGATCATAGTGTCACTGGCAGAGGCGTTTGCAGGCTGACCCCAGCAACTCAAGTTAATATGCTCCCTTTAAGCTCATGTCTTGACTTGTCATTGTGAATCATGATGGCAACTGTTCATCAGAAAAAAGTGCATATAACAAGCGCGGTCTACAGTGACTGCGCAGCACCATGACAGCATGTCCCTTCCCAGTGTACATTATATATTATACGAATACAACCTGCATAACACTTGACCTCACAAGGAATGTCCTGAATACATGTCCTTCAGACTGCCCATTTGATATGTGATGATGTGTTACTGTACCAAATAGCTGTGATGTCAAGTCACAGTACCCTCTAGAATGTCTTAGGCTGACATTGTTAGGCACTAGCCCCTATATGTACCTACTTTTGCATCACTTGTGATTATTGCTGCAGCTGCCAGTTGGTCCAGGTATGGCCAATGTGAGCCCCATGGCGTGTGTAATATGATTGAACGTGTTTACACCTGAATACCATGCATATGCATTGCCAACCCACGGGCAATCCAAGGTACCTTGCAAGGTATCATGACAGTCTCCGGCACCCTCTGAGGAGATGTTGGACACTGCGTTGAACACCACCCAGCGTGTGCTGTGACTCTGTCACTCATGCTATCCCGCATACAGCACAATGTGTCTCACTGCTGAGTGTGCTGCCCGTTTCATTCCCAACAGTACAGTCAGGCAACCATGTTGTCTTCTCATAAGCTTGTGGCAAAATCAGCAAATCCATCAGCAGTTAGCTACTGGGATCTTTACAATTTGTCACACCGCTCTCTGTGGAGGTCCACTGTACAATGGGGAGTAGGTAGGTATCTAATTGCCAGTACTTGTTGAGAATTCCCTGCCATATAGCTGGATCAGATACATTGATGGGCAAGGGAATGAAAGAAGTACTTAGGCCTTTAGCAGCCAGCTCGCACTTCACGACTTCACATGATACCATATGAAAGAAAACATTGTCTGCTGACAAGCCATTGAAGTAGGAGTAAAGCCCGCCGGGGCGAAGCAGATGTATCATCTGGTTCTGGAATTCCCTCAAATCCTCATAATCTTCTCCAAACGTGTCAAAGAATATGCCATCATACTGTCCAAGCTGCGGGATGACATCTTGCCATCGACCATGTACAACATGTACATTGGGCTTGTCCTCCCACCCATCTTCCCTCATCTGCAGCAGGCTGAATCGTGAAACACCAGGGCAGGCTGCTCGACCAGTCCATATGAGCTTCACAACAGCTGTACACGTTTGCACCAAGTCTTGGGAATGTCATGCAAACTGCGTAGAGTTTGGTGATGCAAGCCCCATGCTGACGGCATGTGTGCCATTTTGGCTGCAAGTCAAAACATAACAGTTTGTCTTTGCATTAGTCACAACATGTCACATTTAGAGTCCTACAATGAGAAGCAAAGCCAGCAGTACGACTTGCACCCATTTTACTGACCCCAAACAAGCGTGTGTTGCTACACTTTTGCTGTGGAGCAATAACAACAGCAATGGCAGCTGCAAGCAGCATGTGCCTTTGTGTCTTTCAGATGTCCTGGCAGGGATCACATAGAGGCCAAGCTTACAATCATCAATGCTGCGCACCAACACCAGATTGTTTCCAAGCACAACCAGCACAGGGCCCTCAAAGCTTGCCCTGCATCTTCTCAGTTAACAACTGAAAAGCTTGCTTTGCATCAGTCATCAGAACCAAAGCATGCAGCTGCAACATTACCAGACCTGTAAAGTCATGCAGAGTAAGTGCGCCGCACAATACAAACCCCCCTGTTGCTAGGGGGGGTGGGTGTGACTGACCTTGCGCAGGACATCAGGGTGGGCTTCTATGATAGTGTGGCTCCGGGGATTGTTGCTCTGGATGGCGGTGTCCACCAACCCCAAGCCAAAGCCCACATTCAGCACATCTCCACCCCCACTACAGACAGCCTGCAAATGCAACAAACTTTTGCAATCAGCGCATCAAAAGGCAGTACTACATGTGTCGTTGTACAGCTAAAAGGGCTGTCATGCAAAGGAAAATCAGCATTCGACAGCCCTCCAGGCTCCCACATTAGCGTGAGTGTGACAAATGAGGGCCATGGCTGTGAAAGAATCATTCAATCCAATTTTGGCTGGAGCAGGGGTCCTGATGCTGCCTTCATCAGACAATTCATTGTGGTCAGAGGGTTTGGTCACAGGTGCACCAATGCCTATGGTTCAAGGATACACAGGCCGGTTGACAAAGCAGTGCAGCACCAACCTTCCATCAAGAACCTGCATACTGCCAGGGTACTGGTTTGCATGAATGTCAGCTGGGATACGTTTGCTAGGCCATGATGATAAGCACTGCCATGGTGTTATACTCTTACTCAAGCCTTAGTGGCATATTTTGCCTTGTTTTATCTGTAGGTGGCCCTCAGCTCATCAGGAGGCTGTAGCTCAGCATTACATACGTGTGCATTTGTAGCACAAGCACCATATTGTGCTTGTAGTGTATACCTTGGCATGGGCCTGCATGAGGGGCCCCTCCCATGCCATCATGACCCCCTGGCTCTCCTCATCCACCAGCTGTGCACCCTCCTTCAAGTACTGCACCCTCTGCTCCAAATAGCTGCTGTTGGAGGGCTGTGCGGAACGTGCCTTGCGCTCAATGGCCCCAAGGATCAGTTCAGCTTGCACACCTGACATTATTATACGATGTCAGCTGCCTTGGGGTCATATAATCAGGCAGGAATAATATTTGATATTGCTGTTGTGTGTTCAGATGTAACATGTTTTGCAACAGGGCAACAGCCTCAGACAGGCTGGTGGAAAAATTGCATGAAATATTGGGCTTCAGGCTGTCTCAGCAGCGCTTTGTATGCTGTGCTCAAGTTGCAGCCGAATTTTGCTAGCCCACCTGCGTTCAGGAGGACTTCCACGCAGGCCTCATGTTGACCAGCAAGGGCATAGTCACCAGCACAGTTAGCTTGACGGTCGAAAGCATTCCAAGGCGCGCCTGCGGCTAGTAGAGTCCTGACAACTTCCGTATGCCCTTCAGACGCCGCCGCAATGAGCGCACTTCGGCCATCTGATGGGTCTTGATATGCTGCGTCACCTCCGGAACGCAGTAGCGCCTCCACCTGCACCACAGAAGACTTTCGAGAGCTAGCGATCGCAGCACTGGCTGCGGAGGAAAAGCTAGCAGTCGTTGCCCTTGCTGTTTGTCGTGTTCCGCCATGTTGCCAGGCAAGTTCACCATGCGCACTGCAGCAAAGCACGCTGCTATGACGAAGACCATGTTCCAACCAAAACCCTACGTAGAGCACGGTTTACTGCACTTTCGGCACTTTTCCGGAACGGTGCGCATGAGCGCGTACACACAGCTTGATTGCGCACATCTGTTGCAAGCACCCTGAATCTTCAGCAGTTGCTGACGCGAGGTTGTGCGCTTGCGTAGGAAATTGCCATGCTTGTGTAGATCACTGGTACAGCAACGCCATCGTCACCTGTCCCTTTCAGACATCAGCCTTGCTGATGGATCATGTAGCTTTACAAGAAGCGAACGAATCGTTGGACACTATTCACCAGATATCACAGATCTTGGACACAGGTCTAGACAAGGAGACGCTTAGCATCCTGATCGCCCTATGTGAGAGCGGAGTGAACCCGGAGGTAGCCATAGTCACGCATGAGTTCGCATAGCGTTGCTTGTGTCTCAGTGACTCTATTGTGTGATGCAGGCTCTAGCTGCTGTAGTACGAGAGCTCAGGCGTGAAGCAGCTCGCCTGAAGTCTGAGCAGAGCAAACAGCAAGCAGCGAGAGCATCAGTGTCATAGAGCATGTCAGAGTCAACACATGCTGTACCCCGCGGATCTCCGCACAATGTGCTCAGCGGCAGCGAAGCTCAGTATACCAATGCACAGGTGAGTAAGTTTTCAATGCAGGCCTTTGGTGCAGCTGTTGTGTTTGCTTTCAGGATAAATTTTGCCCAACACAGGAAGTATTTCAGCAGCATCTGCATGTCACGAGCTGTATAGCATATGTATTACAAGCTGTGTACCATGTGTATCATCAAGGGCTGTACGGTATATGTACACATCTGTACCAGCTGTGCATTGTTTCATGAGATATGTTTAATGAACCAAACTGACTGTGAACAGAATTGGAAGCTTCAAGTTGCTACCAGATGGCTTTGGCAGTGCCAGTATAGCAGCAATGCCTAATGCAACACTCTATTGCTGCACCGCTCAACACAAACTAGGAGATCATATTGAGCTCCTTTCTGTTTCTTTGGCCTTGACTGACTGTGTGCTGAATCTTCCACCCATGTGACTCTTCTGCAGAAGTCTACACCCTCTGCATGTACACAACTATGTCTGCTCTGAACACACTGGCAAAATGACACATTCCTTGGCTGACATGGCTCATGCAAGTTGATGCTGGTCATGCTGGCCTGCAGCAACCACTGGTGGGAGAGCTGGGGCAGAGCACCATTCAGAGTGTTCTGAGCCACACGGAGCATCCGGGCAATGCCATCAAGGAGATCCAGCTGAAGGCTTCCTTGCGCAACCACCACTGCAGGCCTCTGCTCAGCTTGCTGGATGAACTGGGAGTGACCAGGTACTTACACACATCACAATGCATGACATGCCTCTGTTCTTTTGTGTCATGCTATATCTTTACCCATCGAAAGTGCTTCTCTTCTACAGCTAAGTCCCAGCAAATTAAACGCAGCACTCATCAAGCTATACGAAAATGCTAATGTGTCCTTTTACTGAAAGGATGGTTGTCCTTTCTGCTTTTCAGGGCATTCCAGAAGGGCAAAGGTTGCCATGTTCTCTTATGCCATGTTTAAGTCCCAATTGCATGTACCTAGCTCATCATGAGCTGGAAAGTGTTTTATTATCACCATTATCAGTCGCAATTGCCAAACAAAGCAATCGCCTGTCTTTGCATTATGTTTTTCACATTGTGCATGTGTATCACGTCAGGCACTGACAGTGATCAAGACATGGCTAAGCAGCAGCTGTACAATGCAGGCTGGAGACTCACACCAGCATGCTGGAGAGCGCAAAGCAGGTGCTGTGCAGCAGAATTGAGACCATGCAGGAAGAAGGCCTCCTGGCCCTGCTCGAGGAGACCTTCCCCTACGTAAGTCACCTGCCACGCAATCATGGCCCAGGCTCAAACACTTGCTAAACTGACCACATGTTATGCCCTTCACAGAGTAAGATGATGCGACGTGTACTTGACAGGCACATTAATGAGGAAAGTGGATGCTGCAGGATTTGTTTTCAGCAGCAAACAGCCATCTTGCTGAGGCAGCAGCAAACAACCATCTGTTCCTGTTGAGGTAGATGCAAGTCTGACCGTTAATTGTTTTCAGGTGAGCATAGATGGGCTGCGGTCAGTGCCTTTGGACATTTTGAAGAGGTTGGAGGCAGTGCCAGAGGCCTACCTGCAGGAGCTGGGGGAGGACCATGACCTCTTTGCTGAGCTGCCAGCTTCTGTGCAGCGACAAGTAAGACCTGTGCATGTGATCCGCCATGCTAGTCTGTACCACATCACAAATTCATCTGCAGGAATGAGCTTGATGTGCTGATCCCTCATATTTTAATCATTGCTTGTCACTCCTTTGGGCCTAAGGCATCCAACCAAATGGATTGTGTTCAAGTAACGACAGACTGCGGCATTGTACAAGACAGCTGCCAACATTGTTGAAGACAGACTGCAATCCAAAAGTGTATATTTCTGCTGATTTGTTGAGACGTGCAGCAATATACACATTTTGCTTGTCCAACACAACCGCCCTCTTGCAATTCCCAGCTTGACAGAATTGGCGGAGTATCAAAAATTGGGCCGGCATTGTGCAGGTGTATGAGGTGAACAGAAAGCTTTTACAGGAGCATGCAGCTCCTTTGATGGCTGTCTACCTGCATGGAGTTGCAGTTGTGCGCCAGGAGCTGAACATGGATGTGGGAGGCAAAACCATCAAAGGTGTGACCAAGTTGTGGTGCCTTGTCACTTTGAAGAGAGGTCTCTCTTGCATTGCTGCTGTGAAGCCTCACAGGACAGGCAAAGCAGGTGTAAGCGTTTTTGGAAAGACAGGAGCATACCTGTGTTAGCTCTGTATGCCTTTGAAAAATAGACTTGCGACTTGGGTTCATGATTCCAGGCCGGCTATTGCGCCTGCCTTACAAACATTGCTTTCAGCGCTCTCAGGGCTTCACCAACTGCGCTTGAAAACTGATATTGGCAGCATCTCTGCAGTGTATGATCTTTGGAGAGACAGGACTTGTCCTGCACGAACCTAGCTCATCATGAGCTGGAAAGCGAATTTATTGTTGGTGATTGTTTCATTATTATAATACTATCATCATCATTATTATTACTATTACTATTACTATTATTACTTTATCTGTTATTACTATCATTATTATGATTATTGTTACGTCGTGACGTGGTGTTCCATGCAGGTCCGCCTACCCGGCAAACCTACCGCAAGACTTTGGCTCACTTAGTCAAGCTGGTCAACATGATTGGGGGCTCCCCTAAGGTCAGTTCCCACTCCTGTCTCACTTGTTGTACATGCCAACCACAAAGGCACGCCCGTAGACAGCGCGCAGATGTGGCACTTGTCGTGCTGAATGTGCAGGCTGTTGTGCAGCATTTGTGTGGCCGTGCGCATTTTTCAGCGCAGCAGGATGTCACATAGCTCTGGCAAAAACTCACACAGTCATGATAGCACTGCTGTGTTGTGCACTTGGCTGCAGCAGACGTGCCAATCAGGATGTGGTGTGAATGTCCTTTTGTCAGTACAGCTCCTGCAGATGCCAACATACCAGCTTCAATAGCTGTGCTGACAGAAAGGACCTTTACACCACATCTTGCTTGGCATGTCTGCTGCAGCCAAATGCACCAGACAAAAATTTAAAGCAGTTGCACACGAAGCTGGAACGCCTGTATATATTGTAATACTTATTGTTATTACTTATCATTTATTATTATTAGTACTTTTTTTGTTATTATTGTTATTATTAATCTTATTAGTTTGCGTTATTGTGATTTGCACAGCAGCATGGCAACGCTGTTCATGGGGGTGCAGGTGTACAGGGGGATGATGGACTTGTGTGTCAGCAAGTTCAAGGAGAGTGAGGGGCTGTATGTGGGGCCCAACCAGGCCGGCTACTGCCTGCTGCGCTCTCAGCTGCTCATGGCCTTTCATGACAATGCCTCCTTCAGACAACTTGCCAATGAGGTCTGCGCAAATTCCCTTCTTCAAGTTAGGAATGCGTTGCCTGCCCCTGTTGCAGTTGACAGATGTAGAGGTGTTTTAAAGAGTCACCAGCATGTATATGCACCTGGCATAATCACCTTGCATTGACAGTGCTCCTGTGTCAACAGGTCTATGGCAAGATGGAAGCGTATCTTTGCACCTCGCCCGATGTGCATTTTTGTTGGAACTGAGTCCTGATGAGATTCACGTCTGTGCCAGAGATAATGTCCTTGTACGCTGTGCAAGCATGGAATCTTAGACTGAAGCGCTGGAAGTGATGAACACACCATTTGTTGACCCTTTTTTGGTGCGCATTATTGGAGTCATGGATGGGATTCACCATGATCTCTCCATACAGCCGTTCTCTGCTGCAATGGTGGTCTGTGCACAAATTAGTACTCGTAATCTGTTCGCAGAAAGTGCTACGTAGGGACTAAAGTATCTGCAATAAATATGTTTGCATAGGTCATGATACTGTAATCCTGTTGTTTTTGCCAACATGTATAGGTATCGAGCTGTGCACAGACCACTTCTGCAGCAGAGAATGGCTGCATGATGTCACCTGAGAGCGCAGCAGCCGCCTTTGTTCCTCAGGATGACCGAGGCACATATGCTTGTTTCTACACTTGTTTCTGCAATCTATGCTGTGCAGTATAGTTTGTATCATAAGGTATACTGTCTTGTAAACTAATCTCAGTGTAAAAGATGGATATATAGTGCTTTCTGCTGTATATATATCATGCAGTGTCACAGCTGTTGATAACAGCAGAGTATGGTGCAGGACCCATGTCATGACCTAGCCTGGATTCTGGATGCTGCCATTGCCCACAGCAGGGACGCCCCCAAGCAGGGCCAGGAGGGGGGTGTGCTCAAGCCTGCCCACATGGCCTCCCTCAAGAAATTCTTCAGGGATTTTGACTCCAAGGCAAGCAAATCTAATGTCCTCATACGGCCCTCCAAAGTTGAGCGCTGCGCCTCTTGGAATACTGTCAGAACATAACATCAGAAACATGTCTTACCAAAGGTTTGATCACTGCACATTTACGTTGTTGATTTGTCATGTACAAGACAGCACCTCTTGGCTTATTGGCCAGCTGGGTTAAGGTCAATGTAGCACACACACACAGCCCTGGTTATCAAACTCATACACTGTGATGAGAGTCAAGAGTGTACATAGAGGATCTTCACGCTCATGTGGTCCTGATATGCTGCAGGATACTGGAAGAGGCAAGAAGAGGAAGCATTTGTCTGGGGGCTCAGAGGGTGAGAGCCCCCTGTACAGTGGGAGCGACTGGCGTGACGACCATGGAAAGGTCATTGCAGAGGCAGGCATGATTTTGCGGGACCCAAGCGCTCTGCACCTCATCATCAAGCAGGTCATTGCTCTGCACTCCAGCCACATGCTGAGCCTTTTCACGTCTGTCTGTATATGTGCGTGCATGTGTGCAAAGTAGACAAGTCCTAACTGTGCTCAGCCCCACAGTCAGAGTCTTCTCCTCACTTCGGGTGATCCAGCATACTTGCTTTACCAGCGTAGTTGTGTCAAAGCAGCGTGTTCAGGTCAAATTACAATATACAATGTCTGGTAGGTCAGCAGCATATGTGTGGTTAAGTGTTATCCCAGAACCTGCTGCCCATCTGGCTTACAATCCAAAAAGCCTCTGCCCAGACTATTGGATGCTTAGCCCGATAACCTGAAGATTCATCTCGAACTACAACTTTTTTAATGATGGCAGGTGCTGCACCGGCTGCCAGTCATTTTTGAGGCTCAAGGCGTTCCCAGTGAAGATGAGGACCTTGTCTTCCTCACTCGCCTCTTACAGGTATATTTGCATATGTAGTGTGAGACAGGTATAGAGAGTTTCAAGCCAGGATCCAAACTGCCTAAATGTTGCTGCAGTGCATGAACCGTCAAGGTATCTTGTAATCTGCGCAGCATTCCTCAGCACATGTAGACGAAACTGGAGTTTCGTGCGTGCATGTATGATGATGAGTCAGTCAAGATACTCAAGACTTTATCTCTTTTGCATGTACAGTTGGCAGTGGGATGCCGTCAGATGCTGAAGGAGAAGAGGTATCCCTTCCCACCAGTGAAGATGGAGTTGGCGGGAGACTTCTTTGCCATCCTCATTGGCTTCACCATGGAAGCAGCCTTGGATGACTCATATGATGCTCAAGGTGCGATGCAGCCCAACGTCCTGGGCAGCACGATATAATACTTGGGCTTCTCACTAAGTTGACGCCGAAAGGTGTAGTCTTTGCTTTCCTCAACATGATCCACAGTTATTCCTCTGGCCAAGATGGGCATGCTGCTGTTGATGTTCAGGAGCTGCATGCTTTCACTGCTGCAGATGTGAATCTGAATGTCTATGTCAACAGGGTTTACAACTTTTGACATGGGTCATTCAACTTCACATCTGCAGCAAAGAAAGCATGCAGCTCTTGAACGTCAACAGTGGCATGCCCAGACATGGGTCATTCAACTACACCTCTGCGGCAAGGGGCATTTGACTGTGGCTGCGTGTATATGCAGCATGGATGCTGGCAGTCATGACCTGTCTGCAAGCCAAGCAAGCACAAACTTCTTTTGGCCCTGACCAAGAATGCCATCTTTACAATTCCAAGCATTTACTTCTTTCTGCTGAGCCTATCTGCGGCTGAGCTGGTGACGCTATAGTTTATTTGCCACCCAGCACAAAGCGAGTGACCCTCTTTCATAATATCAATAATAACACTTACGCTTTCCAGCATATGATGAGCTAAGTACGTGCAGGACAAGTCTTGTCTCTCCAAAGCTGTCTTTCTTGTGCATATCTATAAGGTATACCAAATCATCATGCGTTTGTTTGTTTGTTGGTTATCACTCACTCACTCACTCACTCACCCACTCACTCACTCACTCACTCACTCACTCACTCACTCACTCACTCACTCACTCACTCACTCACTCACTCACTCA